>ERZ724508.1809-NODE-1809-length-12016-cov-14.189198_pt1 | contig 12016 bp, 12 predicted proteins | sample MGYA00376041_ERZ724508 | MGnify/ENA primary metagenome ERZ724508 (study PRJEB28724, sample SAMN07190887) | wastewater metagenome | isolation source: effluent of sewage treatment plant in Hong Hong | place: USA: Christiansburg, Virginia | collected 2016-03-01 ... | reverse complement strand
CTGTGTTTGTGCATGAAATGCAGAGAGGAAAATCCTATAGACTCTGGAATACACTCGGAGCAAACTTCATCAATACTGATCTTCTTACAAGAAAATACACCTATCATTTTGAGCGAGCAAAACAATGATGGGATAATAAAAAGCTCAACGAAGAACTCTTGGAAATATATCAGAGAAAGATCAAAGTTGTGAGAAAATAATGGGGTAGAAAATGACCATACTCAATATCTAACGAAGTCACCACGTTTGATTTTTGATCATTTCTTCTGCTTTCCCAATAAGTTCCTCATTAAATGGAAATTTCTGAGCTTCTTCAATGAATTTGCGCAAAGTCCTCTCCCGATCAATTCATGGATTCATTTGACATACAGCCATGAAGTGTTCAAGATCTCTATATGTAGGAATGGCTTCAATTTCTTCCTTATTTTCCGGGAATGCTAATGCTTCTTGTTTAGCCTCTTCGACTATTGCAGAACTAGAAGTATAAGGATTATTTGGGCCCAAGAATAAATTATACAACTCTTCGTAACGAACAAGTGCTTTTTTTGATTGTTCTGAATAAGCAAGGATTTTCTCAGGAATTTTATTACCAAGATCTTTCTTGAGATCATCGAGTGCTTCATTAGTAGTTGGAGCACGATCCCTAATGTCTTTCATAATTTTCTCGTACGTTATTTTACGTGTAGGGGTACTTGCGGCATCTAGACTTAAGTCTTCCATATAGTTTTTATAAATTATATGCATTCAAGATATCACTTTTTTATTTGCTCGTCAAATTTTGGTACTATATGTTGCAAATGTGGTATATTGATGAGAAGATGATCGTATGGATTCATAAGCAACTACTTATACACCAGAAAAAATTCTTCCTGACCAGGTTTATACGATAAAAAATCTCCAAGGGCACTTTGAAAATATTCACCGCCAACGAGTTTCTGAGGGAAAAATTTATTTATCATACCATTAAGGCGATTCTCTCATGATCCAGATAATACACCCGTTGAAGTATTAGAAAGGCCAAAGACTGAACCAGATGCATTGGAGAAAAGATTCACCAAGAGGTTACTGGAGTTATTATATGAAAGATTCGTATCAAGCGTGAGAGTTGATGAAAAAGTCGTGTAAGAACGCTCCAATCGAATCCCTTCAAAATTGATACGACCAAGATGATCGGAGTATGCGAATCCATGAAGCATACCATCGCTTTCACAATAATATACCCCATCATCTTGGGAATTATCGAGCCGAATATATCAGAGTGGTGAGACATTCGATCCGGCATTCCCGAGAGATCGGACAAATCATGAAAATTTGTACCCAAATCATTGAGCACAGAGCGGGGTAGATCCAGAAATATGAGCTTCTAAAGTAGTATTATTTCCCCAATCAAAGACAAAAGGACCATAGAGTGTGTCAATATAGTATCATCCGAGTCGATTTCCTAGCGTCGTTGCATCTCCATTCGTATTGATATACTGCGTCGCACTATTTTCAAATGGTGAAAAAAGAATTTGTGAACCATTCGATCCGAATGATCCAGTCGATGCCATCAGTGAAATAGGTACATCAGTGGCAAAAATAGTATTCGAAGCAAATACTAAAAAGAGCATCAAGATACAAAGAAAAGAGCGAAAGTAGAAATGATTCATAGTAGAAAAATCTTTCTCGAAGTATAAGTCTTTTGCAAAAATACAAAAATTTTTCATAATAAGAAAAAATATGTATCAAAAACACCAAGGATTCACGCTTGTGGAACTCGTTGTAGTTATAACCATACTAACCATCCTCTCTGCGGTGGGATTTAGTGTTTATGGATCATACCAAGCATCAGCTCGGGATGCAATCCGCAATGCGGATATATCAAGTCTCGAGACGTCTCTCTCAGAGGCAAAGAGACTTCGTGGATCCTATCCAACCCCGATCAATCCACTCGAATTTAGCTGGAGTGGGCAAATCGTCGCACTCCAAGGAAGTATCGACGAAGACACTGGAATTAATACTATTCCCACTGATCCACTCCTTCATAGATCCTATACATATGCTACCTCTCAGAAGCGACATCAGTATATGCTCGCAACGACTCTCGAGGCAGCATACAATCAGGAAACCACCTATCTCAAGACAAACTATCAACGTGCCAGTGTGGATATACTTCCATCCCTTGCGTATGCAACAACGGGAACTGGAGATATTGTGACTATCAAGCCAACAACACTCCTCGATAAATCACAAAAGAATATCCCATATATCCTCAAAAGAGATGATGTGAATGTGGGGCAACCAAAATCAACAGCCACAACCTATGAAGATATCCTCACACAGACAGATCCACAGGTAAAAGAAATACCAAAATATATCTCAGACAGTTGTAGCGAGCTTGGACTTCACCTTGCCTATATAGGCACAGGAAATTACTACCTACGAGATGGAAGTGGCACAACAATTATCGGGGAATGTGATAATGCTTCAATGAATCAGTAAAATATATTGAAATTCGACTAATTCGTCTATAATCAGAATATTATATTCTGATTATAATCTATGATTGAAATGTTTCCGGTGCCAAATTTCTGAGGAATGCAGGTAGTAGAGAATTTCCTATTCTTTGAGATCTACGTACTTATTTTTGTACTCATAGGTCTTTTTTTATTTCTCAGAAATCATCTCTACAAAGATATCCTCTTTGCTGTGATTGCTGTATGACTCTACAAGTATCTCACACTTTCACTCTTTGGAAATTCTACCTGTATGTGTTCTGGTAATATCTATCCGGATGTAGGCACTATTAATATCTTTATAGGAGTACTCGATATAGGGGTACTACTGCTCGCAAAATATCTCAGTGAATGATGTAAATACTTTGCAAAATATCGCTTTGTGTCATTTTTAATTATTACCTACTCTATCTTTCTCTTGAACGAAGTGGTAATTCAGACAATGTGAATCCGAGTTTATAGCAATGATATATCAAGTCTTCTATCACAAAGTAGCTTTTTTATGCTACCAATTGAAAGTATCCCCTACATATTCGCAGCTGCATTCTACCAAGTTGGAATATATGGCTTTCTTGAAAAAATCGATCAAACAAAAGAGATGATAACATCAAAAAGAAGCTTTGCAAAGATATTTTGCGTATCACTCATGGCAGTGTTTGCACTCCAAATCATCGTACATCCAATATTTCTCGATACCTGACTCCCAACATTCACATACATATACCAAGACATCAACTGGCTTATGACGATCATATGGTCTCTTTGTATAACAAGTATTTTCGTACTTATTGGAAAACAACGCCTTAGTATCTATAATAATCTGGTTTATTCATTTGCAGGCGTACTTCTATTCAATCTTATACTTTTTATAATTCTATTTCACGAGGGTATCCTCCGATTCTCCCCAAATGTAGCTGACTATTTATGGTGAATCAATCTCATGTGATTACCTATAGAGGCAATGATTTGACTCACTCTAGCAACTCTCATGCAAGTACTTTGTATCAAAAGATTTTAATATCATTTTCTATCTATGAAAAATAATTTTTTACTCGGTCTCTCATGTTGAGTGGCAGCCATCCTGATCTATAAATTGTGAATATTTTGACTCATCTCCAGCGAAGCATCCTTCAAGATGAACGGAGTGGAACCACGATATGTAAGTCACTTTCGCTATACACCAAGCTACAAAGTAGAAGAACAAACTGCACTCTCATTAGAATGAGAAGCTTACCGAGAGAAAATCCAATCGATACTTCCAAAAATCGAATCCATGCTCGGTGGATCTATGAAAGATGAGTCAATCGCCATTTCTCTTGAAGACCTGGGAAATTTTCCAATCTTCTTGAAAGTATCTGGAGGAAAAATTAGACTTATAGATGCATCCAAGATGGACTTTTCACCAAGCATTGTATTCCGTATACAAAAGGCAGATATTGATGGTCTAGTTTTCTTTCTCCAAGATGGTAAAATCGATTCTGAAGAACAACTCAAAATTGCCGATGTTATACTTCCCGCAATGACCGAGCGAATCTATCGTACGAAAAAACTCTATAAAAATGGAAATCTATCAGCGTTCTGATTTGATGATCTGATGCAAATCGAGATCAAGCATCCAAACAATATTAACCGCCTTGGAACTCCACTCAGTCTCCGCATAACGATCGTCAATGTAGACGGACAATGGATTGTTATACCATGATTTGTAGGTGATCCTGATGTTCGATTTTCACTGAAGCTTGATGATGCCATCAAGATATATCAACTCATCACAGTAGATCTTGAAAATGCCCAGACCAAACAAGCAGGAATCGCAGTAGGAAAAGATATATTTTCCATACTTTCCAAGCACCAGACGTATATCCGCAAAGATCATGAATAAAAAAGTAGCTGTTATAACAGGATCTTCTTGATGACTGGGTCGAGCCCTCGTAGATGATTTCATACAGAAATGATATTATGTGATTGCTGGTGTAAGAGACCAAGAAAATGCAAACAGAGAAAGTCGTAAAAACTATGAATCAATCATACTCGATGTAACCAGCCAAGAAAATCGATCAAAGCTTCTCGGCCGAATCAAAGAACTTGGCAGCATTGATGTACTTATCAATAATGCTGCCATATCTGGATGGTGAGATTTTTGGAAGAGAGATACGATAGTCGATCGAAATGTATACGAGATTAATCTCTTCTGACCGCTTGAGCTTATAAAAGTATGTCATGATTTGCTTGAATCAAGCCATTGATCAATCATCAATATAAGTTCTATCGCTGGTGTCGTTCCCACACCATTTCTCGCCTCCTATGGAGCATCGAAGATCGCACTCGAGTCACAGACTGTCGCTCTCTATCTGGAGAATCCACACACCAAGATTCGCTACCTCAATCTCAAGCTTTGACCGCTCACAGAAGGTCTCTGTGCAAACAAAATGAGCAAATGAGAGTATCGCTACAAAGAATGAGTGAGAACACATATGGAAAAAATCAAACACCTTCACGGCTACCCAGTGGAAAAAGTAGCAGAATCCATATTTTCTTTTCTTGATTCCGAGAAAAAATTCTCAACCAAAACACTCGGAACATGGGCAAAGACCATTGTATTTCTTGCAAGATTCCTCCCACAGCCGTGGTACCAGATATGCATTGGGAAATGGTATAAAAAAATTTCTTTCTAATTTATGATCGAACTTATTATTATCGGAGTTGTGATAGCGATTGCTATGCAACAAAATAAGGGCAATAATGTTGTACAAAGAAACCAAGATAATACTGCTATGCAAACAGTAAAACCAATGGGGCTTATCTGGAGAACTATTCTCTTTGTTATCATCACACCAATTCTCATGGGTGCTGTTTGATTAACTCTTTGTATTGGAATATTCTTTGTCGGCTTATTCGGTGCTGAAGATTTAGCTATGCTTCTTGCATGGACCATTATACCATTAGCATTATGTTGGATTCTCTATAAGAGTATTCGAACCACGTTCGCAACAGAAATAGGAAGCAAACCGAAGCAATCATGAATGGGACAATGAGATCAAACAATCTCACCAGAGAAAAAAAGTATGAACACACCTGATGATATCATTCAAGTAACTCATAACAATAATATGTCTCCTGAAACTCTCGATCTTATGAAAAGCTTAGAATTAATGAACACAGGAAATATAGAATCGGTTATTTTTCTCTGAACAAATGGGGCCATATTCTCATCCGAGACAGAAAATATCAAGCGTCTCACTCTCTATATAACAAAAAAGCTACAAAAGACACATTTTGCCCCCGAGGAACTACGCAAAGTTTATAATCATGTTCATCAACATATTGCATCTCATCTCACTCCAGTGGAATTAGATATAGTGTCAAAGAAAATAGAACAATTTATTCAAGAGGGTGGTGAGGTAAAAATAGTAACACGCAATACTTTACTCTAAAAATATGATCTGAAAAATTATACTTTTCATCCTTATTACGCCGATCATTATGGCCATCGTCTGAGCAGCACTATGTATATGATGACTGTTTATAGGTCTGGAAATTAGTGATGACCTTGGAATATGGTTCTCAATAATCACGATACCAATCGTACTTCTCACTATTTTCCTAAAAAGCATACGTATATTCTTTATGAAAAAGCTATAATTTAAGCGATATGATCATTCTATTCATTATTTTCCTTCTTCTTGTTTTTACAGACAACACAAGTACAGGTGGGCGAATCATCCGTGGTATCCTCAAATTTATAGGAGTTCTCCTTCTTATAGGATTTGCACTCTGCACCATTATTCTTCTTGGTGCATTATAAATTCCTCTTCATCAAATAAACCCAATAAACTATGTATCTCTACAAACTTCCTTGGAGCCAACAAGATAACCCAAACGGCTGGATTGAACCAACTACCTATTGTCAGCTTAAATGTCCTGGTTGTTATCGCGGACTCGATACATGAGAAGTCATATTTCAACATATTCCTCTCGATGAGATGAAACAACAAGTAGATGATTTTATTGCAAAGCGAAATGTACAAACTATATCAATCGCATGAGGTGAGCCACTCATGTACCCACAGATATTTGATCTCGTTGAGTATATCTCTTCTAAGAAAATTTTCACAAAGATCTACACAAATGGTATCTCTCTCACAGAAAAAACACTTCAGAGAATGAAAGAAGTATGACTCACAGAGTTCGTAGTTCATATTGATATGTTTCAAGATCGTCAAGGTTGGATCGGAAAAAATGAAACCGAACTCAATATGCTCAGACAGTCTTTTGTTGACATGTTTCGAAAATATCCATGAATCAATCTGGGCTTTATAATGCCGATTGGTACAAATAATCTGATCTATCTCGATGATATCATGAAGTTCTATCGAACAAATATCGATATTATTAATCTTATCGTATTTACGGTATTTCGGGATGTTCATGTAGACAATCTTGCCACTATCGATGCAAAAATGCTCGCTAAAGAGATAGCAAAAAGAGTAGAGTATGAACCAAGTAGCTACCTTCCAAAAGTTCGAAGGCAAGACGAATATGCTTGGCTTCTATCAGTTGGATTTGGAAATCCTTCCAACTATTTTGGTGATGTAAATGCAAAGCAATACCAATGGTTTATGGAAGCATATTACAAAAAATGGTGAAAGTTCTTTATCACAAAAAGGCATGTTCTTATGAAAGGACTAAACCTCTGTAAACTCTTTGCAGGAATATTATTCTCAAAAAGCGGTATCAAAATTATCAAGAATTATCTCTTCTCAAAAGAAAAAAAATTCTACTATCAGAGTATCCTCATCATCGATCCTCCTTCAAAATTTGGTGATTGGTGTGAGGCATGTCCTGATATGATGTATGTAAATGGGAAAATGTTTCCATCATGCATGGTCAACAAATACAAGCCTTTTAAAGATCGATTTCTCAAAAAGAAAAAAGATGTTTCTCATCCATAAATCTCATCTGCATCGTGCAAATCTTCTAACTTTACTCGCAATAATCTTGGGGCTTTGGGGTAGCGCGATGATAGCCTATGGAAATATTCATATAGGAATAACTCTCATCATTCTGTGAGTCTATTGCGATATGTTTGACGGATATATTGCACGCAAATACAAGCTTCAATCACAATTTTGATCCATTCTTGATAGTTTTGCTGATATTTTGCTCTATATTCTTCCTATTGTTCTGATTTATGGACGCATAGATTGATACGGTCTGATTTCTTGAGGAATATTCAGCCTCTTTATTCTAGCATGATGTTTTCGACTCGCTTACTTCACAGAGACATGACTTGTAGCAAAGTGAGGAAAACTTTATTATCGTGGATTTCCTCTCTACCTCAGCCATATATTCTTGATCATATTCCTCATATGATCACCTTCATGGTTGGGCCTCTCCTATATAACGATCTTCTCATTGCTTATGATATGGGACCATCATGTACCAAAAATAGGAATTCTCCTTGGTAATATACTGATTGTTCTACTTCTGATCACCAATATGCTTTCTTCATTATGAATCTTATCATCTGGATTTTAATATACAATGTTCTCTATGTTATCTGTGAATGTGGTTATAGATTTTTTGGAATGCAAGAACTATGGAGAAAGATAGCTCATATTGGTACTGGACTCATCACATTTGTATCAACATATTTTCTCGCATTCCATGAATATAGTATCCTCTTTGGATTCTTTTTTGTCTCTTTTCTCATGATTCGAAGATACCATATTCTCAGGGTATTCGATGGAAAGTGACGATGATTTGGCGATTTGTATTTTATTTTTGGACAGCTTATTACCATCCTCTTTCTTGCATATGACCGAAATATCACCGAGATATGACTCCTCATACTCACATTTGCTGATGGACTCGCACCGTTTGGAAGGCGTATATGGGACAAAGAGATTATCTTTGGTAAAACTTATGGATGAAGTCTCCTCTTCAGCATCATTACCCTCCTTATTCTCTGATATTATTTTTGATTTTCACTTATTATAATTCCAACTCTCCTATTCGCAGTCTCTGCGGAACTTTTGTGATACAGGGGTACAGATAATATTCTGATTCCAATATTTGTCTGTCTGAGTCTTTTCTTTTTATGATAAATTATTTTCTTACTCGCTTCCCGATTCTCCTGATACTATGTACTTCTCTTTCGCAAATTGTAGGGACATTTTTTACACTTCGTATACCGATCAATCACCATATTATATGAATATTTCTCCTTTTCTCACTCCTCTTTCTATTCTTCATAAGGGTGGTTGATGATTACAAGGATAAAGAACATGACAATATACACTATCCAGAGAGGGCGATACAAAATGGGCAGATCAATCTGAATATACTGATGAAAATTGCATCAATTGGTATGATATTTGGACTGGGACTTCTTTGGTATTTCTTCGGAATTATTACGTTCATATTTGCATTCCTATGAGTACTCAATAACCTCCTTGGAATTATCTGATTTTGATATGGTCGAGAATACAAGTTCAAACATATTTTTCTCTATAGTCTCCTTAATGGTCTCAGTCTTGCATTTGTTCAGCTTGCACTCTACGGCGTTGCTGAGATTCAGCCATATGCGCATTCATATGTTGGAGTGCTTTTTTTTCTAATGGTATTTTGTAACAACCAGCTCTTTGAAGTCGCCCGCAAGATACGATCCAAATGAAATACAAGGCATGGTGATAGTTACATGGAACTTCTTGGAGAACGAAAAAATTTTTATCTCCTTATTTCAATCATATTCATCATTACATTGATCAATATTCTCATAAACGGGGAGGTTGGCACCAGTTATCAATTCACTCTTCTCTACAGTTTGAGTGCTTGTCTTTTCATCATTCTCCTCTGATGGTTTCAGAAATTACAAACCCACAAGCTGAAATACTCTGTTCTTTCTGTCACTATTCTCTTCTATATGATGAGTAATCTCCTCCATTTTTCTCTTTAAATTCAATGAAATATCAACGTCTTCGCACACTTCAAGAGAAAAATATTCTCATTCCACGATCTTGTCTCTACGATGGAAATCTAGGTGCATTGGAATGATGGAAAACGCCCTCTGTAATCGTACGATCTTCCTATCGATTCGAAGATGGAGAAGATCGATCGTATGCAGGATTTTTCCAATCCATAGGACCAATACCCATAGATGATATTCACTCCATTAAAAATGCAATCCAAACAATTCGAAAAGATGCAAAAGAGAAGCTCACAGCAGAAAACAAGCCCAATGATGGCTTTGACGTCTTTATACAAGAATACCAAGAGATTGATAGTGGTGGCGTCATATTTATCCAGGATGATAAACTACTCCTTCAATATTCCAAAGGGGGAAATGGTACAAAAAATATTGTGAGTGGTATAGCACCAGATGCAACTCTCTATCTACAACAATCCTTTGAACTCTCTAATGGTGATGAAATATGAAAGCAATATAAGAAGGCGATACTTAAAACCATCAAAAAAATACAAAAGATATTTCCTGGAAATCTAGACATCGAATTCTGATGTTTCCAAGGGAAAGTGTATATTTTTCAAGTACGACCACTGACGGTTCCTCTATTTACGACTCATGCTATCCTTGACTCAAGCAATATAGGTGAGAACTTCCCATGAACCGTCTCAAAGCTCACAGCAAGTTTTGTCACCCATCTCTATACTCAAGTCTACCAATCACTAGCACATAATTCTGGTATTTCTCTCTATACTATTGCACAATGTCATCATATTTTCCAAGATCTTATTGCGTATAAAGATGGAAAATTATTCTACAACAGTATCAATTGGTACAAGATGCTTCTCTTATTTCCAGGAGATCATAAGAAATCTTTTGATACTATGATCGGAAGTTCCTGAAAGGTGGATTATATTGTGCTCGATGATATGATTGACCTGCTCCCAGGATTTTGTTTTCATATCAAATACTATTGTCTTCTCATATGGAAAATAGTAGTATTCCCAAGAAAGTTCAAACATCTCACGCATTATCTAGAAAATTTCTATGAGCAGTTTGAATCACTCAAACTTGAACATATGTCTCTCAGTGAAGTATACGTTTTCTACAAACAATTTGAATCGCGACTTAATGCACAGTGGTATCTCACTATCGAGAATGATTTTGTTATTATGAAAATGTGAAAGAATCTTGATCTCACAACTATCAATGGACTCATAAGTGCGCACCAGATCGAGAGTCTCATGGATGTTGCAAATGGAAGGATAAATATAGAAGAATATAAGAAACTCTACGGTGCGCGCCTTGGTGATGAGTTAAAACTTGAAAATACGCAAGCAGATGATGATAGGGTACTAAAAGAAATCGTTGCTCAGTACCAAAAGTATAATGAAAACAAGAGAACACCAATGAAGGAAACAACAAAAATCCCATCGTTTCTCCATAGGTTCATCAAGAACCGAGAACAATTCAGACTCTACCGAGCAAAGAATTTTCATATAGCAAGATTGCTCTTCCTAAGCATATGAGATAAATTGACAGAACTCTGAAGTATGAAAAATAGAAATGATATATTTGATATGAATTTACAAGAAATAACAAATCTTGTCTATGCACATCAAAGAATTCTTCAAAAAACCAACGAAAAAATACTCATCGGTAAACCATTCTCTGGAAGAATCTATGTGATGAAATCATTCAATCTGGAAGCACTCCAATATGATATTATCGTAGCTGAAAACTTTGATCCTGGATGGACAAGTCTTCTCGGAAATCTCAAAGGTATTGTTATCGAACATGGCAATCTCCTCTCCCATGTAAGCATTATGTGTAGAGAGCTCAATATTCCACTTCTGATAGGAGCAAAGGAGAGTATGCTAGGCTTGCGCACTGGAGAATATATATCTGTCAACACACAAGGAGATGTTACAAAACTCTAGTACACATATCAGAAAATATCTCGATCTAATCGAGAAAAAGTATGATGCCTTTCGATACCATTCTGATCGCATCACACTCTCAATGATCGATAGCCTATGTTTTTCTCACATTGAGAAAGAAATTATCGCAGATGATCGAGGATTTGCACTCCTTTTTTGTGATGATCGTATCTCACAAGAGGTTGGATGTATAGGATTCTTCGAGACCTATATTGCATCGGCTGAAAAAGATTTTATAGAAATCATTATGAAAAGAGCAAAGGAGCTCTGATATAAGCGACTGATCGCACCCATCAATCTTTCTATCTGGTGAAGCTATCGCTTTGCACATGAATCTCCATGATCTACTATTTCAGGTGAATATCTCACAGATCCTAGCTATCCTCACCTCTTTTTACAGGCTGGATTTAGAAAATATGAAGAGTATATCACCGCCTATCGTGAAAATAATCCTTTTCTCACACTCGATAAAGACGCAAAAAATCTAGAGATTGGGATGATTCCAAGAGATATGCAAAATGAAATTATATTCTGACTCTCCTCATCACTCTTTCTATGAGCACCCAAGATATCAAGAGAAGAATTTGAGATCTATATGCAAATCTACCGAGAACTCT
>ERZ724508.1808-NODE-1808-length-12029-cov-4.553115_pt1 | contig 12029 bp, 15 predicted proteins | sample MGYA00376041_ERZ724508 | MGnify/ENA primary metagenome ERZ724508 (study PRJEB28724, sample SAMN07190887) | wastewater metagenome | isolation source: effluent of sewage treatment plant in Hong Hong | place: USA: Christiansburg, Virginia | collected 2016-03-01 ... | reverse complement strand
GCACGGCATACACCCCGAAGTGGTGGTCGAGGTCGACTCGGGTCACCATCGCAGCGGTGTCTCTCCCGAGGCGGCGGGCGAGATCGGCCGGTATGCCGCGGACGCCGGTTTCGTGGTCCGCGGCGTGTTCACCTTCCCTGGGCACTCCTACACGCCGCAGACGCGGGCATCAGCGGCCGCCGACGAGGCGATCGCGCTGGCCGTGGCCGCCGAATCCCTTGCGGGCCAAGGGATTGCGGTGTCGGTTCGAAGCGGGGGGTCGACGCCATCGGCGCAGTTCGCTGTGGGGCGCCCGGGGGGAAGCAGCGGCGGGGGAGGGCTCACTGAGTTGCGCCCCGGCGTCTATGTCTTTGGTGACGCCCAACAGGTCGAGTTGGGCACCTGCGCGATGGACGACGTCGCGCTCACCGTTGTCGCGACGGTCGTCTCGCACGCCGGCGGCCGGGTGATCCTCGATGCGGGCAGCAAGGCGCTCGGTGCCGATCGGGCGCCGTGGGCCAGCGGTTATGGCCGGTTGGCGGAGGCTCCCGACGCTCGAATCGTCGCCTTGTCCGAGCACCACGCCACCGTCGAGTGGTCCGGCGGGCGACTGCCGCAGTTGGGCTCGCGGGTGCTGGTCGTGCCCAACCACGTGTGCAACACGGTGAACCTTGCCGACGTCTACGTCATCGGTGACGGCCCGGAGGCCTGGCCGGTCGACGCGCGGGGCTGCAACTCGTAACCCTGGGGCTTTCCGTTCCGGAAACCTTGTGCTAGTTTTCCGGTATGGAAAACAACTCGGGTGTGTCGTCATCGACACCGTCACAGGAGCCGTCCGCAGCGGAAGCCCGCCGGGCCTTGGAGGCGCTCGCCGCCGATCGTCGGGAGTTGGCCGACCGCATGGCCACGCCCACCTGGTACCACCCGGCCCTGGCTGCGCTGGTCTTCATCCTCGTGGCCGGCTATGGCTTCGAGCGGTTGTTCCTGATCGCTTTGGTGCTCTATTCGGCGGGCCTGGTCGCTCTCGTGACGGCATACCGGCGGATCACCGGTGTGTGGTCAGCCAACTTGAGTCGCATCGGTGCCCGACGCTACGTGGCCGCCTTCGCCGTCGTCCTCATCGTCTGCCTTGGTCTCTCGAACGCTGCGCGCTCGGGTGCCGTCCCGTGGTGGTGGGCCCTGGTGGCGGGCGTGGTGAGCGGCCTGAGCACCCTCTGGGTGGGGCCGCGGCTCGATGCGGCCGTGCGCTCCTCGCTCCGGGTTGCCCAATGAGCATGCCTCCCCGAGACGTCGAGTCGAGCCCCGATGTCCCTCTGCCGTCCGGTTCGGACGCGAAGGCGACCCTTGACCAGTTGGCCCTGGACCGTGCCCACCTGGCAGACCGGGTCGTGGCTCCCGGCTGGTATGCCCCCGCGGGGGCCGGACTTCTCGGCGTGTTCGTGTTCGCGCAGTACGTCGACGGGTTCTGGTGGTTTGGACTGCAAGCGGTCTTCTACATCGGCTTCGCCGCTCTCGGTAGGGCCTACCGCAAGAGTCTGGGCGTGGTGTTCTACGGCTGGAGTCGGGGTCTGGTGTTGCTCGGCGTGGGTTTCGGCCTCATCGAGGTGGGCTGCTGTTGGGTGGCGCGCCGGGCCGGCGAAGGCAGCCTGCCGCAGTGGAGCGTGGGTGCCGCGGTAGCCGCTGCTGTGGTGACGAGCCTCTTGTTCGTGGCACGTGGCGACGCCATGTCCCGCTCGACGCTGCGGAAGGCGCCGTGAAGCCGCCAACGCCCGCCCTCGACGTGGTGCTCCTGGAGCCGAAACGGCTGCAGATCTGCGGCGCTCTTGGGGTCGTCGATGAGGTCGAGTTCGCCACGTTGCGCGACCTGCTGGGGGTGGCCGACTCGGTGATGTCCAAGCACCTCAAGACCTTGGACGAGGCCGGATATGTCTCGACGAGCAAGCAGAAGGCCGACACGGGCCGGCCGCGAACCTGGATCAAACTGACCTCCAAGGGCCGCTCGGCCTTCCTCGGGCACGTCGCCGAACTACGCCGCTTGGCCCAGGACGTGGCCGCACCGACCTCCTGAGGCGCGGATGCGAGTATTCTCGGTCGGTCCGGCACTGCTCCCGCGGGGGAGCCGGCCGGGTGACCACACGGCATACCGATCCAGGAAGCAGGCGTAAGCGACGATGAGCGACACCGCACCCACCACGGGGACCACGCGGGTCAAGCGGGGGATGGCCGAGATGCTCAAGGGTGGCGTCATCATGGACGTCGTTACCCCGGATCAGGCCAAGATCGCCGAGGACGCCGGCGCCGTCGCCGTCATGGCGCTGGAGCGGGTCCCGGCCGACATCCGGGCTCAGGGCGGCGTGTCGCGGATGAGCGACCCCGACATGATCGACGGGATCATCGCGGCGGTGTCGATCCCGGTGATGGCCAAGGCCCGGATCGGTCACTTCGTCGAGGCGCAGGTGCTGCAGAGCCTGGGCGTCGACTACATCGACGAGTCCGAGGTGCTGACCCCGGCCGACTACACCAACCACATCGACAAGTGGGCGTTCAACGTCCCGTTCGTGTGCGGGGCGACCAACCTCGGCGAGGCGCTGCGCCGGATCACCGAGGGCGCGGCGATGATCCGCTCGAAGGGTGAGGCGGGCACGGGTGACGTGTCCAACGCCACGACCCACATGCGTCAGATCCGCGGCGAGATCAACCGGCTGCGGTCGATGACCCCCGACGAGTTGTATGTCGCGGCGAAGGAGTTGCAGGCGCCGTATGACCTGGTCAAGGAGGTCGCTCTGGCCGGCAAGCTGCCCGTCGTGCTGTTCACCGCCGGTGGCATCGCCACCCCGGCTGACGCGGCGATGATGATGCAGTTGGGTGCCGAGGGTGTCTTCGTCGGCTCGGGCATCTTCAAGTCGGGCAACCCGGCGCAGCGGGCCGAGGCCATCGTCAAGGCGACGACGTTCTACAACGACGCTGACATCATCGCCAAGGTGTCGCGCGGTCTGGGCGAGGCCATGGTCGGCATCAACGTCGAAGAGCTGCCGCAGTCCCACCGCCTCGCCGAGCGCGGCTGGTAGACCCTCGGTGCGGCTCGCGAACCGACCCCAACCTGGGCGGGCGCTGATGTGATGGTCACGGTGATTGTTCCGATGGCGGATCACTGGGTCTCCAACACGCTCACAGTGGTGGGCATCCTGGCCGCCGCGGCGTTCAGCGTCTGGTTGGCGTGGTTCGGTTGGTCGCGCTTTCTCCCGGTCGCGGCGGAGCTGCGACAGCGCGAACGGGCCGCCCAGATCCCGCCGTCGGCAGAGCGTTCCACGGTGAACGCGACTTTCGACGTGCTCGCCTTCAACGCACGCCTGCCAGTGCGGCGGCCTCGGCACCTCGCCCTGGCCGACGGCTGGCTCACCTTCACCGTTCCAGGCCACTCGCGGCCCACCCTGCAGGTCGCGGCCGAACACTTATGGATGCAGATCGACGAGAAGGATCGACTGCTGGTCTACGGACCCTCGATCGCCAGGATCACCATCTCAAGGGTGGCGGACGTAGATGGTGCTCTCCAGTCCCGACCGATAGACGACAGCCCGCTGGTGGCCACCCTCGCGGCGAACGGTGTCCGCGTTCCCTTGGGCAGCCGGCCACGGCTCCCTCAAGGACCCAAGCCGGAACGAGCCAACCTCACCGCACTCCGTCGCCGTGGCCCCTCGTGGCCCTGGGCGCACCGCCCGTCGAGATAGCCTGGCTGGTTGTGACTACCGCAGCGACCATTGGCGTCCTCGCGTTGCAGGGCGATGTCCGAGAGCACGTCCATGCCCTGGAGGCGGTTGGCGCGACCGCCGTGCCGGTCAAGCTCGAGAGCGAGCTGCACGGCATACAGGGCATCGTGCTTCCGGGCGGGGAGTCCACGGTCATCGACAAACTGCTGCGCTCCTTTGGGCTGTTCGAGCCGTTGCGGGATCGGCTGCGCGGCGGGCTACCCGCCTACGGCTCCTGTGCCGGGATGATCCTGCTCGCGGACCGGGTGACCGACGCGACGGCCGATCAGCAGACCCTCGGCGGGATCGACATGACGGTGCGGCGCAACGCATTCGGCCGTCAGGTCGACTCGTTCGAGCAGGACGTCGCGTATGCCGATTGGTCAGCTCCCGTGCACGCCGTCTTCATCCGCGCGCCCTGGGTCGAGCAGGTCGGGGAGTCGGTGGAGGTGCTGGCCCGGGTCGATGGCGGGCGCGCCGACGGGCGGATCGTCGCCGTGCGCCACGGCGCGCTTCTGGCGACCTCGTTCCACCCTGAGGTGACCGGCGACCACCGAGTCCACGCCCAGTTCGTCGACATGGTGCGCGAGCGCGGCTGAGTCGGCGGATAGGATCGACAGGTTCCGACGCACGAGAATCCGAGGATGGGGTCATGAGCGGTCACTCCAAGTGGGCGACCACGAAGCACAAGAAGGCGGCAATCGACGCCAAGCGCGGCAAGTTGTTCGCCAAGCTCATCAAGAACATCGAGGTCGCGGCCCGCACCGGCGGCGGTGACCCCCTCGGCAACCCCACCCTCTGGGACGCCATCTACAAGGCGAAGAAGTCGTCGGTCCCCAACGACAACATCGACCGTGCGGTCAAGCGCGGTTCGGGTGCTGAGGCCGGGGGAGCGGAGTACAAGGAGATCACCTACGAGGGCTACGCCCCCAACGGTGTTGCCCTCTACATCCAGTGCCTCACCGACAACCGCAACCGTGCCGCCGCCGAGGTGCGCACCGCTCTCACGCGCAACGGCGGCAACCTCGCCGACCCCGGCTCGGTGGCCTACATGTTCACCCGCAAGGGCGTCGTCATTGTCCCCAAGGGCAGCCACACGGAGGACACGCTCCTCGAGGTGGTGCTCGACGTGGGCGCCGAGGAGATCAACGACCTCGGTGAGGCGTTCGAGATCGTGTCGGAGGCCAGTGACTTCGTCGAGGTCCGCAAGGCGCTGCAGGCGGCCGGCATCGACTACGACTCGGCCGAGGCGACCTTCATCCCCAGCGTCGAGGTGCCGCTGGATCTTGAGGGTGCGCGCAAGATGATGCGGGTGATCGACGCGTTGGAGGACTCTGACGACGTGCAGAACGTCTATGCCAACGGCGATATCAGCGACGAGGTTCTCGCTCAGCTCGACGAGGAGTAAAGCCCTTCTCGGCCCTCCGCCGGCGCACCCACCGATGCCGGGCACTAACCCCGCACGATGGCGTCCAACTCGACCTCGATGACCCAGCGGGGGTCCAGCAGCGCAGCGACAACGACCATCGTCGAAGCCGGTCGCACGTCGCTGAAGATCTCGCCGTGGGCCTCTGCTGCCACCTCGGCGACCTCGGTCGTCGTCAGGTAGGTGCGGGTTCGCACGACGTCCTGCGGTCGGCCCCCCAGCTGTGACAGGGCGGTGAGCGCGATCGCCCAGGCACGTCTGGCCTGGACGAGCGGGTCCGGGTCGACGCTGCCGTCCGGCCAGACGGGGGCCGTGCCCGCGATGGCGATGACCTCGCCGTCGCGCAATCCCCGGCTGAAACCGATGGTTGCCTCGAACGGTGATCCGGATGACGCGCGCTGCCGCCCGCCGGTCGACTTAGTGCTCATGGCAGTGATTCTCCGGCACGTCGGAGGCCTCGGCGCACCCCGTCCCGGCGCGTCGCGAAAGGAGCCACCGGCCCCAACGGGGTAGCGTGACTCCCGAACACGTGTTCGCACCAGACATGGGAGGTATGCCGTGCGCGTCCTGGGCGTCGACCCGGGCCTGACCCGGTGCGGGGTCGGTGTCGTCGAGGGCGACCTCGGCCGCCGACTGGCCATGGTCGATGTCACCGTCGTGCGCAGCGACTCCAAGACCCCGACGCCCGAGCGCCTATTGGCGCTCGACCTGGCCCTCACCGAGTTGGTTGGCCGGCACCGCCCGGATGCCATCGCCGTCGAGCGGGTCTTCGCCGACGTCAACGTCTTGTCGGTCATGGGGACCGCGCAGGCCTCGGCGGTGGCGATGCTCGTCGCGGCGCGGCACGGCATACCCGTCTATTTGCACACTCCGACCGAGGTGAAGGCCGCGGTCACCGGCAGCGGCCGCGCCGAAAAGGCGCAGGTGACGGCCATGGTGACCCGGCTGCTTCGGCTGCCGACCGCACCCACCCCGGCCGACGCCGCCGACGCCCTCGCCCTGGCGATCTGCCACCTGTGGCGCGGCGCGGCGACCAACCGGATCGAGCAGGCCGCGGCGACCGTCCGGGCCCAGCAGGCTGCCGCACTGGCAGGAAGGACCGGCCGATGATCGCCTCCGTCCGTGGCGAGGTCAGCCACGTCGGCTTGGACAACGTCGTCGTCGAAGTGGGCGGCGTCGGGGTGCTCGTGCACGTCACGCCCGCCACCGCGGCGACCCTGCGGACCGGCAGCACGGCATACCTCGCGACCTCGCTCGTCGTGCGCGAGGACTCGCTGACGCTCTATGGCTTCGCCGACGCAGACGGCCGCTCGGTCTTCGAAACCGTCCAGACGGTGACCGGTGTGGGGCCGAGACTCGCGCTGGCGATGCTCGCCGTCCATAGCCCTGACGGCATCCGTGCGGCCGTCGCCTCTGGCGACCTCACCGCGCTGATGAAGGTGCCCGGCATCGGCCGCAAGGGTGCCGAGCGGCTGGTGCTCGAGCTTCGCGACAAGATGGGTATGCCGTCCGGCCCGGTCGGCAGCCCGGCCGCCGCCGCTGCGGGCCCCGACTGGGCGCACCAGGTCCGCGAGGCCTTGGTCGGCCTCGGATGGTCGGCCAAGCAGGCCGAAGACACCGTCGAGGCGATCACGCCCGAGGCCGGTGAGCGGCCAGACGTGTCGGGGCTGCTGCGCACCGCCCTGCAACGGTTGGCCCGCACGTGACCGCGAGTGACGACCCCACCGAGACGGACGGTCCCGGAGGCCCGACCTGGGCCGACGGTTCGTGGGAGGCGACGGCGCGAGTCGTCGACCCCAGCGGCCTGGACCGTGAGCGCCAGGTCGAGGCCGCCTTGCGCCCCCGGCGCCTGGCCGAGTTCCCTGGGCAGACGCGGGTGCGCGACCAGTTGGCCCTCGTCCTTGAGGCCGCGCGTCGCCGTGGCACGCCGCCGGACCACGTGCTGCTCTCCGGGCCTCCTGGCCTGGGCAAGACCACCCTGGCGATGATCATCGCGGCCGAGCTCGAGCAACCGATCCGGGTGACGTCGGGGCCGGCCATCCAACACGCCGGTGACCTGGCCTCGATCCTCTCCTCGCTGGCCGAGGGTGAGGTGCTCTTCCTCGACGAGATCCACCGGATGTCCCGCGCAGCCGAGGAGATGCTCTATCTGGCGATGGAGGACTTCCGGGTCGACATCGTCGTCGGAAAGGGTCCGGGGGCGACGGCCATCCCGTTGGAGTTGCCGCCGTTCACCGTTGTCGGCGCGACGACCCGCTCCGGGCTGCTGCCGGCTCCGCTGCGCGACCGGTTCGGCTTCACCGGGCACCTGGACTTCTACGAGACGGCCGATCTGGTGACGATCCTGCGCCGTTCGGCCCGGTTGCTCGACGTGCGTGCCGAGGACGCCGGGATCGAGGAGATCGCCAAGCGGTCCCGCGGCACACCTCGGATCGCCAACCGCCTGCTACGCCGCGTGCGTGACTGGGCGCAGATCCACGGTCAGGACGTCGTCGACCTTGACGCCGCCCACGAGGCGCTGGCCCTCTTCGACGTCGACGTCCGCGGCTTGGACCGGCTCGACCGGGCCGTGCTCGACGCGCTGTGCCGGCGCTTCGGCGGCGGTCCGGTCGGAGTGGCCAACCTTGCCGTTGCCGTGGGGGAGGAGGCCGACACTGTCGAGACGGTCGCCGAACCGTTCCTCGTGCGGGAAGGGCTCATCGTCCGCACGTCCCGTGGCCGGGCCGCGACTGCCCTCGCGTGGGAGCACCTCGGCCTCGCCCCGCCCAGCCAGGCGGCGGCATACCAGGCGTCGTTGCTGACCCCCGACGACGTCGGTCGTTTCGGCACCTGAGGCGTATGCCGCGTGCTTTCCGGCGCGGCTGGTTCGCCTGGGGCCGGTTGATAGGCCAGAATGGGACGCTGGTCTGCCTGTTCGGCAGTGGCGTGCTTCACCGGTGATAAAGGTAACGACGAGACATGACGAGCAACGACCTGAGTTCGCTGCTGTTCTTTGCGATCCCCGTGGGCTTCATCGCCTACATCTTCCTCGGCCAGCGCAAGCGGGTCCGCGCCATGCAGGCGATGCAGGCATCGATCGTTGTCGGTGAGGAGGTGCGGACCACCTCGGGCCTCTTCGGTCGGGTCACCGCGCTGACCGACTCGGAGATCCACCTGGAGGTGGCCCCCGGAGTCGTCGTGAGGTTCGACCGCCGCGCCGTGGACGCCCGCACGTCCGGTGCTGCACCGTCGTCGAGTAACGGGCCGGCCGACGCCCCGGCCCAGGGCGAGTGAGGGAACCCGTCATGGCATTGAACCCCCGGACGCGCGGGCCCCGTCGCACCCTGTGGACCTTCGCGGCGATCATCATCGCCCTCTTCGTGCTCATCTTCTCGGTCAACCGCTGGGGGACCGGGCAGTTGAGCCCCAAGCTGGGTCTGGACCTCGAGGGCGGCACCCAGATGGTCCTTGAGCCGGTGCTCGCCGACCCCAATGCGGAGGTGAGCTCCGGGCAGCTCGAGAAGGCCCGCGACATCATCGCCCAGCGGGTCGACTCCAACGGCGTCGCCGAAGCCGAGGTGTCAACCCAGGGCGGGCGGAACATCGTCATCTCGATCCCCGGTCAGCCCGACGCCAAGACGCTCGACCAGATCCGCAAGCCGTCGCAGTTGCGCTTCCGCGCTGTTCTTGTGACCGGGTCCGGCATTCCCGCCACCGTCACGACGCCCACTTCGACGGCCACCGGGACGCAGACGAGCGAGCCGACCGCGACGACGCCGAAGCCGGTCTTCACCATGGACCCGGCCCCCACGGCGACGAGCCCGGCCACGAGCGGCAACGCCGTCGTTCCGCCCGCGTTGGTCTCCGATACATCACCGACGACTCCGGCCGCTACGTCCACGGCCACAGCGACAGCGGCGGCCACCCCGACACCAGCCAACGCCTCCGACCTGGCCTGGATCACCCCGGAGATCGAGGCGGAGTTCACCGCCCTCGACTGCACCAAGGCCGGCGCAATCAACGACTTCGTCGACGACCCCGCCAAGCCGCTGGTCACCTGCTCCACGGACCGGGTCGAGAAGTACATCCTCGGTCCCGTTGAGCTCGACGGCACCGACATCGCCGACGCGACGTCGGGCTACCAGTCGGGCAACAACGGTCAACCGACCAACATCGTCGAGGTTCGGTTGAACTTCACCGGTGAGGGCGGCCAGAAGTTCGCCAACGTGACCACCCGGCTCTACGCGCTGCAGGCCGCCGACCAGACCCGCAACCGGTTCGCCATCGTCCTGGACAAGCAGGTCATCTCGGCGCCGTCCACCAACGCGGTTATCGCCAACGGCCAGGCCTCGATCACCGGGAACTTCACGATCGAGTCGGCCCGCTCGCTGGCCCAGCAGTTGAAGTTCGGAGCGCTGCCCATGTCGTTCGCGCTGCAGACGCAGGACGACATCAGCCCCACCCTCGGCAAGGAGCAGCTCGGGTTGGGCCTGCTGGCCGGCCTCATCGGCCTGCTGCTCGTCGTTGGCTATTCGCTCTTCCAGTACCGACTGCTTGGTTTGGTCACGGTGGCCTCGCTGATCGTGGCGGCCGTGCTCACCTACGGGGTGCTCACCCTGCTGGGTTGGTCGCACAACTTCCGGCTGACGATGGCCGGCGTCACCGGTGTCATCGTCGCCATCGGTGTTACCGCCGACTCGTTCATCGTCTACTTCGAGCGAGTCCGTGACGAGGTTCGTGAGGGACGACCCTTGGTCACGGCCGTCGACTCGGGTTGGCGGCGGGCTCGGCGCACGATTTTGGCGGCCGACGGCGTCAACCTGCTCGCGGCCACCGTGCTCTACCTGCTCGCGGCCAGCAACGTCCGCGGCTTCGCCTTCACGCTGGGCGTCACCACCCTCATCGACCTCGCCGTGGTGTTCCTCTTCACCCACCCGCTGGTGTCGATCCTGGCGCACACCAAGTTCTTCGGTGGCGGACACCCGTGGTCCGGCCTTGACCCCGAGCGACTCGGCGCCAAGACGACCCAGCCGAGGTATGCCGGTGCCGGTCGTTTCACCGGCACCCCGGTCCGCACCGCTGCGGCTAAGGAGGCGAAGGCCTGATGATCAACTTCTCGCAGTTCGGCAACGACCTCTACACCGGCCGTCGGTCGATCGACTTCATCGGCCGCCAACGTCGTTGGTACACCTTCTCGGGCATCCTCATCGTGCTGGCCCTCGTCGGCATGTTCGCTCGCGGCCTGAACTTCGGCATCGAGTTCAGTGGCGGTTCGGAGTTCCGGCTGACCGGAGTCAGCGACACCAGCAACTACGAGGACAAGGCCAAGGCGGCTGTCAGCGAGGCCGGGATGGGCGGCAACGTCCTTGCCAGCGTCATCGGCGGAGCGACCGTGCGCGTCCAGACCGAGGCCGCCGGCGAGCACAACGAAGCCGCCAAGGCCGCCCTGGCCAAGGCGTTCAACGTCGACCAGACCACCGTCTCGGCATCGCTTATCGGGCCGTCCTGGGGACAGTCGGTGAGCCAGAAGGCCGTTCAAGCCCTCATCACCTTCTTGCTGCTGGTAGCGCTCGTCATGGCGATCTACTTCCGCACCTGGAAGATGGCCGTGGCGGGCCTGGTCGCCCTGCTTCACGACCTCATCATCACGGTCGGGATCTATGCCCTCTTCGGCTTCGAGATCACCCCGGCGTCGATGATCGGCTTCCTCACCATCCTCGGTTACTCCCTTTATGACACCGTCGTGGTCTTCGACAAGGTGCGGGAGAACACCGCCGACGCGATCGGCAGCCGCCGGTTCTCCTACGTCCAGGCAGCCAACCTCGCGGTCAACCAGACCCTCGTCCGGTCGATCAACACGACGGTCGTCGCCCTGCTGCCGATCTTCGCCATCCTCATGGTCGGCGTGACCAAACTCGGCCCAGGCACGCTGCTTGACCTGTCCCTGGCGCTGTTCGTCGGTATCGCCGTCGGTGCCTACTCGTCGATCTTCATCGCCACGCCGCTGCTGGTCGACCTGCGGCGCGGCGAGCCCGCCCTGCAGGAGTTGGCCAAGCACGCGGCCAAGGTCCAGGCCAAGGACGAGGCTCTGGTGACCCCCGCGGGCGCCAAGATCGCCGACGCCGAGGTGAGCGGGCGGCATACCGGAGTGATCGCCGACGCGCCCGTCGACGACGTCGACTCACTCGGCCGACCGGTCCACAAGTGGGCGGCCACCGGGCCGCGCAACCAGCCCAAGCGCCCGCCGCGGTCGCGCCGCTGACGATGAGCGACGAGCAGATTCGCCAGTTGGTCCTTGACCACCTGCGGGACATCCCGGACTTCCCGAAGCCGGGGGTGTTGTTCAAGGACTTCACCCCGCTGCTCGCCGACGGCGACGCGCTGCGGGCGGTCGCTGATCACCTCGCGCAGCGGTATGCCGGTCGCGTGGACGCCGTCGTCGGGATCGAGGCGCGGGGGTTCATCCTCGGCGCCGCGACGGCATACGCGATGGGTGTGGGGTTCGTGCCCGTGCGCAAGGCAGGGAAACTGCCGGGGGAGACCTACGAAGCGACCTACACGCTGGAGTACGGCACCGCGACCCTGGAGATCCACGTCGATGCGTTCGTCGAGGGTCAGCGGGTGTTGATCATGGACGACGTGCTGGCGACCGGCGGCACCGCTGCGGCCACGTGTGAGCTTGTGGAGCGGGCCGGTGGTCAGGTTGTCGCCGTCGATGTCGTCCTCGAGATCGGCGGATTCAACGGGCGGGACGCCCTGGTCGGCCGCGAGGTCGTCTCCCTCCTCGTCGACTAGTCCCCATCCGATGGAGGCGGCGGGAGAGGTCGTCATGGGTGACTACACTTCGGACATGACCGACCAGGTCGCTCGCACCGACCCGGCCCTGGCGACCGTCACGG
>ERZ724508.1807-NODE-1807-length-12029-cov-5.553616_pt1 | contig 12029 bp, 15 predicted proteins | sample MGYA00376041_ERZ724508 | MGnify/ENA primary metagenome ERZ724508 (study PRJEB28724, sample SAMN07190887) | wastewater metagenome | isolation source: effluent of sewage treatment plant in Hong Hong | place: USA: Christiansburg, Virginia | collected 2016-03-01 ... | reverse complement strand
GAACCGAAGGAATCCAAGCAGGCGTGCTCTTACTTCTTCAGGCGACGATCCTTGCAGCCTGCGGATGTTGCTGAGTCTTTCTTCCAACTATGTCATGCATTCATGGATGTAGATAAGCCCACAGAGTTCCACCGGTCTGTTGAAGAACTCATACAGGTCCTCCCAAAGTTAATCGCGAGGCTCTTTGCCAACATCCTCCCAGATGAAATATTCAGTATTACGCGCAATCCATGGATCCAGCATATTGACCCATCCCAGCGACGCGTAGTGTTGCTTAACATAGCTGATCAGCCTCTCGACTTCAATCCAGATCTCCCGACGGTTCAGCTTCTTACTGGCTGGAGGTTGCAACTTTGGAGGATGGCTCGATGTTACCTCCTTGCTGCTCGACGGTGGTGTTTCGCAACGCATTAATAATAGCAAGGCTAAGACCCGCCGGGATTATTTACCGGCAGACCGGCAATATAAACGTTCGCCCCTGCCGACTATTAGAAAATATCAGTAACATTGAGAATCTATGAGCCTACAGTTGCGGCACTACATCGATAGGGTGTTCGAACGCTACGATTGGGATAAGTCGGGTACCCTCAACCCCGAGGAACTGGCGAACTTTATGACGGTTTATTACGAGTCGGTTGGGGATCCCACAAAAGTGACTCCTGAAGTTGCCAGATGGTACATGGAGGCTATTGACCTTGATCGAGATGGCAAGATTAGCAAGCAAGAATTATTCGAGGCCTTCAAGTTTCTCGCACCTCAAGAGCTCTCAGCCGTGGTTGAGTAGCCGTTCGAGCACGATCATCAATATCCAAGTAAAATATCCTCGGACAAGCCGTCCAGTAACTTAAGAAATGACCACATGCGACGTGCAAAATACCCTGGAAGCAACAATACCCAGTTACCTGTCCTCATGCGAAGTACCCTAAGTGAAACAGGCATCCGATCGACCCAAAGTGTCTTTATCCATCCTCCAAGGGAAGAGTTCAGCAGTTACGCCTCGTGCTACAATCCCCGACCATACTGACCCTACTCACTTAGTTAATTGTTCGAAGTTTGTACTGTTCTGTAAAAGGGCTTTGGAACAAATCCGTCTATCTTAGATTTTCTATGAATTCAAAAGTAGTGATCGTGGTGGCTGTGCTTCTGGTGCTCATGGCGAATGCTGGAAGGCCCCCGATAAAGCGTAGAGGTCCACATCGACCCACCGCTCAGTCGTTCAGGGAAGAGCTTTAATGCACCTTTGATACCATTCCATGTCTCATTACTGAGGAAGGGATACCACTCAAAACACGGTTACTGGATGCTGTCTGTGAACTGCACGAAAAGCTTAAGCAAGCGAGAAGGGACCCCAATGATGCTGGCTTGGAAACTGCTCGAGCACTTGCTCAAGAAATTCTTGAAATTGTCGAAAAGGTGAGAGAGTTGAACAGCAAGCTTCCTATAACGGTCGACGGTAAGCAAAATACCGTGCGAGGAGGCAGCAACAGTATGGTTGGCTCCAACAATAATCTCAACGGACGAAGTAGTGCAGTTGGAGGCTTCGAGACCTAGCTCTTTGGAGACGAAAGCTTGGCATTTGGTGAGAACAGCGATGTGTGTGGAGATCATTCCTTTGCTGTCGGCAACGGAATGCAAGTTAGAGGTGACAACACCATCGCCTTTGGCACTAATCGAAGAGTTTACGGCAGAAACAAACTTGCCATAGGCGGCTTCACCATTGATATTGGTCTGTTGAAGAGAGATGGGGAGCTTCGTTACACTATCAGCCACCAATGATTATTGCTCCATACCTCATCTGATTTGTATGTAGTTCAGGAGGGTAGCACAAGCAGTGCTAACCACATATAGATGGAGATGCAGCAGATTATGCCACTGATGAGAGCCCAGACGCCCAGCCGCACTTTCTAACGGGAAAAGTCGTGGTATGAGCTATACGTTCGGCTGCTGTAGATGGTGAATTCTACCCTACCATCTACTGCTCGGCTCAATAATTCCTTGTTCAGTTCGCGGTTAAAGGTGAAGCCCTATAATTCTGAGGATATCAATATCGTCAATACCTTTGATGGAAAGTTTGAGGGTCGTGTATTTCTTTTCCAGTGCTTCACATAAGTCATCCTCCTGGAAGTAGCCGACGAATGGGTCGGGGACCAGACTCCGATTACGTTTGTGCTTGATGAGTTGCCAATCGACGTAGAAGTAGCAGAACACCGTACAGCTGAAGATCCACAAGTTGACCAGCGGCACTGCTGCGAGAAGAATGACTGTGATGAGCATACCCAACGGTGTCGTCATGGCATGGTAAATTTGCATATAGAGGGTGTTTTCCTTGAGGTAGCTTAATCGTGGTCGTTTTGGAGAGAGGGTGTTATGCATATACACCACTTCGTTGTAGGAGTTCATTGGATACTCGTACTTTGATGGACAAACGGGCGTTTGCCTGAGAAGCGGCGTCTAACTCATATCTGATGATATCAAAAGAGCTGGCTTGTCAAGCTTATAACTTCGTATGCTATTGCGCCAGACCAAGGTTGTGTGGTTAGACCGCAACCATCTTCAACAAGTGCACAACAAGGAACTCGCCGAACTGAAGAAGTTGTAGGCACTGTACGGCTGTACAGTCGAAACTACCGTGGAGCTGCAGCAGACATTTAGCAACCGAAACGACTACATCTTGGTGTGTTCCTCCGGGTAGTACAAGCTCCAGGCTGACCTCATAAAGCCCAAGCAGTATAACCTGCTGGGTATCATCATCTACTGTCGAAAGCTAACCTAACACAAAAGATTGGAGCATGAGCCATATGTAGCATTGGTTACTGATGACTTCAGACAGGTGTAGAAACAGATACTCAACCTCATTGCAGAGGGCAACTATGAGTTCGGTGAGGAATCGCATCAAAAACGACAACGTGCAGACGCTACTCTTGATGATGAGCAGAACCGCTTTCTCGTAACAAAGCGAGTCGCCCACTAACCCGAGTTCTTCAATCCTGAGGACTATGAACGCAAGCAGAGAAACATCTTAGAACTGTTTAGGTTAGGCTTTGACGTGGAAAAGGATTTGGAAGTGACCAAGAAGACTCTGTAGGAAGAGCTTCGGCAGTTCCTGCACAGCAAGAACATACTCCCATTGGACAAGGAGTTTCAGCGCATTAAACAAGCCAAATCACTGCAGGAGTTAGTGCATCTGTGCATCTACCTGTACAGCCTCGAAAAGGGAAATCTATACCAAAGCCTAAACATCATCCTCAAGAACCTGAGGATGATACGGTTTCAACAGGATTTCCAGCGGCTCAAACTGTTTTCATTCCTGTTGCTGCTCAACTACTTCTACTACTACGGACAACCCGAGTTTGTGCCTACAGTGTACCGCTACACCGACTTCGTGCCTGAGAAGTTGGAGGAAGGTGCTACCATCACAGTGTGCAACTTCTACTCGACTTCACGCAAGGAGCAGCTGGAGGGTTTCCAGCATAAGAAGACGAAGATTGTGGTGGAGACCTTCGACCATAGTTCTGGAGGACATAGCCTTGGCTTCTTCAACTATTTAGAAGCAAGCAAATACTCAGCTTACCGGCAGGAACAGGAAATCCTGTTTGCGCCATTCACAAAGTTCAAGGTGACCAAGATCGTGCTTAATCACCAACAGAATACTGTGTACATGAAAGAACTTCCGACTAACAGTTTCATCAGTCGCATCTACGATCTAAACCTCCTTGAGAAGAATGAGGAGGTCAAGACCAAATTCGATAGGGAGCTCAACTACCAATATAAGTATGAGAAGCTGCTGAAGTCCAGGAAGTTGGACTCGAGCAAAGAGATGTCGACCATCTATCGCAACCTCGGCGGGTTGTACTCCCAGAATGGAAATTACACTTGGGCACTCGACTACTTCAATAAGAGCCTTGCAATAGTGCTGCAGCTTGGCGATCAGCAACAATTAGCTACACTGAAGAACAACATCGGTCTGCTCTATAGCAAAATGGGGAAGCATGCCGAAGCTCTAGCGGAATATGAGCAGTCAATCGACATCAGGAAGAAGCTTGAGGGTGAGCAGTCCCGATCACTGATTACCGTGATGAACAACAAAGCATCGTTGTTAGAGTCCACCAACCGTAATGCGCAGTCGCTTGCCCTTTACGAATAGGCCTTGGCCATCTGCCGCAGGTGTTACCCATAGCGACACGTTGTACATGCCAACCTGCTCAACAACATTGGCTTCATCGAGCTCAAACTTGAGAGGTACCAGCAAGCGCTCAAGTATTTTACCGAGGCTGCAGAAATATTTCAGTACGTTGAAGGAGAGCTTTCGGGGTACGTAGCTATCTGCTACTAAAACATCGCAGATCTCTACGAAAAGTTGAAGGATACTGCCAAGTGTGAGTAGTACTACCACAAAGCAATCAAGATCGAAAAGGAGGTGAGTGGAGCTTTATCACCTAACCTACAAAACATGTATTACAGCCTGGGCAGACTCTACAACCAACGAAAGGAATACGAGTTAGCCAGAGAGTCCTTTACCAAAGCCTTGGAGGTCTGCATCGCGACGCTTGGTCCCAACCATGAGTAGACTGCACTATTGTATAACAACATTGGAAGTCTCGAAGAAAGTCTGGGCAACCCTTAACAAGCGCTCATCTACTTCGAGCGTGCACTCGACCTCCTGTACAGGGTATACAAAGATCGCAACCGAGATATCATCGAAACCGTGTCCATCAATGTTGCTGATCTCAAATCGAAGCTCGAATAAGGCTTTTTCAAGAAGTGACGTTGGGTAGTACTCATGCATTCATCATAAAAAGGGTTGGTCATCCTCGTAAGCGTCATCACTGTCGTCCGAAGGCTCAAAGTTATTGCTGTCCTCTGCTGGTTACTCCTAGCGAGGGGTCTATTGGCACAGCCGCTGTAGCTGAATTAGGTAGGGTTTGCTGCCTGTCTTGGTGTAAAGGTGTTTTAGAGCGACAGCCAGTAGTTTCTTGGATTACTCGAAACGGTGGGATACGGTGAGAGTATTGAGCAAGACAACAAACAGCCATTAATCGGGCGAAATGGCAAAACAGCTAGCCAGACAGGGCCCAGCAGATGGCGTAATTCCTGTTTTGATTCCCATGAATAGGTCGTCCCTGAGAAGCCTATTCGTATTCTGCCAGGTCTGCGATCGTAGACTACCGTATTTTTTATTGTTGATCGTACACGTGAAGCTCTTCTTCCGTACAATCTCACGGAAGTCATTGCGGTTCATGCAGTAAATGCACAGCTTCATCAAATCGGTTGTACACGAAAAGTTACGTTTGTTGATTAGTCCATGAGGGTTAGCGAAACGGCTGCGTGTCATCCCCAATAGTCTTGCGACACCGTTCATGTGCAAGATAAACAGCCCGACTGCCGAGCGTTTGTTTTAGGGAAGAATCTTAGATCTACGATTTAGGCGAGGAGATGAACAATCCTGCCTCGGTTTGTTGATTTTCATGCAGCAGCGTGACCTGATGGTTTTACCACCCCACTCGGCAAGAGCAAGTGCTGCATCGTTTCCGCTTGGCAGCATTAGCCCATGCAGCAGATCGATAATTTTGATGCTGTCACCATTCTGAAGTTTGGCAGTTGTCCCCTGCAATTTCGAAGCCTTTTGGCTCACGCATGTTTCCGCTGTACGAAGGTCAACTTTGAACCTCTCGCTGAGCAGCAGTACCAGGAGGCAAGTCATGATCTTGGTTAGAGATGCAATTTCCAGCTTCATTTCGCTATTTTGACCGAAAAGAGCGTTATATTCGCCGCCAATGTAGTGCACAATCGAATAGGCTTTGGCGTATATCCCAAGCCGAGGCTCTGGTAGGTCCGATAAGCAGCCATTCACCACAGGAACTTGTGGATGCCTGAGGAATGTTATCGAATCCTCGTCGAACTCCTACTTCGATATCGATTATTCCTTCTGAAAAAAGTTGTTCGCTGACTGCATGAACTGCTTGGTCTGAGCTGTCTTAACCCTTTGCCCACGGCTGATAGGTCTCTTGATCTCGACCTTCCTTGGTGAAGTCAGCTTACAGTTAACAATCTTCCTGTCAATTTCGCGTTCCTTCTCCATGCAGATCTCCAGCAACCTATTGTAGTACCGTTGAAGACTATCTTCCGTATTTATCTTCGTTATTGTGAGGATCTCCATACCCTTTTCTGCAGTCTCGTTACCATTCTGGCTTCGCTTCTTCAGGCTCCTTGGGCGGGTCTGCTTCTTTATGCTTTAGCAATGGGTTGGTGGGAAGTCTTACAGTTTGCCGGTAAAGAACTCCGAAGCCGTCCTTTCGCGGTACTTGCCAACTGACATGCCCAAACGGCTGTTGTTAGCAGATGCCCGTTCCTCTGGGAAGGACGTATCGGTCAACAGTTTGGCATCCAAATCAAAGCCATTGGATATGAGCTTGGAGGCCGCAGTGGTAAGCTTGCGTTGATAGTGCAGTCGTTTGTCTTGTAAGATCTTCCTACAACGGGACTTGAGTTGAACTGTGGTTGGAGTTTCCTTTTATGTGCACTTCCTGGGACTTTCTGACTGCTTAGCTTCGCTGGCACTGCAATTGCGCAGCCGGGTATACACTGGATTGTAGCGGTTGTTGTGCTTTCCACTAAGGTACGGATGACAGTTGAGCTTGAGCTCATGGAAGTTGCTGAATGTTAGGCTCAAGTCATTCATCATTTTATTTAATAGGGCAACGGTGCCAGCGCAACAGTTCATTCATAGTAACTCACAGCGATGGGAAATCACTTTCGTCGAGGTTGAACTTTTACTGGGCTGGGGTGGTGTGCTCAGAAGGCAGAGGCTATTGCTGTTCGCGTCTACGGTATTGAGGCTTTCGTTTATGCTGGGGCTGAAAGGGTGGTGGCTGTGACTACTTGGCGCGGGATTTTGCAGTCTGCTGCTGAATCAATTGCTGTGGGGTCGGAGGTTGCGGCACCTGCATCAATGGCATTCCAAACTGTCCGTATTGCATGTACATCATTGGATGGTACATCATGGGAAGGTAGTTTTGCCCAGCATAGTCGTTTCTGTCATAGTCAGGATCGTATTCGTACTGGTTCTCGAACACGGCGTTGACGGAATTTCCTTAAATTACTTTTTTTGGTGGTTCTGGCTCGGGTTCGATTATCTTCGGTATTTCCATTGCAGTGGGGACCTCCTACTGCTTCTGTGTAACCTGCGGTTTTTAAGTTTCCATTGCGGGTGGAGTGTTTTTACTCCGAAGTAGTACTTTCTTGGGTTTAGTTGCCTCCGACTTGCCCTCCCCAGACTCCTGTTACTTACGGCATTCGATGATATCAATCACCGTCTTCTGAGGCCTAAGCTTTAACCATTGGTACATTCTTCGCGGTTCCTCGGCCTTGCTGATCGTCATTCCCGCTTTATCTTCTGTCTGCTGCCTCACCTCCTTGCCCAAGTGGTAGCGCTAACATAGCCGGTGCAGCACTTTGCGCTGAAAGCTATCGAGCTACTCAAAGAAGAACTGTTGGCTATTCAATCAACACTGGAGTACTTGTTGCTCGTGACGAACTCACGGAGCTGCAGCTCAAAACGTAGTATGAGCTACCGATGGCCCTTGTTGTAGGCGTTGCGAAGTTCCTTATCGACGTAGGCCTCCTCCAACTGTTCCATGTCTAGTTTGTAATTATATGCCAAAGGGGAAATCTACCTCAAATTGCCGCCAGTGGAGATCTACCTCAATGGGTATGACCGACTGTGTTTCGTGGTTGATGTCGATGCGATTCTCATATTACATAATATCGTAGTAGAAATATGCCAGGAGCCGAAACCTGTCTAAAGATCATGCGGGTGTTCAACATCATCGTCTCGTAAGTTCCACTCTGATGCAGGCTGCTCATTATCGCGGCTGGAATTCTCGGAATCCTCAGCATTGCGCAATACATAACAGGTGCCAAGTTCTTCCTGGTGTTCTCGCCGGTCTTCATTGTACTCTTTGGAGTGCTGATGATCGCTGCAGAGTTCCGCGTTCAGTTCATTATCTCGAACTTCTCCTTCTTGGACTCGTTGATGGGCAAGGGAATCTTCAACATCTTGTAAGCATTTGGCTTAGGGTAGCATTTCCTCAATCGTGTTCTACTTCTTCGAGTACGGCAATAACGAGGTGCTGGCTTGGACCAGCAGCATGATACTTCTAGTCGTGGGTGTCGCCTACATGATCCTCCACTGCTGCTGCCGTAACAAAGCTGAAAGCGAGGAGTACAAGCCCGTTGCATGATCTATCGACAAATTATTGCAGAATTGTCAATAAGTTACTGTGGAATTATTAGTTTTTGGAAAGAGAACATGGAAGGGAAATTGTTCAAGGGACTATATTGCAGTGGCATTCTTGGGGGCAGTCCACTGAAGGAGTTGCATCCCAACGAGTACAGTGCACTGGAGAATAGCCGAAGGATACAATCGACGCAGTAGCAGTTCCAGCAAGAAAACCAAAGCGGAATATTTGTTAACTTCATGAGGAAACTGGTTGGACCAACCATCACTGAATCTGAATAACTGAGGTTCGACCAGCTACAATCTCCTTTGATGCCTGACATCTTCCAACCCGTAAAGTGCGGGTGTGAGAACACACTGGAACCATGCTCAAAGATCATGGAAATTACTAAAGGTAATTTGGAGCACATGAAAGCTGAGTACGTATCGGGCAAGCGACTACGCGAACAATATGGCTATCTGACCATCAACCAGCATTTACTGATGCTGATACCAGCCACTTTCCCCGAGACCCTATCAGCACAGTTAGAGAATATTCTGAGGCAGACCAGTGTTAGTGAGTAGGCTATGCACATGCTTTGTCGAATAGTGCAGCATTGTAAGCTTGAGCACCTATCATATTGGCTGTTTTCGTAGCTCAATCTCTTCCGGATGCAACAGGAGCAGCTGGCCGGAATGCTCTACAATATGGTACAAATGCGTTCGCAGGGAATTCTCACCGTCATTGCCAAGTGTCCATCGTACTTCGATGAAAACGCCAAACTTTTCCTCAAGACTCTTGGGACGAGTCTCATCCCAACCGAACGCTACGCTTAATTTCTTAAAAGACTAAGCATTCAAGGGCGCACCTATCCCTGCAAGGTGTTCTTTTGCTTAGTGCTCTGCCATAAAGATGAAATTCTCAGCGACCGCAATATCGCCACATATTTTGGCTGGCTGCCAGGAAAGACATGTTGGAACCGCGTATTTACCGCCGCTGAGGACCCTCGTCTCACTATCTGAAACCTTCCATTCTTCTACATTATAGCCAATGAATTCCATAGTTATTGCCGGGCGCTACCGCCTCTGCCATATTCTCAAGGAACAACAGCCGTTCCTCCTATATGCCGGTATCCCACAAAACTAAGTCTTAGGCCAAGACATCCGTAAACACTGTAGCTGCCTACTGAAGATCGTACTAAACAGCAACATCTCAGACAAGTTACAGCGAACATTTCGAATACACATTCAAACGGCTGCTGGAGAAGCTTCTGAACAGTAAGGCATGAAATTAGCCAGATACCCATGTGCTGAAGATAGGCGAGTTTGGCTGTGAGATCATCTCCAACAAGAAGTACCTGTACTTCCTTCTGGAAGACCGTTCAGCATCACTGTCGGAAGTGTTTCACCAGCTGTAGAAGACTTTCTGCAGGCAGACACTCCATTCAGTTGGCTACCACTCGGTACGAAGTTGGTAATTCAGCTCAAAGCATTAGAAGAACTACACCAGCAAAATGTTGTCCACGGCAATATCAATCCAAATACCCTGCACCTCCCGATGAAGAATGAGCTGAGACATCCCAGTGTGTCGCTGGCCATTTAAAACATACGGCAGTTGGGCGGAGAGAAGAAGATCAACGGAATTGAGCGAAATAGGTCCATATTTGCGAGTGTTGGCTAACTGCTAGGGCTAAGTAAAACCGCCATCTATTTAGAATCCTGCCCAAAGGACGATATTGAATCCCTGATTTACGTGCTTTTGCACTTTGCCACCCACGGAGAAATATTCTCTGAGGAGCATACTGAAAATTCTGCAGCCACTGATAGCGGCCTCCTCAAGTATAAGGGTAAACAACTGGCAGAACTTATTCCAGTGCACCTCCCCGAAGTCTTCGTAGAGCTATACTTTTATATCGTAACTCTGAACCGTGGGGAAACCCCAAACTACGACTACTGGCTCAAGCGGATTCAAAAGTTTATGGGCAATGACCGAGACAATATGTTCCCCACAAACATCGACTGCGAAGTATTCGAGTAGGACCACGTTCTCGAGGTGAAGATGGAGGGCGGCGTGCATGCTGCATGCAAATTGATGCCTAGAACCGAATGATTATGTGGTTTTGTCATGACTTTTGCTGCAGCAGTTCGGATTTGTATGCCTAACCAATCTGCACGAACTCCTGGCTGTACTTGTTCAGAAGATTTTTGAAATGGCCTGACTGGCAGAGGCCAGTATGATTCTGGTATGGATGCTTGGCCTTTGGGAGAGTCGCCAACGAGTATTCCTTCTCACCACGGAGGAAGTATTGTTTGCCGACGGAGCCCTTTAGAAGAATCTAAGCAACAGCGTCGCTAAGCGTTGATTGATCGACAAGCTTTGGTACAAACCTAGTTCAGTCACTATTGTACCTTTCGTTGGAGGTGTTGCTCATCGAAAGGTTGTCCCACCATTCCTTCTTGCTGGTAAGGAAGTCTGTGAACTCAGCACCAGCAACAATGTCGCTGCGTAAGAAACTTGCCTGTGGGCACTGTTTCTGAACATCCTGCACTGCCTACGCGTACTTTTCCTCTGGCTTGTCGTAGTTGTAGTGGTCGTATTCTGCTGGCGTGACATAAAGCACGTTAGGTTTCTACATCGCAACTTGGGTACTTGCTTGGCAGCTTCCGCAAGCATCCTCATCAGCCGGGTCTTCGAAGTCACGTTCAAGTAGTAGTCATGGGTGACAAAGAGAATTTGGTCGGCACGCTTGGACCACAGATGAATGTCGTTGTGCTCGAGAAGCTTCACGGGTTTAACCAGGGTGCTACCCGACTTGATTTCTGCAAGTTCCTGACGCAGACAATAGTAGCGTTCGAAGGCAGCGTACGTTGGGAACAGATCTCCCACGATAATCTTCCCGTAGAGGTTGCGCTGCACGAGCGTGTTGATGATGCCTCTGGTGAGCCTCGAACACGACCCAACAATAAACAAGCTCATTGGAATTGGGATATTATATACGAAGATCATACCCACCGAACAGTTCGCTCGTAGTAGTCCAACAGCTTCATCGGCCAGCGCTCCAAGACTTTACTCTTCGGAAGAAACTCGCGGACTGCAGGCTTGTTCTCATCCTCTTTTTCGTATTCGACTAGTACCTCAATCAGACCCTTCTCCGTACGGTAGATCGTGATGATAGACGATATCTCAGGTTGCGGAATGGTTTCTGTCTTACGAGCAAGCTGTCTCCGCTTCGGTGGTTCGGGTTAGCTGGGACTGGAATCACCGTCCAAGAAGGACTTCCTTCCAGACTCGTAGGAATCTGATTATTAAGCCAAATCGATGAATGTTGCATCTTTGCTTCGATTCCCCTTCGAAATCTTCTTTCGATGGCGTTTAGCCTTGCTCTTCTTGGGTATTTTCATCTCCACTGTGAAATTCTGGTAGAGTTGCTTCTGCCGCTCCCAGGTACCGTCCACATCGAGCTGATAGCCTCGATGGCGTGAATCCACCCTTCCCAGAAAGTCAAAGCAGCTGGTCCAAGCACCGGTGTTGAATAGGTCAGTTTGGCATAACCAAGTTGCTTTCTGTGGGGACTCCCCTTCGTTGTGAATGAGGAAATGCCTTTCCTTCTCTGCGTAGACTTTTAAATTACTTATCAGTGCCGTCCCAATGATGAACTTGCTGGGTTGGTGTTTCACGTTCTTGTGGTTAGCTGCACTCATTGCGGTGTTAAAATTAAATAGTTAAAGCTGGCGCAAAAAATACACAAAAATGCTGTTTGAAGGTGATGGAGAAGAGGTTAGCGAGTGGTGTTCGAACACTCTTCAAGGAATT
>ERZ724508.1805-NODE-1805-length-12040-cov-5.892616_pt1 | contig 12040 bp, 16 predicted proteins | sample MGYA00376041_ERZ724508 | MGnify/ENA primary metagenome ERZ724508 (study PRJEB28724, sample SAMN07190887) | wastewater metagenome | isolation source: effluent of sewage treatment plant in Hong Hong | place: USA: Christiansburg, Virginia | collected 2016-03-01 ... | reverse complement strand
GCTGGTGGTGGCTGGTAGAGGTTTGATTGAGGGGGTGCTGTTGGAGCTTGAAAGGTCTATGGGTTATTGCCCTGTCCGAAGTTGTTGGGTGGTGAGTTGGTCGGTTCATTGAAAGGCTCTTGAGCACCGAAGGGTTGCATAGGAGGAATATGGAACCCTGACATAGTTGGATAGGGATTATTGCCAAACGACGGATTGGGTGTGATTTGTGGCGGTTAGGGAGAGTATGCTCCTCCCATGTACGGTTGTTGCTGTGGGTGAGGTTGTTGCTGAACGACTGACCTTCCAGGTGTAATTTGAGGTGGTTCCGGACGGTACGATTCTTCTTGTTGCCGTTGCATTTATTTGAGTGCTTTGTGCACTTCAACAGTCTTGGCCTTGGCATATTTCAACCTCTTTTGCTGATCCTCACCCAACGGGGTGAAGTGGTTGATGACTTCGTAGAATCTCCATGCTGTCATAAAGTTCTGAATGAGCGTAAGCGCCTACCTGGGTCAGTTCTACACTGAAGTTCTTAGCGCGATAGTCATTATCAGCAGCCAGGAAAATCCTTTAGGTGTAGTCCAGCAACTCTGCCATGTTGGAAGGGATGTCAATCTGTCCAACCAGCATCTTTGAGAGTTGTTCTGCCCTGGGCATCCACTGGTTCAGCTGCTGAAAGACACCATCAGCTGCTTCGGGACGACTGCTTTTGAGTTGGGTGTAGACTTGATGTGCCTGCATGAGTACTCAGTTACCTTCTGAATGGAATACTTGCGGAGGTAGAAGGCAAAGATAGGGTTGCTATCTTCCAGGGACTCAGCCAGATTGATGTATGGACGCACCTACTTGAGATCGTCAGCCATTCTCAATAAGCAATTGATTATATACCGACAGTCGATGCAGTGCTATTCGAGAGATATGCTAAATGGAGACGCTTCGGTCTCATAGTCTGTCTTCGACCAACAACCGTCAAGCAATTTCTCAACTAACTCATATAGAATAATTGGTCAGCTTTGGAGCTCGTCACCTGAAACAATTTGCAATTCCTTCTCGGTTGTTGCTTCGGCATCCAAGTTGTCTTCGGTTCGTTATGTAGTCTACGGTTTTGTTTCCTATTGCTTGTCGGGAGAGCCTCTTCTGCAGGCTACTACCACGAAAAACAGTACTGCAAGCACACACGTGAAGATTGCCATTATTATGTAGTTGCTATAATCCTCGACTTACGGTTGAGGAGGCTCTACACTCTTCACCTCGACCTTCTCGATCGAAACATTAAGCTTTCCCCTGTAAATCCTCCCCTTTCCAAACCGTGTTTTCCCAACCCCCAGCCAATTCTTATCGCAGATAAACTGGTAATCCATGAGTGCAATGCCACTTCCAGTAGGATCAGCATCCTTCCACTCGAATGAAGCAGTGTTTGGCTGAGAACTCTTGGATCCATTTAAGTAGAACCGATAGACATAGCTGCCAACAGATAGGGAAAGCTTCGCTGTCCAGCAGCCACTCACCGCGAAGATGAGCGCATGTTCTGTTGGATGCTTCCAATACTTTAGCGATGGGTAGCAGATATTGAGTAGCTATCGGAGCAATCGAATTCCTCGAGTTACAAATCCGTTTTTGTTGGAGGTCGAGACTGGCGATTCATCGACAGCCTATTCGGCACCGAGAGAAGTTGCTTGGATGTTGTGAGGAGCAGCTTCAAAGATATACACCAGCCCATTATGCATATCCTTGGGGTAGGGTGCGTAGTCGAAAGTCTTGCACTTCTGCAGCATTCCTGGTGACCAGCTGGCTGCATATGCCCAATCTTCGAAAGATCCACTGACTGGATATATTATCTCATTCATTGTTCCATTTATGAGCTGCTTCATGCCAACACTCGGGTTACTACCCGCTTGGATCTGCAGCTGATTGCCAATCTCTGCCAGGATCTTTGAATCCTCAGTCAAACTTCTTTCATAGCTCGGGTTTCCCCAATTCCAAGCGATTTCTTGTCCGCCCTGGTGAATTGTAATGCTCATATCGATTTTCCAGTTCCTGTAGATAAAGTCCATCAAGCGGGAGGTGATACCCACCATGCAATTATCGGATGACATATCGAAAGGAAAGTCTCGGTTGGGGTCTACCTTTGAAGGAAACTCTTCTCTAGTGCCATGCACGTAACCGGAAGGGTTGGCTATTGGCATAATGAGTAGGTGCTTGCCTATCAAATAGGGGTAGGCGTAGCTGACGATCCATGGACCAATTGCCTCAATGCCATGAAATCCTGCGACAATGAACACCGTGGTATCGGTGATCACATCATAGTCAGGTGCTGTATACTCGAACAGTAGGTACTAACACTCACCATTACAGTCGTTGTTTGGAAGTGCGTACATCGAAGCCTACTTCTAAAGTTTCCACTCCACAAGCCCACTGTCTTAACTGACTCTTTTCCTCCACATGTCCACGATCTCGTTATAGGTCAGCGGAGAATACACCACATTGAGAGAGACTTGGACAACCAGGAGGAGAACTACCACGACGTTTGTATTATACATCCAACAAATAAACATTGGCAGTTCATCAGCCTTTCATATGAATTGATCTTCAGTTTGTATCGTCCTTTCCCTTACTTAACAACCAAACATCACGATCACATCCAGTACGACCGTACTGGTTTAGGAGGCGTCGAGACTGCTGGAAAGCAGCTCCCCGCCGGCGCCATTCAGTCCATTCCAAAAAACCGGCTCATGGGTAGGAAGCATCGTCCGTTAATCTTATCTTAAACAAACAGCCTGCTGAAATCCCTCATCTTGCGCTCATAGCATTGGCTCAGAGCATTCTTCTTGTTCTTGAGAACGATCTTGCGAATCTTCTTTGGACGCTCGACAACGGTGGTAGGTGTAGGGGTGGAGGGTTATTGTAGTTGGTTGTGCGTGGGGCTGTTGGGCTTGCTACCGCTCGCAGCTCCTCGCTAAATACTGCTGATGCGCGTATAAATATTCTCTCGCATACTCAACTCGATTTGTTTATTATTATAGAGAAGGTGCAGCTATAGTGGCTTTTGTAGGCATCAGTCTGTACCCAACCAACCGATAAAATATTGGGTGTATTAATAAGAAATAGGAAGCTTGGAATGAAGCAGAAGATCGTTGAGGGGAATGCTACTCAAGCGCTTCTTGGATCGCTCAATGGGATGATCAAAACGGTGTTTCCGAAGCTACAGGAACTGTTAAATCGTTCGGAGCCCATCGGTCATCTCTTCCTGGAGTACGTGCGTGATCTGGTGATACTGGAGCACCTGTTGAATGATACCTACCAGATGATGATGCTGAGCGAGGAGCCAAATAGTCAACACAAGTTGTAGCGGTTCCTGGAAGAACGCCAGTATTTACGTTCGCATGCACCGCAACTATTGGCGCTTCCACTCAACTATCAATGGTACTATAGGATCATGGAGATGGTAGGAAAGGAGCTCCAAGAGTTGGGCAACTGCCTCTACGATCTGCTTTCGTGTGTCTTCGTTGTGGTAACAGCTGGAGCTAACTCAGCTTTCGAAGCTTCGAGTGATTAAGCAGGTGTACGGAGCTATTGTCACCTTCGACAAGAACGACCCATTCCAACGAGACTACTCGGATCCCTGTTGGAACATACTCTGGACATTCTCAAAGCGAAAGAAACTGGGGCCAGCATAGTAGATTGATGAGAGTGTTCGTTCCTTATACAAGAAGCTGGAGACACTCACAGCTATCAGCGAGACGAGCTGGAAGGTTGAAAACTTTTGGCTAAGGACTGCGATGGAAATGTACGGAAGCATTGTATTTTTCTTGGACAAGGTCAACCGAGATCGAAATAACATTGTGTTCAAGTCTCATATTTAGGCAGGCCTCGGCCGATCGGTTTGGAATCGCGCCGAAATGGGAGTAGTGAAGTTCTTCATGAACTTTATCTACCCGTGCTTGGGTTATGTCACTAAGATATACCTCAATGATGAGTACGAAAAGGTGACGGCTGAGGCTGTCTTGAGATGGCTTCGAAGGTAATCACAAACATTAAACCTTGAGTCTCCACGTAAGCACCCTCCCTACACAAAGTAAGATTTGTTTCAACCTGATTAGCTCAAAATTAGAGTAAGAGTGATGTGCACAACCAACCTTTAGCGACACCAAAAGTACGCAGGCGATGAACCCGATGATTACTCCTCACTGATCTACCACGTGCATGGTGGAGGGTATCTTCTATCCTATTCAGATTCGTCGCATTGAGCTCCCGTACGCATCAAACCTACACCCGTCGATGGGCAAAGAATTGTGGAGCACCAGTCTTCAGCATCGATTATAGAAAGGCTCCATAGCATCCATACCCAGATGGGCTAGATGATGCTTGGCAAGCCTACAACTGGCTGCTCTACGAATCCCATCGTTACTTTAAGATAAAACGCCGAAAGAGGCTTATCTTGGTGGGAGATAGCGCTGGAGCCAATCTCATAATCGGCATAACCAATTTGTGTCTGCTCACTGGAACACCACTCCCATACACACTCGTCACTTACTACCCTTGTACCTGTCTGCTTAACCAAGGTGTTTCGTTTGACGTGAAGAGATTCACTCCAAGCTACGTGAATGTAATCAACAATCCGATGATCCCTTATGAGTTCCTTTCGTTTTGTGCAGAAGCCTATATCCAGCGACCAGAGTTCAACAATGAATGCGACTATTTCATGCAACCTATCTACACCCCTCTTGGCATTCTCAGTCGATTTCCACCGATCCACATCTACCAAGGGGAAAAGGATCCACTTCATGATCATACAGTTCGATTTGGGTTGAGACTGAAGTAGGCCAATGCTCCAGTGACCATTGTCCTCTACTAAAGTATGATCCACGGATTTCTTTCTCTGGATGTTATGGTGGCTGGAATCAAGCATGCTGATAAGGCTGTCGACGAGTCAATCCAACTGCTGAAGTGGCTCGTCAGCCAGTGACAAATTCACGTTTTATCGGATCGCATCAGACAATAAATGTAATAAGGAGAACGATTAGCCGTACAAGGTCTTTTGAGGCTCAAAGCAAACTCAATGGAGCACAAGTTGAAGCTCCGCACGAATACTCGCCGTGAAGACAAATCCATGAAGACATTGATGGAGCAAGCCAAAGAACACTATACGTACGGCTCGGTTAATGAAGCAACAAGCTTAAGTATCCTATCAGGCTGCGTAATGATCCCGAATGGCACGCTGAGAAGGCCTATAGGCGAAAGCTTCGGCAGTATCATGCTGGACGCCTTCAAGTGCAGTACTTTGAACATGCCAACAATCACATCTACCTGTAGGGCTGCGACATTCCTTTGGCGAAGTCCCAGCCACTCAATGAGGAGGAACACGATGATACATTCGACAACTTCAATCGAAAGAAGTTTGTGGAGCTACCAACCAACCGCTTTTATGAGGAGACGCTGGAATGTTCCTTTCATGTTGGATAGACTCACCGAAACATCCGAACAGAACCATCTAAACACTCTTACACCAAGAAGGTCATGATAACAAACGAGTCGAAACAGTAGCAAAGTTAGGCATCTCCATCTGTGCAGCTAAGGAAGAATTTCAGAAGTTTCGTGGATGAAAAGACTCGTTTATTTGGAGTGCAACGTGGTCGAAGTGTAACCAGCGCCTTCCTGAACAATATGGTGAGGGAGAGACGCTTCACGAAGCTTTCGAAGGGAAGCGACAGGACAAAGATAGAGTCAGTCATGAAGATGGAGCAGGTGTAGCTAGAGTTTGCACAGAGCATCTCGCAGTTAAGACTGCTAACATCAACCCCTGAAGGAGCAATTTCCAAGAAGAGCGTGATTGATAAACTGATTGAGCGATATGGCACCCAGTTATCTCACCTACCTTTGAGATGCTACCGCAGAGATCTTAACTTACACTTGAAGGCGACCTTGGAGTCATTCAATCAATGGAACAGCACTAAAATCAACAAAATGGTGTTCGACTACTACGATTTCAATAAGAATGGACTGCTGGATGAAGAGGATCTGCTTTAAATGCTCAAACGAAGCGAAAATGTCAAAGCTATCGAGCAGGACTATTATGCCCTGCAGCTTTACCTTGGCCGATTCGATAATAAGGTCAGGGATCCACTATCACCAAGCAGGTCGAATTTAAGTCTTGCCAAACGAGTGAGTCGGCTCTCACGCATTTCAATGGCGACCGCTACTGAGGATGATAGCCGTCTAATCTCAGAATAGCCTTCGACTCAAAGCAGAAATCAACAGTCACCACAGCTTTGGACACTCGTGGAAGAAGGGATCAACGAATCTGTGACAAAGCTAAAACCAAAGAAGCCTCTTTCTCCAGCAAATACTGGGGATACCTCCAAACAAATATGCATCAGTCTGGACCGCTTCCAAGAGATCTATCGGCTGCATCGACCCTAATTGTATTATGATCTCATGTGCTACCTGTTTGGATACGTGAGACCAGAGCCTACAAAGAATAGGTTTAGGAAAAAACCAATCACTTTGCAACAGTCTGGCAAAACACCTCGTGAGTCAATTACTCTCAGCCAAAACACCATCGAGCTAATTCGACACAAGCTGCAGAATCTGAGGATGGAGTCGATTCGCCCCGCGGCTCGCCGCTGATTACTGGCATTTCTATGTTACAAAGATCAAGGTTTCTCCAATCTGCGTTGCTTGACATTCTCGAAGATCCTCTCGAAGATTTCGATTCTTTTTCGAGCGTGCTCGAAGTAATCAAACTTAACAGTGCTGCTATCACTGAGAATACTCCATACAGCCCAGTACAGGTTGCATAGTCCGATGCAGTTGTAGATGTCACGAGTAAGCTACTCTAGGTCTTGAAGTGTGAATGGTCGACCAGTACGCATGGCTTGCTGCTCGAGATAACTGGGTTAATTGGGTTAAGTACGTCTGACTGATCTATCGTATTTCTTGGTCGTTAGTGACGAGCTCGATCTTGTATTCAAAGAACGGGGGTTCCTTTACTGAGTAATTGAAGGCACATTCATTCAAGAAATTGGCCAGGTCATAGGCAAGGTAGTTGCTGCGACTGTACTCCAAATCTATGAAGCGGACATCGTTGGTGCCTGCAATCAGCATCATATTGAGGTTGTTAAGATCGTTGTGACACAACCGGACAGTCGACTTTTGCATGGTACAAAGAACCCCTCTGATTTCAAGTAGTTTACTGAGGTATCGACTGACGGACTGATAGATGGCGAGACGATCACCCGCATAAGTATGCTCAGCCAGTCGTTTTTCACACACAGATGCAAACTTGGGAGACAGGAAATAGTCAACGAAGTTCTATTACTCGTGTAGCTCTGGAATCACGATTTGATGATAGTCAGCCATGCGACGGACGATATGTTTCTTCAACTCTGTTGACTTCAGTTGGGTGTTTGTGGGATGCTGCCCCTATTTCAGAAATTACTCGATGCGGCAGCCATCGTTGACGAAGAGCAATCGAGGTCCCAATCCGTGGTTTCCAATGTACTTGAAGATTATATTCTCTTTATCCCTTTCGATGAGGCCCTCGACGTTTCCGAACTTTCGAAGGATCACAGGATCAAGTAGGCCCTTGAGGTGAGTGACTCTGTACACGATATTGGTGAGACCGGAAAGTCGAGTAAAGATGATGTCCTCGTTCTATACAGTATTCCATTCTCGCACGTGCTCCTTAAGGACGCACTTAAGATCTTCAGTGTTCAACATATTCCAAATGTACTCAGAAAAATATCTCAAAGCCCGAATGCATTCCGTTTTAATGCGCATCAACTGACACCATTGTGACCATAGCATAAATTCCAATGGCGTTGCTAACAGATACTGAACAATTTCAAGTGTCACTGGTGTGATAGACAGAAAGAACATAGGGCAAGCATAGCAATATCAACAACTCAAAGGTTACGGCTGGTCCGTATTCTTTGGATTTTAGATGCAGGTTTCTAATCGAAGCGTCTACCACCACCATCCCGGATCAACCCAAACACATACTCTAGACTCTCATCGCCTCGAATGGTCTCGCTCACTACTGAATTCTTGTTTCGGTCTTGAATATGAATTTACACGGGAACGCGACTCTCATACGCACTCCCTTCTCTCTCGAACTGTCGTTGAAGCATTTCCAGTTTCTTTGTGCTAGTTGGGTAGTTCTTATTAGGGGATATTTGCCCTGAAGCTCTGCTGGTCCATAACGCAGAGCTGCTGTGGACGTACTTGTAGATTTCCTGTTCAGCATTTGGGTCGCCGATGGAAATCAGACGGTTAAGTTATTTGATCTGGCGAGGAACACAGTCCTTCCCTTCCAAAAGCGAGTGGATTTCGGTCGAAAAGTATCTTTGGAGGTATGTTGCCAGAAAATCACTTCCGTGGGTGTTTTCCAGCCGCTTGTCGAATACCAGCAGCAACTCCACTTCTCCGTGAGCATGGAGGGCGAGGAATAGAGGATACATCGAACCGAGTGTCATCAGCTTTTGCTGCAGAGTCTCTTTCGTTGAGAAGTTGCCGTATAGGCTGTATAAGACTTGCGCTAAGCTATCAACCATGGCTGGGTTCAGCGGTGTGGTACACTCCCTCAGAATTACACTGTACATATAGAGCAGTTCAAGACGAGTGCGGTGAGGCTGCGTTATTGTTAACGGTTTGAGTTGAATGATATCCTCCATACCATCGATAACCTTGTACTTCTCCAGCAGGTCACAGCAAACTCGGATGAGCACCGATCCAGGCTCAACAGTCGTCTCATCTATATGAAACACTTCCTCGAGCATAAATTCAAAAAGACGGCAGACACACCTTGTTTGTATCCGATTGCATATGGAGTAGAAAGTCCTCACGAAGGCTGTAAGCTGTTCTTTGTCATTGCTGTAAGATAGAATATTGAACACAAAGCAGCTAGCCAAGCTATCCCTATTAAAATCGATGAGCTCGTTCAGGTTGAGTTGACCGCGGTTCATCCAACGGTACAGAGTCTTCAAGCCAAACAGCTTTGATTATCGATTCAGCACCCGATTGTATCGTGTTTTGAGTGTCTAATAGTGCACTTCGAATACACCATGCTACCAACGTGCCATGATATGGTTATTGGAAGTTACTGCGAGGTAAGTTAGCAGGTACCTGAACATGCCCTTGACAAACTGAAGTTTTAGGTCTTCCTCCCCGATCATCTCCAACAACTTGTCTTCCAGATCTTTGAGGACTGGCTCATCGAAACCGTAGTGATCATACACTAAGAAGAGCACGGAGAAAATGAATCCGTAGTCGTGGGTAGTGAGGCACCGCTCCAAGTACGTCCCGATGACATTCTCACAGTAGAAGGTGACCACGTCATCTTCTTCCTCCACCCATATGCTCAAGAATAGGGTCAGAGCCTACGCATTACTTTCCATACTGTCGATGCTATCGTTTGACTTCTTCAGAACATCGCCGAAGGTCTTGCAAGTCTGCGTGAATAGCTCGCATCTCATGCGTATGTCTCGGTGCAAACGACCCAGTAATGCAACAACAAGTCTGTCGCACGTGAGCTTCCCCTGTTTGAACAATGCAAATTCCGAGAGTGCCTCCAGTACTCGCTCTCGGAGCGAAGGTTCGTTATCGTAGAGATCAAGAGCCTGCCGGAAGATAGTGTTTTCGAAACGAAAATCGACGCCTGAACCGATTGTCAGCACATCTTCTCTTGGATTTCCTCTACGCTCAATCTTTGGAGTGAGCACACCGTGCGATGCCTACCGTGGTTGTAGAATCACTGCTTCAAAGGCTTCGAGATTGTGGATTAAATTGTTACTGACCACCAATCCCGTCACCTTCGAATTGAATGTATTCGAATCGCTCATGAGACGCCAGTTGGCCTGCGCACAGTCATTCAGGTAGTTACGATGTGATGAGAGATGCTCCACTAGTTTTTTCATGAGTCCTTTTTTGGTGAGTCTATCACAGATGAGATCGTAGGCCGGCGAGCCACGCACCCTGAATGAGACACCAATTACTGATGTAGTTCAACCTTGGCACCCTCCGCGTATATCTGCTGCAGAAGATCAAGGTACACCAGAGTACGATTCTTTCGAGGGCCAAAGCAGCCACCCATTGATCCACTAACCGTGCAAGCGAAATATTAAACGATTGTAAGCATACATCTCACTCCACAACTTCATGGTTGTCTATCGCGGAGTGGCGGTTCAGCCGTCGAGAAACTAGGCTGGTGGTTCGACTTCCTGCCGGAGTCCATTTCTTTTCTTCAAGAAAATCGAAGTGGCGGTAGCTATTCGGTGCTGGATAGAAGTTCAGTGGGCGGCTCAGATCAATCCTTCGAGAGGATGTCAAAAATGAAGCTCTTCCAGAGGTTTGAGTACGGTTCATCTCTGGCTTGTGATACTCGGAAAAGCTTTTTTGCTGTTGCTATGAAGTTTGCATCGGTTGAGGCTTCAAACCATCTTCCTCTTCAAGATTGCATCGAATGCCGAACCTATCGTAGCGACCATCCTGCCGTTTGGCAAGCTTGTAAAGTCTGTCAGTCACCAGTCTATCTGGCGATTGGCTCTGCCGGCTCTTCCCACGTGGTTCAAGTGATAACATACGTTCCTTCTACGAGCTCCTTCGGTCGAGAATGTTGCGTCTTTTAAAGCGATCGCTACTGGCTTCAGCAATTTAGCGACGGAACTGTTGCAGCAGCAGTTATGGCTTTTCAATATCGTTGAAGACTGGCTTGGGCTTGTTCACATCATCCTTGTGGTAGATACTAAACTGCTTAAAGCGATCGCTATGGTCGAAGCTGTTGCTAACAGAAACGTAGGGCATTGTGCATGGGGTAGCCTTCCAAAGTTCTTCTTTAAGTGTTGGTCGGGGCTGCAATGGGTTTTGTGATCCAGGCCGTGGCGTGTTATCGCGGTGGTCATGGGACATCCTCCAGCTTGGCAGTCTGTTTTAATTTTATTACGCCAAAGAGGCTTTGAAGGTCGATTCAGAATAAGACAAACCAGCCACAGACTAGTCAAATATAACTCAGTGCTTGTCTGCATTCCCAGCCTTTTTGGTGACCAGAGATTACAACAGCACAAGGTTATCTTCCTGCTTGCGGAAGAAGTTATCGATGCAGGCCAGCCCGCCTGTTTGATCCTCTATTGTCCGGATCAAGCCATTCTTGTCCTTTATCTGGCTCTTCATCTCTAGCACCCTGCTGCGGGTATGCCCAACCATCCTTTCGTATTGCTCGCGATCCTCATCCTTGCAGCTGCTGTAGAACAGTCTTTCTATATTGTTTATTTCGCTCAGCTCCTCGGTTATCTTTTGGCGTTGGATCGTTGCTAGTAAATTCTCTCGTTCTGTGTTGTGTCTTCTTAGCTCTCCAAGGAGCAGTTTGAGTTTGTTATAGAAATTGCGCGACCTTGCTGTTCTTCTTTCCATACCCAGGGCTGCTTTTATCTGCTCAATGCTGACATTCCGAACTTGAGAGTCAGCGAAGAACAGAGGTTTAAAATCATCGTCCCACCCTGCCATCTTTGCAACCAATTCAGGCTTATTTCGAGAACTGAAGAACAGTTTCTGAAAGATCATCAGGTTCTTCTTGATGCCCTGCAGTACATCTGTAACCTACCGATCAAACTACGGCACAGGAGAGGGGGACTGCTGTTCAGATTGCTATGTTGTTGGCTTGGAACCGAGCGGATTAATTCGACTCAACTTCGAAGGTGATTTGGCTTATTGCTCCACTGCGATTACTTCTTTCATTTTCAGGAGCTTTGTGTTGAACTTTTCATGACTGCGCAGCACATTTTTGTATTCTTAGGAGTGCAGCTCCTACTGACAATTGAGTGAATAGCGTCTCCTTCGGGGAAACACCACTTCGGAGTTAGGATCTTATCTGCAGGTCGATGGTAGCTTGAACTTGGTGGGCAGCCGCTGCGGTGACATAGTGAGCCTAGATTGTGCGATGATACTCTCAATCCGCTGACTTTGCTAATGAAGTTGGTGCTTGGCCCCTTTAGTCACCAGGCTAAGAGAATTCCGCCGCAGCATCTAATAAATTTAATGGTTGGGTTGGAGGTTTAACGAATTG
>ERZ724508.1803-NODE-1803-length-12043-cov-3.699950_pt1 | contig 12043 bp, 11 predicted proteins | sample MGYA00376041_ERZ724508 | MGnify/ENA primary metagenome ERZ724508 (study PRJEB28724, sample SAMN07190887) | wastewater metagenome | isolation source: effluent of sewage treatment plant in Hong Hong | place: USA: Christiansburg, Virginia | collected 2016-03-01 ... | reverse complement strand
CCGGGTGAATGGTGTGCCAGTGTACGACGATTATGGCCACCATCCAACCGAACTACGCGCCACTTTTGCGGGGGTGCGTGAACTCTATCCCGCCCACAAACTTAAAGTGGTCTTTCAATCACATACTTTTACTCGCACGCATGAACTGTTTGCCGATTTTGTGACGGTACTCGCGACGGCTGATGAAGTATCTCTCTTGCCAATCTACGCTGCGCGCGAAGAAAATAAATGGGGAGTATCGAGTGAACAACTAGCGGCTGCAATTATTGCAAAGGGTACCCCTTGTACGGTCTACGAGACGATTCCCGCTTGTGCACTCGCTGTTAAAGAGTCTCTCTCGTATGACAAAAAAGAAGTGGTCTTGGTAATCGGAGCTGGTGCAGTAACGGAGGTAGCGACACTATTGACGGAATAGGTATTTTGTAGTTTTATAGTCAACGGAAACTCGGCATTTTGCAGGGTCATACATCGGGAGGTATGCTATGAGCTGGACAGGAGAGTTTGAGGAAGCGATCCGGAAAGCGGAGTGCAGTCTCAGGAAACATCCCAATGCAGTCAACTTTGCTGCGGCAGCCTCGGCCAATTATTCAGGTGCGGGCACTTGCTTTGCTTTGGTCAAGAAGTATTGGCTTCATGTTCCTCGAGCGATCGCCTGCTTGGTCTATGGATACGGCTATCTTCGTCGCGCCAAACACTATGCTGACCAGGCCTACCTGCTCCATGCCCAATTGGCAATGCGAGGGAGGATTGGGCCAGACACGTTAAATGCCGATCAGATTGATGTGCTCTGCACAGTGTGGTATAGACTCACGTTGAGTCGTCGCAGAGCGATACGTGCACGTGGTCTGTTGCGGCAAGTGGCGGGATGGCGGCAACGGGAAACGTCTTACGGTGCTCTACGGACGTCTGATGGCAACCTTGTTGTTGGACCGGACACAATCTGGAGTCTGCATACTGAAGCATTTATTCGGATGCATCGTGTGCGGTATGGTCTCGATGAGTGGAGTGAATCGACCCACGATCATGTCCTTCGTTTGGCGGAGCAGACGGCAACCAGCGCAAGAGCAGGGAATACTGAGGAGCAGAAGCGGTCTGGCCTTGGCCAGGCTGCACGCATTATGCGGCAGTTGGCTCATATGCTGCCAAGATCTGACCCTCGGCGTCAGAAACATCTCCAGCTGGCAAAACGCTATGCCAGAGAAGGCAACGTCACTGACCAGTTGCTGAAACTGGGGCAATGATGCAAGAGCAAGGGAAGAGCATGGCTCACCCCTTGCTCTTTTCTTTTGTGTAACTTTTGTTCCGTATCATCGGTAGTAATGAGGACAACTTCATAAAATGTATCAAGAGCATGAGAGAGGGAACTGACCCGCTGCTAGGAAACCAGCAACATCTCATCCGCAACCAGTCACTATACAGAGTGACCCGGTGCGACTTTCTTCATTAATCATTTTTTGGTTAATGGCAGATACCACAAAACTCTTGATACGCATTCGACCTTGGATGCGTTTTGTGTTGTTGCTTTAGTTCATTAATTTTTTGTTATGTTAAAAACTGCTGAATGTGTATCGCCGGGACATCCGGACAAAATGTGTGACCGCATCTCAGATGCCGTACTTGATGCCTACCTCAAGGAAGATCCAAAAAGTCGTGTCGCCATCGAGTCGGTCGGTAGTCATGGGCAGGTGTGGGTGACGGGGGAGGTGACGTCGCATGCAGTAGCTGTCGATATCCCAGCTATAGTGAAAGCAATTGCAGGGGAGGGACTTGAGATTCGGGTGCATGTGGTGGCACAGAGTCCAGAGATTGCGCAGGGGGTTGATGTGGGTGGTGCCGGGGATCAGGGGATTATGACTGGCTATGCAACCCGTGAGACCCCGACGTATATGCCGCGTGAATATGAGCTTGCGCGCCAGCTTTGCCAGAAGGTGTATGAGGTCTTCCCATTTGACGGTAAGACGCAGGTAACGGTGGATGAAACTGGTGAAGTGACCTCGGTCGTTTGTAGTTTCCAAAATGCGCCAAAGGCTGCGCTTGAAGCCCTGGTGCGTGCAGTGATTCCAAACGCTCGTGAATACCACATCAACCCGGCCGGTGATTGGAACCAAGGCGGTTTTGATGCTGATGCTGGACTCACCGGACGCAAAATTATTGTCGACAACTATGGACCTGAGGTAGCAGTGGGTGGTGGTGCCTTCTCCGGCAAAGACCCGAGTAAGGTAGACCGTAGTGCGGCCTATATGGCGAGGCGCATTGCCGTTGATTACCTTGAAGCAAGACCCGAAGCGAACACGGTCCTCGTGAAGCTTGCCTACGCCATTGGCCACCCGGAGGCACTTATGGCTGTTGCTATCGTCGATGGCGTGCCAGAGACAGTTGCAGGATACAATCTCACTCCGCGAGGAATCAAGGACTTCCTCGGACTTGAGGCACCAATCTACGCTGATACAGCGGCGTGGGGGCACTTTGGCCGTGGATTTGCTTGGCGGTAGTATGGGAAAAGGCGGGCCCTTGGGCCCGCCTTTTTACGTCTGCAGTTTTAGCCGCATATTGGCTTCCGGGCGCAGGTGACCGGTTGCAAGCAGTGGTGTGGTGTAGTCGGTTGCTCCTTGGCGCACGCCAGCCCGTAGCTCTTCAAGGATAAGAATTTCAAGCTCACCTACATGGAATGGTCGCTCTGCAAGGAGTTCTCTTGCTCGCTGCTTTGCATATGCCCGTACGGCTGCCGAGACTTGTTCGTCTTTCATTCTGATCCCTTATAAAAAGTTGCACTCTAGATACAAACGTACTACTGTAGTGGCATTATGTCAAAAACCCCTGGCGCCTTATCAATAGTCGCAACTCCCATTGGCAATATGGAAGATATTACGCTGCGCGCCTTGCGGGTTTTGCGTGAGGCTGATTATGTATTGTGTGAAGATACTCGCACCACCGGGAACCTCTTGAAGCACCATGGCGTCCGTGCAAACATGCTCAAACGCTACGATGCGCACGCGAGCGTGAGTGCTCACGATACCATTGTGGCGGACTTATTGGCAGGGAAATCGATTGCTCTTGTTTCGGACGCTGGTACACCAGGTGTCTCAGATCCAGGAGTAGTGCTCGTACGACAGGCGCGGGCGGCTGGTTGTCGGATTGATGCGATACCGGGAGCTTCTGCTATTACGGCAGCTATTTCTATCGCTGGTATTAACGGCAACCAATTCAGTTTCCTGGGTTTTGTACCAAGCAAGAAGGGTCGAGAGACATTTTTTGCCGACCTTGAACTATATGATCATCCTGTCGTTTTTCTCGAGGCCACCCACCGGATACTCAAGACACTCGAGAGTCTATCGTCTCTGTATCCGACAGCGACTGTCCACCTCGGACGCGAACTGACCAAATTCCACGAAGAGATGCTCGTTGGTACACCTGCGGAGATTTTGACTATCCTGACTAATATACCCGTCAAGCAAAAAGGGGAGTTTGTCCTCATCTTTGAGCTGGGTGAAACCGCCTAGCTCTGGAACCTGCTAGCCTATTCACAACGTCAGTTGTTTTGCTTTTTGTCACACTGATGGATGTGCGGTATACTCGTAGCAATGACAAAAGGCACTCTGGTATTTCTGTTAGGTTTAGTCACGATTGTATTGCCCGCTCTCGGCGTTCCATTATTTTGGAAACAGATCCTCTTTGGTGTCATGGGTATTATACTGGTTGGTATCGGCTACAGCATTCGCCGCTCGCAGTATCTTGCCACCCTCGAATACGACGGGAGTGTACGGAGTGCTGAGACGTTTGTAGAGACGACCGAACCACTGTTTGATACAACAAGGTAATCTATACGACTACAATGCATTACTGGTATATAGCCCTCGTGAGCAGCCTCCTTCTTTTGACGGTAGGCTCTGTGTTTGTTGGGCCGTCACTCCTTGCTGTGTCATATCAGTCTGGGTCATCGAGTTCAGCAGCTACTGCTGAAATTCTGGCAGTCGAACAAACTACGAAACCAGTACCTGACACACGGGCAGCGGTACAACACGTGCCGTTACCAGAATCCCTCAAGGCTATCTATATGAGTGCATGTGTAGCGGGCACACCATCATTTCGTAATGAGCTTCTTGCCCTGACTAAACGTACCGAAATAAATGCTATCGTGATTGATATCAAGGATTACTCGGGTACGATTTCGTTTCCGCCGACCAATGCTGCTTGGCGACCTGCTTGGGAGGCAGCTAATTGTGGTGCTCGAGATATGAAAGATTTTTTGGCCACACTTCATGCCGCTAATATTTACATGATTGGTCGCATCACCGTTTTTCAAGATCCGTTTGAAGCGGCTCGCTCGCCGCATTTGGCAGTGAAACGATCGGATGGAATTACTACCTGGAAAGACGGCAAAGGTCTGTCGTTTATTGATGTGGCTGCCAAGGAACACTGGAACCACATTATTGATCTTTCGGTTGATGCCTATAATATTGGTTTTGATGAACTCAATTTTGATTATGTTCGGTACCCATCTGATGGCAATATGGCTGATATTTCTTTCCCTCATACCACAGGGAGCGATTGGCCGCACGACAAACAAGCCAACCTCGAAGCCTTTTTCCGCTACCTCAATAGCGAGCTTGATAAACCAGAACGCTTTGCGGCGGTACGCCACGAGAATACCGGTCGAGCCAGTAGTACTCCGTACACCTCAGCAGACCTCTTCGGCATGACCACAACGAACTATGACGATCTTTCGATTGGTCAGGTGCAAGAGCGAGCCGCCCCATATTTTGATGCGGTGGCACCAATGGTCTACCCGTCACATTACCCGAAGAGTTTTCTCGGTCTAGGCAATCCAAATGACTACCCCTACAAGGTGGTATACCATGCTATGAAAAGTGGCGTGGACCGAATGCTTGCTTCAACGACACCGATGCAAGGGTTCCTCCATACCCGACTTGGTACTTCCACACCGGCTGTCTATCAGAAACCTGTCTATGACGGCAACCGACTCCGGACCTGGATTCAAGACTTTGATTATGGAGGGGATTATGATGCGGCGGATGTGCGGGCCCAGATTCAGGCAAGTTATGATGCTGGGGTGGACTCATGGATGATTTGGGCACCGAGCAATCGCTACACCGAAGCAGCACTCAAGGCTGAATAAGTGATGTTAGTTATTAGAAAAACGATCGGTACTAGGTGATACAATATCTAGTATGACTAGAGTCTTCAAATTTCTCGTGTTGTTCTGGGTTCTATCTGGGGCGCAGGCTGCTCTTGCGGCGCCTATTGCAGCGGGCTCGTTTTCGACGACGTGGGATACAGATACTGATACTGAGGTAACCATAAATCTTGGCACTTGTGGCGACAATGGTATTAGCTACTACTGGGAAGAAATTGGTAATGCGGCCAATAATGACACTGATCTGTGTCTTTCCGACGACATGACAATCACCTTCCCTTCGCCTGGACAATATCGGATTGATTTCAGCGGCACATTTGAATCAATTGATTTGGGAGATCAGGCTAATCGAGATAAATTTCGTACCGTTGAACAGTGGGGGGACACTAGTTGGACAAATTTAAGTGGTGCCTTTCAGAATGTCCCCAATCTCGTTTTTAATGCCACAGATGTACCTGACTTGTCGCAGGTAACGGTGATGAGCGTCATGTTTGATAATGCTACCAACTTTAACTCCGATATCAGTAGTTGGGACGTTTCGAATGTGAGTGATATGTGGGGGATGTTTAGAGACGCTTCCGCCTTCAATCAGCCGCTTGATAGTTGGGATGTGTCTGCCAATACTCGTTTTTGGAGAATGTTTCAAAATGCTGCCGCCTTCAATCAACCTCTCAACAACTGGGACGTTTCGATGGGGGAGGAGTTTGCACAAATGTTTTCTGGCGCTTCCGCCTTCAATCAGCCGCTTGACAGTTGGGTCTTTAGCAATCGGTGTCTCGGGAGCAAAGAAAATAATCGATTCTTTGTTTTTGAGTGGTTGGTACCAACAGCCAATGCGTGTATCAATAGCACCATTGATATGAGCGCTATGTTCCAAGATGCTACGGCGTTTAATCAGGATATTAGTACTTGGAATGTAAGTAATGTGTCAGACATGACGAGTATGTTCCAAGATGCTACGGCGTTTAATCAGGATGTGAGCGCGTGGCAAATTCAAGACGGTATTGGTCTTTTGAATATGTTTCGTGATTCGGCACTGTCTGCCGATAACTACGCAGCTATTTTGACCGGCTGGGCGGCTCTCAGTCCCGCTGCTACCGGTATTGATCTTGGAATAGTTTCTACGACCTACTGTGACACAGCCAGCGCTGCTCGAATGACTCTTATAGATACTCACGGGTGGTCAATCACTGACTTGGGTTCGAGTGATTGTGTAGATGACTCCGTAACAGCCAGGTCTGGCGGGGGAAGCGCAACCGCAATTGGATTACGCCAGAAACGGCTCGATGATCTCAAGAACTCGATGTCCTCGAGCACTGCTCCTATAAGTGAGAAGCTTGCCACATTTGTGACTTCACTCAAAAAATTCCTCAGCTACCTTACTTCTCATGAAGCAGAGATAAAAAACTGGACACCTGAAGAATCAAAAACGGTCATTATTGTGTTGCGTGACGCTCTGCGTGAATTGCTGAAATGGTTGCCTGGTGTGTAGATGTTTGAATGTCTGTCTCGATCTATGAGATAGCCTGGTGTGGTGTATAAATCTGGGAAAAATAGCAAAGGCCCCGTGATAATCAACGGGGCCTTGGCACGCTTTTTTTTGGCGATTACGAAACTGTCACCAGGGACTCAAGGAACTGTTCCAAGACAACCTCAGGGTTTTTGCCAGGGAATGCTCGGCGCGCCCATTCGAGCACAACAAACCATTGTCTGGCTTGCTTCTTCTTCTCGCGCTCGGGGTCTTTGACATCCCCGAAATAGGGGACAGGGTCTTCTCCCAGGTACATCCCCACCTTCAAGTCAGGCTTCCGCTTTTGTACCTCAAAAACGTATGCCATGTCCTCCATGCCCGCCAATGGCATAGGTCCTTCGGGGGTGTTAATGACGATGTCTTCGTCGCCATCGGCGTAGTGTGGGATACGGCTGGCTTCCCAGTAGTCCCTGGTGCCAATAAGCCCGGTATGCTGCGGTAGCAGCCAGGTGACTTGATGGTTGAGGTGGCTTCGTAGGAAGCCGACGAGATCAAGTCTCTCGCGTATCAGGGCTGCCAACGCTGCTGAAACCTGGTGAGGTTGCAGTCCGAGCTTTGTAGACCACACCATGATGTGATCGAAGTCTGCTGCGAGAGCGGCGTCAACACCGGCCTGAACGGCGCGCCCAGAGCCGAGGTTCGGGCCCCAGTCGTCGACTGGGACGTACTGGATCTGCCCACTTTCGACGAGGACAGGGGCGTGTTTCTTCCATGCTTGCCAGGTCAGGGTTTCGCTGTGGTCGTTGGTCGCCTCGCCGTATTTCTGCTTTGGGTCACGACAGCTGACGATGTACATCGTCTTGATCGCTGCTGTACCCTCAAGGAGGGCGGTGACCCGGGAGGCCTTTTTGGCAAAGGCAGCGGGGTCGAAGGCTTTGGTTCGGTCAGCTCCTGGTTGAACATCGCGAACGATGACGGCCAGGCCAGGTATTTTCGGTAGCATCGGACTTCCTTTCTTGGTCTTAGGGTGATTTGTGTCGCAGCGTGCAGCGACACAGATTTGTAGAGGAACAGGTTTACAAGATTTTAACACGATTCTCATAAAAATCAATATCTAAAACGATACCGGTCCTGACATAAGGACAAAAAATTGATTTTTGACGACATACTGCACATGTACATAAAAGGGGAGAGTGCTGATTTTCTTGGGGTATACTCTAGGTATGTACAACGAAGAGGATACACCTCGCCGTTTTTACGCGATTTCATTTGTCGACGATGAGCCAACTGTCACCAAAGGTAGGCTTATTCCGCGTAAGGAATTATCGTTTCGGCCAGTATCTGTAGCACTACCGCCACGTCCGACCCGACTTCTTATTGCGTCTCGCACCCTCGTGTTGCTCGCCACGTTAATTTTTTGTATTTATGGCGCCGTCTTTGTAGCCCCGCTAGCGGTAGAGCGGGGGCAAACGCTGCTCGCCAATGCGGTGTCTGGTCTGGTAGTCGGTAAGGAAACTCCGGTAGTCATTGAGCACCCGTACACCAAAGCCGTGACGTCGCTCACCTACGGTATCGAGGTGGCATTTTCGGAACCAGACTTTTTTGCGGCAGCGCGGGATGGCTTTATTGTCGCAGAGCGAACGTTTGTGGAAGCTGATTTGGCTGCTATGCGCTTGCGGTACTTTGAAGATGGGGTGCTGGTGTTTGAATTTCCGATTGTGAAGAAAGGGGAGTCGGGCACCTTCTGGGAGACACCAGCAGGACTTTACGAAGTTGAAAAGAAAAAGCAGGCGCACTTTGCCTCGTTTGGACAGGTGTATCTTCCATATAGTATCGCTTTTCAAGGTAATTTTTATATCCACGGAACACCGTACTACGAAACTGGTGATGTCCCAACTAGTACGGCGCAAGGGGGCATAGAATTAAGCGCGGCTGATGCCAAAGAACTGTACGATGTGGTGACACTGCATACCCCAGTGTTGGTGTATGAACGGACGGCTGACCGCAAAGAGTTTTTGTATGAACCGAAAGTACCAGAATTGGCGACCCCGCACTACCTCATTGCCGATATTGAATCGAGTACTGTTTTGGCCGCCAGTGATTTGGGCGAGGCGGTGCCGATTGCTTCGCTCACAAAACTCATGACCGCAGTGGTGGCGGCTGAGTACATCAATCTTGATACTCGGGTAGCGATTACCGAGCCGAGCTTCGTACAGTCGCTTATTCCGCGTCTCGGGGAGCGGAGTTCAGTGTCGTTTTACTCACTCCTCGAGCTTCTTTTGCAAGAATCTTCTAATGAAGCAGCTGAGGTAATTGCGGCTGAGGTGGGGCGTGCGCAATTTATCGCTTACATGAACGAGCGGGCAAAATCGCTTGGTATGTCCTATACCACCTTTACCGATCCATCTGGTCTTGATAATGGCAACGTCTCATCGGTAGGGGACTTGCTCCGACTCATACAGTACATCTATCAGAAGCGTCATTTTATTGTGGATATTACTGCCGGTGAAAAGTTGCCAGACATGTATGTGACGGGTGAGTTTAGTGGTCTCGCCAATTTTAATACAGTAGATGGTACCGACAATTTTATTGGTGGTAAAATCGGTGAGACCACCGCAGCGGGACAGACGTCGGTGACACTTCACACACTCAATGTACAAGGAGAGGAACGGGTAGTGGCGATTATTATCCTCGGGTCGGAGAGTCGTAATGCAGACGTGACCGCACTTTTGGCTTATGCGCAAGAACGTTTCGGAGACCAGTGATATACTACTATTATACTTATGCAGTTTGATCCCGAAAAAATCACTTTCTTTGCCAAAACCGATGCGCGTGGAAAAGATACCCCGTTTGGTATGAAAGCCCGTGACCGGCAGCGACACATGTACGTCATTGGTAAGACGGGTATGGGTAAGTCGACGCTACTCGAAAATATGGCGGCCCAAGACATCCAAAATGGCGAAGGGATGGCTTTTATTGACCCACACGGATCAGCCGCTGAAAAGCTGCTTGAATATATTCCGGAACACCGGGTGAACGACGTCGTCTATTTTGCGCCGTTCGATCTTGATAACCCAGTCTCGTTTAACGTGATGGAGGACGTGGGTCCAGATAAGCGCCATCTCGTGGTGTCTGGTCTTATGTCTACCTTCAAGAAGATTTGGGTGGACGCATGGAGTGCTCGTATGGAGTATATTCTCACCAATGCACTTTTGGCCCTGATTGAATACCCAGATACCACACTCCTTTCGGTGAACCGACTTTTTTCGGATAAACATTTCCGTAACCGGGTGGTTGACTACGTGAAGGATCCGGCAGTAAAAGCTTTTTGGACTGAAGAATTTGCCGCGTATACTGACCGCTTTGCTGCTGAGGCTCTGCCTGCTATCCAAAACAAAATTGGTCAGTTTACGGGGAATCCTTTGATTCGTAATATCATCGGGCAGCCACACTCTAGTTTTGATATTCGCAAGATTATGGATGAGAAGAAGATTCTCATTATTAACCTCTCGAAAGGGTTGGTAGGGGACACAAATGCCAATTTGCTCGGTTCGATGCTCACGACTCGTATCTACCTCGCGGCGATGAGTCGGGCTGATTTGCCACCAACTGTCATGAAGACCATGCCGAACTTCTATTTCTACGTGGACGAGTTTCAGTCGTTTGCGAACGCGACCTTTGCGAATATTCTCTCTGAGGCGCGTAAGTACCACCTCAACCTCATTATTGCGCACCAATACATCGAACAGATGGAAGAGGATGTCCGTAATGCGGTATTTGGAAACGTTGGTACGACTGTGGCCTTTCGAGTGGGTCCGTTTGATGCGGAAGTGCTTGAGACCATCTTTACGCCACGGTTTTTGGCGGCTGATCTTGTGAACCTCGGTGCGTACCAGATTTATCTCACGCTCATGATTGATGGGATAGGGAGTCAGCCTTTTTCGGCCGTGACCCTGCCGGAGATTCCGCCGCCGCGGATTTCTTGTCGTGATATGGTGGTGGCCGCCAGTCGCAAGCACTTTGCCACTCCACGACCAATTGTCGAAAAAATTATCACCGACTTACACACACCAGTTGAGGCGCCACCAAAACCACCCAAGCCCGACACACCAAAGACGGACAGTCCAAAGGCTGACACTAAACCGACGCATACACCTAGTGTTGTGGTGCAAAAAAGTGATAAACCAGCTTATTCCGCCGCCACTCGCACAGACCGTACTGACCGACCAACCTCCAAGCCAACAAGTCGCCAAGAGGAGGGAAGGACGCCAGTTAGACCAAAACCAACTCCGTCCGCAACACCAACACCAGCTGCTGTAACTACCGATGGGCTCAAGGCCGTGTTGGCTCGTATTGCGGCGACCACCAATGAGGTAGGCGGTCACAAATCCGAAGAGAAGCCTGCTGCACCAACCCGGAGTGGTGCAGCAACCACTCCCGCCAATGACCACCGCAGTGCCCTGCGGTCGGTACTTGGTTCGGTGCTTGAAAAAACTGTGGCGCCGCAGACTGCAACCCCTACCAGGGTAGAAGCATCTGCCCCGGCTGCGCATCTGGCAGCGCCTGCCCCGGCGGTTCCTGACAGTGCCTATGTGTCTGATGTAGCCGAACCAGATATCAAAGTGCTCAAAAAAATTCTAGGGAATGATGCTAAAGTGAAGTCACCCTTCACCTAGATAGCTGCCATCGTTATTGGAATGTCTATGCAGTGTCTATTGAGATAACTTCATGAGCAAAAAATACATCAAAAATTTTGCTGATTGGAATAATCAAAAACAAAAGATTGATGGCTATAAATCTCAAAGCACTTTATATATCAAAGAACGCGAAGTTTGGTGGATTTCAATCGGTATTAATGTAGGTGCTGAAATTGACGGTAAGAACGAGTTGTTTGAACGACCCGTATTAATTTTTCGTAAAGTAGGACGTGAACAGTTTTATGGTTTACCCCTAACAAGTAAAAAAAATCGGGGCCTTTCTATCGTTTAGTCCACTATGGTGATTCTTTGGGAAATGTTTGTCTATCACAACTTCGTGTTTTCAGCACAAAGCGACTTATCAGAAAGATTGATGTGATCAGTCAAATTGAATTTGCAGATCTGCAAGAAATCCTCGCCTCTTTCTTTAAAGGGCAGGCGTTCTAAAAATCGAAAACCGGCACGAAGCCGGTTTTCTCGGAGCCCGAAGGCCTTAATATCCAGAGTATACCATTACTGTTTTTTTATGCAATACATTAAAACTAAAGCACAAACTAGTGGCCGGTCACCTATACATGCTGCAGCAGATTATTTTTAGTCCGCGGAAGATTTCTGGCCTTGCCAGAGAGAGAAAGGTGAGTTGTTTTTTGAGCAAAGTAACAAAACCATCCGAGCTATACACAGGTAAGTGGACCTGGTCCCGTCGCTGACCGGCGAGCG
>ERZ724508.1799-NODE-1799-length-12065-cov-6.229059_pt1 | contig 12065 bp, 16 predicted proteins | sample MGYA00376041_ERZ724508 | MGnify/ENA primary metagenome ERZ724508 (study PRJEB28724, sample SAMN07190887) | wastewater metagenome | isolation source: effluent of sewage treatment plant in Hong Hong | place: USA: Christiansburg, Virginia | collected 2016-03-01 ... | reverse complement strand
GGTGTGGCAGGGTTCGCGGGGTTATTGATGAAAGAAAAGAGTGCTTTGGATAAATCAGAGTGGTACATCCAGTGGCTATTGTAGGACCTGAAGTAGGGCCGAACAAGCTTCCGGGTTGAGGTGTAGTAGCACCTTTCGGGAAAAGCGAGTCCATTTGGATGTTGGGATTGCTCATATAAACAAGATTATACAGTGGACCAATCATCACTCCAAACTAGCGAATGTTTGTAGCTTTATTTTCTTGATGCTCTTCAACTTCTCCTCAAATGCTTCGTTGTCGAGAGGTGCTTCCGTATGCAAGGTGCTGTATCTCTTGTTGACAGTCTCTCTCAGCTTCTAAAGCTCGATGGGAGACTCTTGCTCACGGATCGCCCTCTTGATTTCATTTTTCCACCCTTTCCAGCCATCTTCGATAGAGTTTTCGACTAGCTCTGTGGCGATAATTGGCTCTGGCTCTTTGTGAACAGTATTACCGTTTGTAGCTGGAACTGCCTTCTCTCCCTTCTTCTTGTGGTACTGCCCCCAATGCTTTTCTTGCTAGGAAATGCACGAAATATGAGCCTTATAGTCCTGCCCATAGAAGGTTTTATGACAGTCTGAATAAGTCACTGCGAACCTATGCAAATGAATGCTGCCGGCTTGCAGAATGTATGTCGGTCCACCTGGTTCTTCTTCAGAGTCTTGTCGCAATTGTAGCAGATGAAGGTCACCATCAACAACTCTTTAATTTTATACGATTTTGGCTGTGCATCAATACGAGGACGAGTGCGGTTTCTTGAGGACGTCAAGGATCTACTCCTGGTCGTTCTTGGAAGCTTGGTTGATGGCCTCGATCAGCTGTTCCTCGCTTTGAACATCATTCGCCGTCCGGGCTTTTTCTCGTTCAAGGTCAGCACGATATTCATTATACATCGCTGCAATACGGCCCTCGATGAGGCTGAAGGCTATCCCTGCGAAACCCATGAGCAGAGGGTTATACTCACGAGCGATGCTCGTTCTTAGGCTAGACATAACGCCCTCAGGTCCTTGTTCGTTACCTTATGCTAGCTCATAAATGAGTTCCCCAACCAGAGTCTTGAGGATCTTGACGAACTTGTGCTCAAAGTCATCTTCCTATGAGAGGATCAGACTAATGAGCCTGAGGATATGTTTCTTAGTGATCTCTTCAGCGAGTTCTCGAGGTTCAAATCCTTCCATTGAAGAACTCCTTAGTTCCTCAGATACAACGACGTTGCATATGTCAGTTGCCATTTTGTCTATGAGGGCCTCTTTCGAACCAGAGAATCTGTTGAGGGCTTCAACAGTTCCCCTTTGAATTGATTGCCGATGGGTATTGAGGTAAGAGAAGTTCTGGGCAGTAAAACTCGACATGAGATCGCTGACCTTGATATCTCCGAATATGAGTGCGTACACAGACTACTCCTGGGTTGGGTCTTCCGGCTGCAGAACACTCCTAACATCCATTGTGGTAACCATCCCTAGAGAAGCTGGGTTAAGCAACGAAGAAAGCATCGGGTTGGATTGCAATACATTGTTAAGTTGTTGATGGAGAGCTGCTGGTTAAGGTTGTCTGGAGGCAATTGGCTGTTGATTCATTCCTTGAGGTTGGGGTACAGAAACGGGTGGGTTTCGTTGCTGTGCTGTTGTTAAGGGTTGTTCAGACTGTTGAGCAGAAGTCGTAGTTGCCGGCTGCTGTGGCTGGGTTTCTTGCTGCGGAGCTTCACTTTGACTGGTACTCTGTTGAGGTTCCACTGGGGGCTGTCCAAATTGAAGGCCAAGTAGATTAAAGGGATTGAATTGCTGAGGAAGAGACTCAGTAGGGATCGTAAAGGTTGTTTGTTGAATCACGTGAGCAGGGGTATTTTGAGTTGATCCTGGGGGTACCGTTGCTTGATTTACGTTGTCTCCAATGGATTACTGAATAATTGCCGATATCGTAAACTGTGGAACTTGGATTTGAGCAGGGATTCCCTGCGCTTGATTGACTGAGGAGGGTGGGGCTGTTGTTTGTGCTGGTTGTTGATGTTGACTAAATTGAAATCCAGGGAATGGAAGGGGGTTGATCTGAATTGGGGGAACTGGCTGAGGACTGACAGTAAACTGTCCTGGGTTTGATCCTAGTCTTAGATTTCTGTAGACGTTGATCACTGGGTTTGTGCTCATCACAATATGTTCCAAGATCGGCGACAACCGAGCCAAGAGCACATTCACATCTTCTCTTTGGAGAGAGTCTTCAAGGGCAGGTTCTCTTTGGAGTAGTTCACCAAGCCGATAGATATATGGCAGAGCTCGCATCATTTGAAAGTGCCAATTAGACAAGAATGCTCCCATTACTTGAACATTGTTCCGACTTCCCATATGTGGTAGCGGAGGTCCAGGAAATGTTGCTCCTTCTCCATTAAGCTGAGTTATGAGAGTCCCCAGAGTATAAAGAACGTTAAAAGGGAGCACTATTGGTGTTCCAGTCTGAGCTGATGTCGAAGGAGGAGGTAGCCTTTGGTCGACTGTTGCCGGTCGAGGTTGCTGTTGCTGTTGTTGTGGCTGTGGCTGTTGTGGATGATGATGGTGATGATGTAAGTGTGGGTGTGGATGAGGGTGCGGACGGGTATGAGCTTGGGGAGGTTGAGCATTGGTATGAACGTGCACTTGTGGAACAAGAGGTCGCTGTTGTTGTGGCTGAGATTGTCCTGGAACTTGGTTAGGTTGGGTTTGCTGCTGTTGTTGTTGATGAGGTTGATTTATTGGACTCGGTTGCTGGCTGTTGGTATTTGGGGCTTGAACCTGCATCCCCGGAATGTTTCCCATAATGGAGGTAAAAAGGTTGCCGAGATCTCCAGGATTTCCCATAGAACGCATCACTAACCCTGTCAGATTGTTAATCTCGCCGAAGAGTACGTTGGGATTAAAGCCGATAGGCGGTTGAGGAAGTGGAGGAGTAGATGGTCCTGACTGAGTTTGTTGCGATGGCCCATCCTGCCCAACTGGTTGGCTTTCTGTGCGAGCCATGAGGTGGATTGTCTGATCATCATCTTTGACTACATTACACTTCGACTTACCATAGGTATTGAGTGGTTGATCGTCAAGAAGAAGCTTTCCCATATATACGAGCCTCTGTCGGTCAGTCGGTACGCTGGATACTTCGCTGATCTTCTGTTTGAAGGCGCTAACTGGTTGCTGCGATAAGCTTCTCCTTACTGTGGCGTCAAACTCCAGTTTGTAGGTCTGGTTGGTGAGTGTCTTCACCTTGATTTTACGTGTGTCCATGAAATTTATAATATCGAAATTCCAGAGGTATTAACACACTCAATCATCGCTCTCACTGGCGCTTCCCATACCAGAAACGTTGCTGTCATCACTGTTCTCGGCTTTGTTAACCTCAGCCTTTAGTAGTTCCAAGTGCTGGTTCTTGTCACCCACTACTTTAGGCTACATTTAATCATCAACCTTACGGCTTCCTTGACCTTGAATTGGCCTTTCTTGCCTTCAATGAAGAGGCGGATCTCATCAAGAGCCGAGGCAATGAGGGCTGTGCCTTCAGTTTTTTTATCAGTCTCTACAGACATGAGATAAACGGGTGCTCCCAATATCGTGACCTGAATAGTTGTCTCTCGTACTTCAATTTTAAAGTCAGGACTGCTTTTATTCTGCCCAGCAAGCAGTGCCTCTTTTAGGATATTGACTCCGTCGAAGTCGTTGATACTCACTTCGAATGTTGACATTATCTTCACTCGAGCAGGCTGGAATCTTCTCCTGATTTCGGACATAAGCTTCGCCTTCATTGCTTCGTCAAGGTCCAAATCCTTCAGGACCGACTCATCGTCCATCGCGTGGATAAGTATTTGTAAGGGTTGAGGGGTCTTGCGGTACAGTGGCCAAGCTATTTTCTTGAAGACTTGCTCTATGTCAATCTTGAGAGACTCGCTCAGAGTTCGCATGATGCTGTTGACTGTCTTTGCCTTCGCAAACTTGTCCAACGTATCCAGTTCTTCCTGCTTATGCACCTTCTTCTTCGACAGGTCGATGTAGCCTGCAGTAGAATATGCCAGTACCTTTCTCACGATCAACTCGCATGACTCTCACAACTTCCTGCTTGCCGATTCGCATAACTCTGTGCACGTTGACCTTCTGCATGGACTTCGTGTATTCGCTTGGCGTAATCATACCTCGCTTGCCTGCATACTCGATAAGATCCACATAGCAAGCATTCTATTCGACTTCTGCGACTTCACCCTACATAAGTCAGCTGCCTACAACACACAGATCGTCTTCATTGGGATACTCGTTCTCGTAGAACCGATACACCAGTTTGTTCTGAGTGTTAATCCGACCTTACCTCCATGTTGTAAAAGAATTCAATAATGATTATTGTCTCACAGTGTGCTCTGTTGAAAGCCAAATGGAAAACAAAACTCATCAGCTAGTAAAGTCATCGGTGCCTGCGCTTGACAGCATCCACAAGGGGAAACTACCAGTCTGTGTTGGTTGTTTCAAACTCCCAGCCGCTATACGCGCCTTAGATGAGTCGGCGGGTCATCGACATTGGGTCTTTTGCATGCTTCGAACCAGTAGTATCTGTCGGCTTGGATAGGGACACTTTTCGCTAAGTTTTCTCCCTCTATGGGGAAATCAGCACTCGCTACAGGCTCGCAATATTGCGTTGCTGTATTGGTTGGAAGTTAGAAGCGCTGTTTATATCTGTCTTCATCCTTCTCTTAAACTTGAGTAGTGAGGATTAAGGTTGCCTTGCAATTGAATCTTCGAAGGCAAACAGGTTGTGCAGATTGCGCTTAGACCTTAGCGTCTACAGGTTTACATCGACCTCTTCCTTCTTCTGGAGATTCATTGCTGAACAGATGTTTGTCTCTGCAGGCTCAGTGCCGAACCTGTCAACCCTTCGTGAACCAATATGCGGGAACAACGGCTACGAGTCTGCATCGATGTAGTCGTAGAGCTGCAATTTAGACTGATACGGTAACATTCTGCGACACTAGAGTGTGCCATCTCTCAAACTCTTCTTCTCTCTACGACGTTGATGCCCCTGCCCGGTGTGATCCCCTAGGAGGGAGCTATCCCTTGACTAGAATCTTTGCCGCATGGTTAATTCAATATTTTTGGAGGGACTGTTGTCCTTGACGATCCTGAGTAGCTTCAAGACACTTTCAGTGGCATTGATGTAGTCCTGCTTGCGCGAGCGAACGTTCATGGCATTGTCGCGCATGTGCTGAAGTTTTATTGAATAAGTCGTGTGGTTTAATTGTAGTGAATAGCGATTGTGAACGCTACTTATTAGGCAAGAACTGTCACAACACGAAGTTGTTGCGGGTTTCCTGAAATCTGTTCTAGCGGCGACGAAAGTGGAAAGTGTACTCAAATGCCTTGGAAATCACCTCCTTCTTGCGTGGCTAGTGCACCTTAAACTCGAATTTCTCCACCATGTTGAGCTGGATCAGTGGCACCTGCATCACTCGGGAGGTCTATCTCATCGAGTTATTTGGGCTGTCGTTCTTGGTCTATGACAACCTTCGTGCTTTTGTTAGCATCTGCTAGTAGCGTTCTTTTCGCTGTCTCCTCTCCACGAAGGGTGATGAAATCACAGGGAAACGGTGGTGTAGCTCCATTCGATTCTCACTTCGGCGATCCAGATTCGATTATACAGACTTTCGATCTCGTTCTGGACGCGAGGTTGCCGATTCTGGCTCCCCAGCTTCGGAGAGACGCTGTGATACTATTTCCTTGGTTTCTTTGATTCGAATCTCTGCTGCTGCTGTCGTCAAGCACTCCATGGAGCTGCATGCCTGGGGAACATCAGTCGAGGTAGAAATTTTCTTGCTCTTTGGTCGCATCAATGGTGAAAGTAGCATACTTTCCTTGAATCTTTTGATTTTCTATTTGATGTCATTGGCTTTGCTGCTAAACTCTGAGATCTGGTCCTTAACAAATTTATTCCTTTCGAGGATATCGGTATACATTCGCTTGTACTGTTCCTCAGGCTTGCACACGAAGATGATATTGTCCATCAACTCCCTCCGGTCTGTGTCTAACACCCCATACACCTTGCAATACACCTTGTCTAAGTACTTCACCTTTCTCTTTCGAGTCTTTTCTGCTTATTTTGCAAGGTCTCTGACTCGCGATATTCGGTCGGCAAGTTTTTCTTTTTCTTTTCGATGTTGCAACTCGCTCTCAAGGATCATCTCCTTTCGTCTTCGTTATTGTTCAAGCCTTCTTTCCTGAATGAGCTGTACTCGCTTGTCCTCACGTTCCTGAACGACTCTCCACACAAGCTCTTTGTCACCTCGTTCAATCATCTCGATCATAAGCTGCAGGCTCTTGGCATCTTCATCGTACTTACCACGAGAATACGCAACGATAAGGCTAATGAGTTGCGGCAGATCTAGATGATCATTTTGCACCATTTTGCTGACAGTTTCATGGAACACCGTATGCGCCTCCTCGTAGAAGTTGAAGAACTGCTTGAGCTTCTCGAATGAAGCCTGGCAGATTTCTAAAATTCTCATACTGAGCCTGCCGATGAATCTGCATGAGTAACTGTTTACTTGATTTCAGACTCCTCAAGCCGCATCTTTGTAGCGTACTTCTCACCGAGTACTGTCTCTTCTTAGCGGATCTTTTGCTCCTTGGCAGTAAAGTCCGTTTGGAACAGCCGATGAGCTCGGATTTCCTCCTAGATGAACATGCAACTGTCGTCATGGTTGTTTATGACCTTCTTAATGTAGTCAACGAGGCTGAGGTGAGTCTATTCCCGCTTCTTCACACCCTTCATTAAGGTGTTCATGTCGTTTAGCAGATCCACATTATTGCTGAGCATTTATGATATAAGAAAGCGCTAGGCCATACGATCATCCTCCGATTACCACTCACAGAACTTAAACTTGCATACCAAATCACTTCCTCTCACGCATTTTTGCGCTGAACGAGACAAACACTGTCGCCTTTCATAAACATGTACACGCAGATGCGGTAGCAGTCTCCTTCAGGTGCTGGTTGGATGTCGAGCTACCACTTTTCTTGCCCTCCATTCTTTGTGAATTCCAGCTTGTGCACTCCCTTCTTGTAATAAACTTGTATCTCATCACCAGTGCCGAAGCGAAACCCTTTGACTTTGTAGTTGACGGTACGGTCTGAGTGAGACCATATCAAACCGTCGTTAGCAACTGCGTAATGTCCATGACCTATTGCTCCCCAATCTTCCTTGACGAAACCGGAATGTTTGGCTTTGCTTTACAAACATATACCGATGATGATACCGCAACTCTTCTGTTTAATAAGAAGCGTCTCCATTTGAGCGTCGTCAACCGATCCCTCCATAAGCACACCTACATGCCTCAGTTTCATTGACTCCAACGATCTCTTTGCCTACGTCCCTGTGAGTTCGATGTCTGAGTGCTTAAAAGTCCGACTCCACCTGTTTAAACCCTTCAGCGGACTATGTTACTGTTCACCCGACTTGCTCTTGTTCTTGGGCGACTCAAATTCCAGCTGAATCCCCAGACGAAAATCTTAGACAGTCATGTTGCTGATTCCAGTAAACTATGAATCCTTCCTGACGGTCTCTGTAAGATAGTAGAGGACAGTATCCAGCGTGAGTTCGAGTTCTTTCTCACGAACCTTTGAGGTTTTCACCATCTTCTCCACTTCTTCAAAATAAATTTGCTCGAATTTTTTGTCTTCGACGATGTATCGTAACTGTTTCTTGAACTCATCCATAATCTTTTCCACTTTCTTCTTGTAGTTATAGGTAAAGCCCTTTCCCACTCTCATGTCGTAGCTTTCTATGATATCCATAACACCTTTCTCCTTTTCGTCGAAAAATTCCGTTATCGTCGATTCGATGCCCTTCATGATGCTTGTAACCTGCTCTTGAGTGGCTGTCAGAGATTCAAAGCATTTCGTACGAGTGGTCCTGATCTTTTCAAGCGACATCTGGAGTACCTGCTGAGCCCCTGGATCAGGTTCCAGTGGGGTGGAGGCATCAAGCTGATTGAGATACTCCCCGAGAGTAAGTGTTTGGTGCCCTGGGTGACTCTCTTTTTCACAGAGGTAGCATATAAGAGCTCGATTGGCGCACTCTTTGTCAACACAGACAGAAATCATCAGCTGTTTTTTATGGTGAGGATTTGGACAGTTCAGGTATTCAATACTGTTGAACTTTGAACTCATTGTTGTGTTAAGGAACAGTAATTATTATGAACGATGGTTGATTCTTATGGCAGCATACATTAAGGTGAAACAACTCAACATCACAAATTCAATCACAGCGTGCCTTTCACGACTGGCATGCGTGTTCTTTGACGACTGGAAAGTATCACTTCGCATCCCCTGGGGGTTGCCTCAGTTTTCGATATAAGACCCGACAGCTAGAGCCTCACTGGTTTTCTGCTATCGTTTATCTTTTAATTAAACTCCCACAAGGCATTCTCTTTGCAGGTCAAAACCTATATGAAACAAGTTCCACGGTCACATGCCCGCATAATAATATGGATTTAAATAACGAAAGGGCAAAGCGTATCCAGAAAGTACTCGAGCGACACAAAACGACGTAGCTAATCAGGTCACACAGGGTCTCCGTCAAGCAGGATCTCCAAAAGCTCGCGGAACAGCTTGGCCAGCTCGTCGATCAACCTTTAGCGCTTCGCCAATATCTTGAAAAAATGTTCTTATCAGGTAGATGATCTCTCATTCAGGGTGGGATAACCTGCAATAGCAAATCATCAGAGTCTCCACTGTCGATCAGGACGATACCAAAGGAGATAAAGAAGACGATGAGATCTCTCTTAGCAGCTCATCTCGGCTGTCATCTGATGATGAAACAACGAAAGACAAGCCGAAGAAGGGATTGGAAGTGCAGAAGCAACCAGCATCGACTGCTTCTCAACCCCAGCCACCTTCGAAGACCGTTTAGCATCAGCCGAAATCAACTTAGCAACCGAAACCAAAGGACAAGGTAGAGCATCCCCAACCCTTGCCAAGAACAGGAAACATGCTTCCACACATAAGGCCTTTCTTGCCTGGAGATGCACTACCACCCCCACCATCCTGTCCACCCCCAAATTTCGCAGTTATCTCAACCAACACCCAGTTTCAACCAAAACCCAAGTATACCGAACGAGGTCCGAAGCCTGCGAAGGGCTACCGAGGCTAACAAGAGCCTGCCGTGCAGTATCATCACCGAGCAAAAGAGGAGAAGAAGAACAATCTGTGGTTGAAGAATATTCCGAAACACTACAACACAGTTGAAGCATTGACAGCCTTCTTCAAAAAGTATGGGCATATACGCGACGTTTACCCGAGCGTGGATAAGAACGTGGCATGTGTGGTGTTCTTTAAGGAACAAGATACGCTCAATGCCTACAATAACAGCGAAAATGTCTTTGGAAAGCCACTCATCTTCAAGACGTTAAACCCCGACGAAGAGCCCCCAGCCCAATTGATGAGCGAGATTAAGGAGAAGGAGATAATGCGAAAGAGGAGCGAACATGAGTAGAAAACGAAAATCCAACTCAAAGAGATGCGCCAGCTGCTCCACGCCAAGCTAGCTGAACGTTATCGTGCTATTCTGTTCATCTTTAACAGACTGAAAGGTACAGGATAATATATTCAGGCGACAAGAAAGACATCATACAGGATCTAGAGGACTGTCGAGCTCTCAAGGCAAAAATCGACACTCTTAATGACGATGATTTCCAGAGCTTCTACGACGAAACAGTAAGCCTAAGAGAATTCGACTGGAAGTTTACTGTCAAGAACCTTGGACCTCTTGCTGAAGACCGCAAAGCCCTTTCGGAGATGTTCGAGGTAACACCTTCCTAACTTAGAAATACGGTCGTTGCAACGTAACCTTGAGTGAGCAGGCTAGTACAGCCCAAGTTCGTTTCCTATCACTAAATTCCCTGCTGAAAATGATGAACGATTCAACAACCAAGCGAGAACTCGTGTTCAACAGCGACAAGCTGGCTGGATACCTCCAGCGCATCACCACCCCACCAGTAAGCTAACCCATTTTGATATGTATAGGTTTGAGAAATCGACCGTCTCATCGTTTGTAGTTGAGCGGGTAGTTGATCCCCTTACGCACAGGGGGCCTGACCTGAGTCTCTCTTGTATCTTTTTCCTTTGACTCTTTTAATTAGCGTTGCTATTTTGAGTCCCGATTTTGCCGTTCATCTAAAGGTTGCTTTTTCCGCATGAACTTTGCCGACTGGTTGTTACTTAAATTTGTTGTCACTGGCATGGACGATCGTTGATCTTTGAATGAAAAATCTAGAGGACGGGAATCGAGCATCCATGTCTTTGGGGTCGATATGGGCGATGCTGAAGGTTTGCTGTTGGTGTACTATGTGGCGACTCTGTTGGTCTTTGCTGGAAGGCTGCGTTAAAAACCAAGTCGGTAGTTAGATATTAATTCCCATGCCTGCCGTTTGTGTTCTTGGTCTTTCTTTTACGCGATCTTTAGCCTTCTAACGAGTGTATCAGCTCGGAATTTATGGAATGCTGTAGTCTGTGCTTCAAGTACGCTTTGGCGCTGTTTTAACTCACGCTCGGTTGCTCTGAATTTGGTCTGCTACCGCAAAAAGGCAGCCCTTTCAATGTCCAATTTCGTCCGAGCTGCTCTATAATCATGCAATTCTCCTGTAAGTCGCTCCTGAATGTCTGCTAGCTCATTCTCACGCTCTTCCAGGTTAATTAGTTGCTTGCTCAAGTTGGCAGTTGTGTCGTCGGTCTGGCAACTAGCATTATTTAGTTGAAGGCGCAAAGTTTGAGTACCCAGTTATTTTCGTTTTCTCTCTATCGGAAAATAAGGGTGGAGAGTTCGGGCTAATCCGTCATCCACTTCGTCTTCAAAACCAACATCGACCACTTGCGAACTGAATTGGTCTACGTGCACTGGCTGCTCAGGCTATGAAATTTCGAGATGCTGCGCCGGAACATTCTCTATTGTTATCGTGGGCTGTGCCTAGGCTGGTATCACCGAGTCAAATATCTGGTCGAAGGCAGTGAGAGAGAGGATGTTTGGGTTTGAGGGATTGGATGTGCTGGAGGAGCGCTTGCGGCTGCGATTCAAGGATGAGCCTCTGCTGTCCATACTATTTTTAATAATAAATGCGATGCCGTTATGTTTATTTGACGATGGTTAGTCTGAGAGGCGAGTGCAGATTGTTGCAGAGTTGGGTGATCGGCTGAAAGATCTGGTTGCTGCTTGGCGGCATTTATGATAGATTATAAATGCAACAGGAACGCAGCAAAATGCTCAATCGCAACGATATTCTTCGATGGATCGGAGAAAGCGTGGAAGTACCAACTCGAAAGATGCAGTATCCCGTTAAGCGAGTGGAGGATCTAGGGGATGGAGTATGCTACTGCCTGCTGGTCAATCATTTCTGTGGGCCACGCGTTTTGTCCGATGCTGCCGTCAACAAGTTTCCGAAGAGTGAATCAGACATGCTTGGCAACTACAGGCAGCTCCAAGCGGCTTTCACTCGCCTCAAGCTCTTTCGGCATATCGACGTAGAATATTCAAATTAGGCAGGCAAACCGGTTGGTGAAGATGAAGTACCAGGACAATTGGGAGTTCGTGTGCTATCTCTACAAGATCCTCAACAAGCAGTGTGCTGTAGAATTTCAACCGCAGGCTGGAAAACGCAGCCATGCCGATATGATAATGAGCAAGACCTTTTACGATGCGTCAATTGTGAGAGGTATTGGATTTAGCGAGCATTTAGGATCCGGTCAGGTGACGCCAGTCAACGGCAAGTCTTCAGTGAGTTCAGAACTGTTCAGTAGCAACTATGTGGCACTCATCGAGCGACTAAAGGGAATCCTCACTAAACATGAGTCGGACGAGTAAAAGGTGAGACAGTTGTGTATGTTGTTGAATGTGCAACAAGCCTCCAACGAGCTCGACGCAGAGATAAAGGAACTGATAACGGACGAGAAGGCGACTGTCGAGGAGATCGAAGCAACACAGTCTCCTAAACAACTGAAATTTTGAGTATCCCATCATGCAAACTTCATCTCGTTGATCGGACGGACGTCGTTGATCACTC
>ERZ724508.1798-NODE-1798-length-12065-cov-6.703497_pt1 | contig 12065 bp, 1 predicted proteins | sample MGYA00376041_ERZ724508 | MGnify/ENA primary metagenome ERZ724508 (study PRJEB28724, sample SAMN07190887) | wastewater metagenome | isolation source: effluent of sewage treatment plant in Hong Hong | place: USA: Christiansburg, Virginia | collected 2016-03-01 ... | reverse complement strand
TACGCAGAAAAAATTTCAATGAATTTATTTCTCAACATGAACATGTCATTATACATGCCTATAACACTAACTAAAGAGTTGACGAATTTAACCTAGAAATGAATTTGGAAAAAATAGACAAACAAATCTTCAAGAACAAAAAAATTAATAAAGGAAATGATATTTACTTTGGAAGACTCGATATTATTGTTTAATAATGGCTTGTAAAATAATATGAGAAGTATATTTTTCTGTATAATTTCTTTTATTTTTACAAGGGTAAGTTTATTGGGAAAATAGATCTATAGAGCAATCCCTATAATGCTATTGATGCATAAATGAACTTATTGTATTAACCCTTTGTTATCCAAGAAGAAATAAAAGTCAAATAGTTTTTTACAGATAATTTAGTTGAGAAATAAATATACTACTTGGCCTACCTAGATAGATAGGATTATTTATTAAGTTATATAGAAAATAGTTAAAAGTTTGTTTTGAATCCAAGCTGCTGATTTGGAGTTTTTCAAAGTAAAGAAAAACTAAAATTATTATAAGACTATATAAATAATAAATTGCTAAAAGAAAATTTAATTCTCAATCTTTTTGAAGAGATATAGCTTTAAGAGAATATTATATATGTGCTATATAAGAGCCCGCTTTAAAGTTAAAAACTCTTTCTTATATAATACAGCCTATGAGATGCATAGGATATAGATTATAGCATAGTATAAGGATTAAGTCAATAAGTATAAGCTATGAGCTAGAGTGATGTTTTTACAGCTTGATATTCCCAAAAAGCTAATTTTATAATATACTTATTAATTAATACAGAAGATCAGTTGTTAAGATCTCAGATAGAGCATAAGCTTCTAGATATAATTAAAATAAGTAATGAGTTTTTAATACTTGTTGGCAATTATTAAGAGTTTAAATTATTTGCTTATGAATATGGTGTTATTGAATGTGTGGATTATTGCTTTGTTCTTCCATAGAGAAAATAAAAATCAAATTTAAATCAAATTGAGTATAAAAAAATCTATCATCTTAGCTAAACTGTATAAGGAATATTAACAAATTATACTTCTACGTAACTTGTACCACTAAATGAATAAGATCAAATTTTTATATCTTAAAACTTTGATTGACTAAACACTATTAAGCATTTTAAATTTGCTTATCTCAATGTTATAAAAAAGAACGATATTAATTACATTCTTCAAGTTGTTGATTATTAATAATTATAGAGCTTTGAATATTTTTTTGAGAGATACGATTTGATTGTAAAGTTTTTTAATAAATTAAATATCAAAATAGTCATAATGTAGATTAGTGTGTAAGATTAAAGTTCAATTAGTTAAGGATAAAAACTGATCAACCGTGATATTATATTAGTGACAAATGATTCTAAAAAATGATAAAATTTATTTGTAATTCTTGAGTAGCCAAAAAATGAATCAATTATTATACTAAAGTTACTTTAGAATATTAGATAAAAAATAACAAAAAAAATTGAGCTTAATGAAAATGAAATCTAAAAAGACTTATCACTAAAGTTAATATTTGAAGGACCAAAGGCAAATTAGAATTTTTAATAATATATAATAATTTATTTAAACTAACTTTAAAATAATTAAATGGATTTTTATTTATAATTTCTAATGAGCCAAGAAACGTTTTTTATTTAGCAAAGAAATAAATTTTATTAAAATAGTGTTTGGAATGATTTAAAAACTGGTTTTAATTAAGTAATAAAGGATGATATTATATAACAATTATAAGCAAATATTTAAAATAAACTAGGTAATTTTTATTAGGTTTTTGATCAAAACAATAAATTATCAAAACAAAACTTTATTTGCTAAGAAAATGTAGCTGATGAAATAGAAATTGGGCAAAGATGGGTTTATAAAAAATTAGGATAGGGAGGCTTTGGATGTGTTTATAAAGCAACAAATACTAAATATGAAGACTGCTCATTAGTTATTAAAATTTAAAAAAGCTAAGATTAAACTATAGATATAATCTCAAACTAATTTTAAAATGCGTTATAGCTTTCATAAAATAAATATTCTTTCAACATTTATTATAATAAAATATTTGACATAAAACTACAGAGTAACTTAAAACTAAATATTTAAATATAAAATGTTATTAATGGAGTAGATTTAGGAAAGCTTAGTGATAAGTATTAATTTTCTAACTTCAAAGGAAGCATAAAAAACGAATTTACCTACTAAATTTTAATAGGTGCTGCTTATATGGAGAACTAATAAATAATTCACAGAGATATAAAACCAGATAATATTATGCTTGAGAAAGATACTTTTTAAATATGATTTATAGATTTTGGTTTAAGTGGAAAATATAATAAGGAGGTAAAAAAAGTAGAAACATCATTTGGAGGAACGGTTTATTATTTCTCTTATGAAATGTGTTAAATCTTTTCCAAATCTAATATCAATTTTAATTTTTATTCTTCAAGTAAATAGGACGCCTACTCGATTGGAATGACCTTAATACAATTGTATTATTAAGAAGTCTTCAAAGAATTCGCTAGAAAATTTGGTAATTTAAATTGTATCTAAAAATAAGAGTTTATTATTTCAAAAATAAATAATTTATTATTATAAGACAAATCATCCATAACACTTTAAATGATTTAGAAAATGATTAATATAAATACTAAATAAAAAAATGGTATTTATGAAGCTACTGATTGAAAAACCCCTTTTTAGATACTAAAAGAATATTGCTATGTAAGATTCTTTATTATTAAAGCTAGCTTTATGGATTTCTATAGCTCTTGGTTCGAGAGTGATTGCTCTTCAGTTTATAGTACCTTGACTTAATTTAGTAATTTAGAATAATTATCTAAGGAAGATATTTAGAAATTTACTAAAATACATAAATATTCATTTATAGAAATGGATGGAGATAATTATAAGCTAAATAACAAATATTTAGCTTTAAATTTCAAATTTGTTTTGGAATAAGCTCCAAAAAAGGAAATCCGAAATCTAAAAGTTGAAAACTTTGAATAATAAAAAAATAAAATTATCCAAAAAAATGTTCTTAGTTTTCTTTAATAAAAATATTCTTAACAATTAGATTAAAAGAAATAATCTAAATTTAAATAAGTAAAATAATGTTTATTTCTTTGTCTATTATGAGCTTAGAATATTTCATAAAATTATAATTAAGAAACTCCTAACTACCTTAAGTAATTTTTTATTAAATAAATTTTCATTATATAAAAATTAGTTAAAATTAATTATTTTAAATAACAGTTATTTTATAAATATGAACAAACTTGCTTTACTTTCCCTTATATACTTTACAATTTCTATTTAAACAAAAGGTCTTCCTAGAGAGCTTAGATCCTTCTTGAAAGAGAACTACGGACATGTTCTTGATGATCTTATCTAGGAACTCAAAGAGAACCCAAATTAAAAGCAAAATTCTACTAAATCCATTGAGCATCTTCAGCCAAGTCTTATTGATCCTTTCAACTTCAATAGACATTTTCTCTTTAACAAATATAAACCCTTGGCTTTGAAACAAGAGGTTTCGGTATACAAAGTTAACTAGCCTGTAGAAGAAAAAGCAGATGAAAAAGAGAAAAAAAATGAAAATCCTGTATTTGAAAACAAATCAGAAGAAAAAACAAAAGATTTTGAAAATGATGAAGAAAAATAAAAAGTTGACGATATTAACAAAATTATTTCTGAAAATAAGAAAACAAAAAAAATAATTTTGAAAAAAACCATTAAATTATCTAAAGAAGAAGGCATGAAAAAACTAAATGAAATCATTCAAGAATTTATATAGAAACTAAACCAACTTCCAATTCCTGTTGAAAAGATCACCATTACTAAGAAATAAATTCTTAATAAAAAAGAAAAATAAATACTACCACCCAAGCTTGTCAATAAAGAAGAGGTCAAGCAAGTTGCAAATCTTCTTAAAGAAAAGCTTGCCAGAAATCAACAAAGAGAATTACTTAATTTTTTAATGAGAGAAAGTTCTTACAGAAGATAAAGAGTTCTTGCATCTGAGGATGACAAATGAGGTCTCTTTTCCAAATAAGAAAGATTGCTTGAGGAAAATGCAGCTAATAAATAAGAGCTAAACAACAATCAGAATAAGGGACAAAACTAAAAAGATCTTAATGATAATGATAAAAATAATAAGACTACTCCAAAGAGAAGACTTTCTGCCAAGAAGCATAACAAAACTAAGAAACTTAAAGCCTCTTCTAACCCAAGTCAAAAAAGACATAAGAAGCTTAACAAGCATAATAAAAGACACATGAATAGTAACAGCAAAAGATTAAATAAGAGAATGCATCCAAATCCTTAGAATTATGGTCCTACCAAATAGAACATGCAAGAGGATCCATATTATCATGGACCAAGTGGTAGATATTTAAAGTCTAAAAAACTAGCTAAAAAATTAAAGAACAAATCCTTATCTAAACATGCCAAGAGTAATAAGCATTAGTCTAAGAAACACAAGGCCAGATTCTTAGCTGAGACCTATGTTAAAAAGAACAACAGAGTATGGTCTATGTCTAACCCTACCCAGGATCCAAGCTATAAGGTAGAGAGATATTTGTAACATTATTTTGTATGATGAGTTAAATAATATATTGAATATAATTTTTAATATTTTTATAATTTTTATTTAACTTAAAATATTTAACAAATAATCTATGAGGCTATGGATAATGATTTACGAACATTGTTTTTTATCTAAGCATAGAAGACTTTTGCCTAGTCTCTAACATATTCATAGACTTTATATTTATAGTAAGTAATTATTAAGGAACATTTTTATAGAAACAACAGCCAATAATTACATTTAGGAAATTATCTTAAATCAAATATCTTATATTTTAATTTATTGTTAATTACTTAAAATATAATAAATTTCTATGTGGGATGTTTACAGTGAATGATTGTTACTAATTCTATGTGATGAATATGTTTATGATTTCAAAAAAGTTGCAGAAGTTATTAATAATAATTACTTGGAGTTTAACATTAATGCTGACGACTGTAGAAATTGATATTGTCTTTTATATTAGACTAAGAAAAAAGTATTCGAAAATAAAACTCCTTTGATTTTAGAACTAGAGAAAATCAAATAAAAATAAGTTAAAAATAAAGAGCAGAATTAAGAAGATGTATATTATAAGGCTTAAGATATGTAATAAGAAATCTTTGCTCTGAGTGACAAAGAATACGAACAAAGTAAAAAACATAAAGATAAATAATTTCTTTAAGAGCTTGATTAGAAAATGCTGTTCTAAAATTAATAATAAAATCATACATCAGAGACTCCATTAATATATTATTTAAAGATAAAAAATAATAAACTTGCTGTTGAATAAAGTGACTATGATTCTGATATAGGATAAATAGAGAGATAAAAATACCTTAACTCTTCTTAGGATATTAATGACGAATTTGATAAGCTTTATCAGATATCTTATTAAGGAATAAATGATGAGAATATTAACAGAACTAACAGCAAAGTTGCTCTTATTTAATAACAACAAAAATCCACTTAAGAACTTCATATAAAAACAGAGTGCGATTTTCCCGACTAAAATAATAATTTATATTTTATATATTTTTTGTTAAATTAAAAATCAGTTAAAACAATGGGAAAATTTATTTTGATAATTAGCTTTCTTTTAAGCAGCTATTATTCAGATTCAAAATGCAGCACGGATTTTATAAAGATCTTTAAAGTTTAAGTAGATGAAACTGACACCTAAAATGCAACAGTATTGAACACCATGTGTTAGACAATAAAAATCAACTGCTGCTCTCAATAAACGCAACAAACGCTCTACAAGTTTTGGGAGTCAGAATACTAAGAAGGCTATTAAAAATACTACCAAGACTACCTGAGCCTACTTAAATATTCTCTGGGTAAATATGAACAAATAATATTTTATGTAATCAGCTTGCAAGAGCAAAATCTTTGCAAAGAATAGATAGACTAGTTTGGACAGCTTAATATCCTTCAAAAAGATATACTCAAGTATGTCAATTTAATATAGGACAAAATAAGCTACGCAATACAGCTATGAAAATAAATTCTATGCAATCCATGTTCATTGGAATATTAGTAACAATTCTCTTAGTTTATAAACTCAAAGACACATACTAAAAGCTATGATGTATGAGAATGCTAATCTATAGTTGATAAAACTCTTGATGCAAATTTTCTGGAAGCCAACATAGTCTTTGAGTTTTTCAACAAGTTTTTTAATATTGTTTAGTGTGCTAAAGGTAATTTAGGCTAGAAAGATTTTGTATCTGAATACGAAGACAGGGTAAATCTCTGTGCAGTTTGAGAGAAAAACAATATTGAATCATTTAAGAATAACTGTGCTGATTATTGCGGCGCTTTTGATGACCATGATCACAATCCTCTTATTGATGGACATTTTGATCAGCTGTATAAAATCAATCTCATAATAAAGTCAATAGAAGGAGAGATTTTTCAAGACACTAAAATGAACATGTTTAGCATAAAGGATCTTGACTTACTAAGTATTACATAGAGACCAATAAGCATTAAAAGAAATACAAAATATCTCAAAAAATTCTAAGTGGCATATTGACCTAAGCTTATTGACAATGGTTTTCAAATTTATCCAAGCTTTTTAAATTAGTATCCTTTATTTATTAATGGACAGGATAAATTATTCTATGACAAAAAAGAGCAAATTGTTTAATATTTTTGTTTATCATTATAAGTTATTATTTTTTATTTATTTTGAGAATAAAGTCTTCAATTTAATTAAAGACTTTCATAGCCTCATCTCCAATCTCTTGTCCTTGGTATCTTTCACCAACTTCTTTAATGGATGGGTCTTATTGAATGTTTTAAATAATGACAATAAAATCATTGTATTTCTCCACTCTTTTTTCTCAAGCAAAATCATACTTATCCATTAATGGTGTTTTTTTTATCTATATTGTTTCTTCAGCAAACTATGTAAGTGATGCATTTATAATCCACAAGGCATTTAGGATATGATTTTTAAGCTTTGATTTCAGAAGCAACTACCACTCAGTTAATAAAGAGTTAACAAGATTAATATTTAGCTTGGTAATAGCTTTGTTCTTCATAACACATTAAATAATATCATTTAAAACATACTTGTTTTTCTACTATCTAATTGACATTTCTGCCTGAACTAAATTTTACTCAACAAAAAAACTATTTACAAACTCATTAAGACCTTCAATTCTTTCCTTCTATATTTTAATAATCTTCTCATGATCTCTTATAAGCTATTCTAATGAATATACTTAAGCTGGCTTGTTATTATTTCTATGGAGCTCAAAAGTCTTTTCTATGTTTTTTGTTTGCAAATTTTGAACCAAAACTTTAACATTATTTATGCTAGAGTTATCTTAAATTAAATATAAAATTTAATCTGATTTTTTTGGTTTATAAAATCCAAGGCAAAACTCAGGCATTAAGTAGGTGTCTAAAAGCTTGCCCGCATTGGCAAAACAATCAACGAAATATACCTTAAGCTTGCTCATGACATATATTCTCTTTGCCTAGTCTCAAAACTAGAGTTAATAAAGTTCTTGTCCGTTTAAATCAAGATTGGCTTAGACCATATTTGTCTGTATGTCATAGAAGACCAGACCTCCTTTCTAGTTGCCAATAATTATTTGAAATTCTTTAGGATTGAAATGAGAATAATAAGGTCTCTCAACTGACTGCCATTGAGCAAAAACTCTGTTGCCTTCTCCAATAAAACTTTATATGATAAAATCACCTTATAATGTACAGTAAGATACATAGTAGTTGTCAGGAGAGATGTCAAGTGAGACCACAGGACTTTGTGCCTAAATAATAAGTCCAAGACCATTTCTGCCTTGCCAAAGTAGAACTTTCATGTCCAATGATGAGGATACAAAATGATCTGTATTTTAATAGTAAAAATATTTCAGACCTGTTATTTTCTATTGATGTTTTTAATAAGTATATTCAAGCTGCTTTGTTACCAGATTTTGCTCATAAATATTTCCTTAAGAGTCTCCACACAGAAGTCTCGAATGAAACTTTGACACTCCAAAAAATGTGATCTCTTTCTATGAAGGTATTTGGAATTTAAACAAAAGATTTGCCTATTCGTTTAGTAAATACAAGATTACTTCTCCAAGAGCATTTCCTAAGTATAGTAGGACTCCTTGTTTATCTTTATTAATGAACTAAAAAGATGTGATTTTTTGTGATTTTTATTCAGCCTCCATTTAAAAAATAATAATAAAATATTTAAAGAGTTAATTAAAATTTATTTGATAAAAGTTTAGCAAATGGCTCAAATATTTTCCTATATCTTCGGGAGATAAAATTGCTAAAAAATATAATTATATGAAGTCGAGCAAGTCTTCAAGACTCCCTCTATCAAAGTAGCAATGTACTTAAATTATTCTCGTTGAGTCATTCTATAAAAGTATCTCAAGTTTTTTTGTTATTTATTTTTGCTCTATTTTAAATTGGATTTTTTTCTATGCTGCCAAGAGTGCAATTTTTTAATAGAATTATTAATTTTTTAAGTAATCTAATAGTATTTGGTTTGATACTTGTTGTTAGTTTTAGTCAAAGAAAATGTCTATATTTATAATACTAACTTTGGTTATTTACTCTAATAGTTTTTATAGCTCAGAAATTTAAAGGCTTTCTTTATTCTCTTAGTATTAAATTTTGTTAATTTTGTCTAATAAATGGGTATCCAATTATTTTAGCTCATATAGCTTTAAAGTATCAATTAAAAAAGAATATATATTCTTTAAATTAAGCTCCATATATTTAAGAACCACATAATGATTATGTAGCTTTAGATAGCTATCAGCTTATATAGGATTTGCTTAATTGCTTAAAGACATCTTCATTAAAATAAAAACTGTTTTTTGCTCCAATAAAATAACAAAGTTATCTTTAATTGTCTAAGTAAAATGTTTCTATGTAGTTTTCTATAAGTACAATTATAAGGCAGTGGTTATTTAAAAAGAGTCGTAGAAAATACTGGAAAATAGCTCCACATTATCAGGAACATTTATCTCTTAATTAAGACTTACTATTACAAGAAACTACTCTATTTATAAGTATTAATAAATGATTTTTTTCTGAGTGAATTTATTTGATAGTACTTTTTTAATAAGATCTGTTCTTTTTCAAAAGTAAGCAGGAATCTCATAAGACACCTCCTTATCTTGTTTTACCATACCATTTGGATTTCTTTTGTAATTTAATAAGCATTTTTGAAATACCTAAGTACTTGTAGAAGTTGTTATTAAATCATTAGTATTTTATGATGAGTTAAATGGGTCCTAATAAACAGACTAAAAAACATCATCTTTAAGTCTATACTATTTACTTGGTGTTTAATTCTCCGTATTTTCTTCTTTAATTTTAGAGTCTTCTTATTTGGCACAAAAACTTATTTCATTTTAGTTGGCAAAACTCATTTCAAAATTTTATACATCATTATTCTAAGTATTGTCTTTCTCATATAAATTAATAAACAAGCTAACTTAATTGACCTTACTATAAATAGAGATTTGATGCTATAGGTTTCTGTCAAACAAAACTTACTAATAAAACTCTTGCTCTTAAATCTTAGAATTCTATCATCTAAAGCACTCCTTAATAAAAAGCAGATTCATAAATAAAGGATAGCAAACAGTTTTAAGAATTTTTTAGCAAAAAATTTCTTCTAAATTTTGAAATTTTTGTATCGAAATTTTGATTTCAAAGATACAAAACTTTTATAGCTATAGTTATACATAAAATAACTATTGTTATTTATTCTTTTCATCGCTACAGTTGCTAATATTGAAGCCAATTTACTTGTTCACTATGTGCTTAAAGTAATTTTCTAGCACAGCAATAAATCTTTAATTTTTTAAGAACTATTTTTAGATATGAAGAAATTTCTCCATACTTATATTTTTTTGGTAATTTATTCAAAATTAATCCAGCTACTGAAGATTTGATTTAGATATTATTTGAATGCCATGATCTTTAATTTTGTGCTTAAAGTCTCATTCTAAATACTTGTTCTCAAGGATACAATTCATCTCAGCTTTATTGAAGTACATTTCCTCCGCAGTCATTTTATTAAATGATAATCTTTAGAGAAATATAATAGAGAAAATTTAGAAACTTTCAAAATTATCTGCAGTATTATTTATATTAATTTTAATTAATAATTATTTATTTTTGTTAAATTTTTAAGGAAGTCCCAATTTTTGCATTCTTATATAAATTTCATCTTAGGGAGTATCTTATTGATCATCTGAAGCATCTAGTGCATATTCCAAGTTATCCTTATAGTCTATTATCTTTTCAGTATTCTTTCTAAGAGCCTTTTAAATATCATTGATTTCACTTTTTTTAACCAGCAAACTTTTACCAATAATAAACTAGTGAGCTCTACTATTAATATGCTCACTATAGCTCAAGGAATCATTAAATTTTAGTGCACATTATTTACACTCAAAATTTGTTAATTTATTTTCTAAAGAATTTCTTTGTAAAAACTCAAGTCATTTTTTCTAAATTTTCTTATCAATTTCTATATGGTCTAATTTTATATCTTTTTCTTATAGAAAATAGTTAGTCCTTTAGTACTGACCTTGCTTCACTTTTTAAAGTAATTATTTTTTCATATTATAAAAATGAATGAAAAAGAAGTAAATTTATCTGCATAATAGGCTCTATACGACAACGATTTTTTCCTCTAAGCTTAGAAATACAAGAACGAAGGCACAAGTTTATTCAATGCAAAAGAATACGAGAAAAGCTAGAAGTGTTTTATCATGGCTGCCAACATTCTAGAGAACAACAATCTTGTTTAGCAAAATAAAGAATTAATTACTAAGCTTTATTCAAACTCAGGAATTTGTGACTTCCATTTGAAAAGATTTGAGAATGGAAAAATTTTCTTTTTAAAAGCTCTTAATTTAGACTAGTCTTTTATTAAGGCAAGAGTAAATTTGGTTAAGTGTTTGGTTTACTTATAAGACTACATAAATTCATATGAGTAAATATTATATATAGAGAAGCATCATAAGGCATTCCTAGATCCTAACTTAAAAGAACTTATTTTAAAAGAATGACATGAATATTTGGAAAGATAGAGAAAAAAAACTATTGACAATATGAAAGAGTTTTCTTAAAGGATGATGAATAATTTCTATATAAAAAATTGATAAGAAGTGAATTAAGAGTAAGGGGTTTAATCTTAATAAATTTAATTAAGAGTTTATTGTTATAGTTTTTTTGTTTTCTATTATGCTTTATATAAGGTTGATAATGATAAATAATAATATCATTCTTGTTATATCAGAGTTTATTATAGATACTATTTATTATTTTAACTGAGATGTTTTTCTTTGCTCATAATTACTTATAATTTTAATAATGGTTTTATGGTCCTATTCAATAGTTTTTAAATAAGATTAATATCAATCTAAAAGAATATTTTAGTCGAAGAAATATTTCTTATTTTTATTCAGGAAATCTTCTATGATCTTATTAATTTACTAATGAACTAAGTTATATGGATTTAGTCTACAAATTTGGTAGTATAAATCACCATATATTATACATTAGATATAAATTATTACTGTTTGACATACTAGTAAACATTGTGAGAAATTACTTAAAAAATAGAGCATAAATATGCTGGAATGTTTCTTCAGAAATTAAAGAAAAAATGCTGCAATTCTCTAGCTCTTTTCTTAAATTTTTTTCAATCTACTATATTTATTTCTCAAATTATTTATCTTTCAAAAACTGTCTTAAAGAGCTCTATGCTAAGCACTCAAGTAGAAATATACATTACTCAATATTAAAGCCTAGTATCAATAAAAATGACCCAATCTCATTCAGACCTTAATAATAGCTATATTTGTTATTAATCACAAAGAAAATAGACAACAATTAATATAGCTACTATTTATATAAGTCTTTTTACTCCTTAGTTAAATAATATTTTCCAAAGCTTCCATTTACAGCTTTTTCACTTGACTCCAGGCTTT
>ERZ724508.1797-NODE-1797-length-12066-cov-6.232870_pt1 | contig 12066 bp, 3 predicted proteins | sample MGYA00376041_ERZ724508 | MGnify/ENA primary metagenome ERZ724508 (study PRJEB28724, sample SAMN07190887) | wastewater metagenome | isolation source: effluent of sewage treatment plant in Hong Hong | place: USA: Christiansburg, Virginia | collected 2016-03-01 ... | reverse complement strand
TAGCATTAATAATAATTCTTTTTTATCTTAATTATTTATGGATGTTAAATTATCAATTTTTAATTCTCCTTAAACTAATTCTAATTAAATACTCATTAATCAATTGTTAATTATAAAAGATATTTAATTTAAAAATTTAAATATTTATTTAATAATAAATTAAAAATTTGATAAAAATTTTATCTATTTGCTAAATTTTTCAATTTGCTCATAAAATCTTTCCTACAGCAAAAATAAATGCTTCTAATACTTAAAACAAGAATGATAGTCACAGCTAACAAAACATTTTTTCTTAATAACATCTTCATATATATCGCAATTTATTATTCAGCAACATTCAATATGCATGTATTATTAGCACTTCTCGTCTTAACATTTTTGAGTTCAACCAGTACTTAATTTACATACAAAACAGCTCTAGATTTTCTAGCTTTAAATACTCAAGATCTCTTTATCTCAAAACGACTAGTTTTAAAATGTAATGTTGTTATAAAAAGCACAAGAATAATGAACGAATTTGTTTTATTCTTTAAGCTGATAAAATACTCCAGTTTATATTGGACAAAATAAACAAAATATTTTTTTGGTTTTTGATTGAAAACTTAACAAACATTTTTGACATTCATAAAATTAATCTTGTTAGGAATATAATCCTATACAATATTAATGTAGTTTTATATTGCAATTCTTACATTGAATTATTTTGTTTGGTTTAGTTTCATGATAAAGGTTGCATATTTAGCATCAAAAATAAACATTGATATTTATTTTTTATTGTGTAATGGTGCTTAGTTTTTAAGATCAAAATTATTTTAGATTTTTTTATAAAACTTATTGCTCCTGATAAAAGAGTCATTTCAAAAGATTATTAAATATTTCTTGATGAGAAAATTATATTTTAAGCACCAAGTAATTATCTTCTGCCTAGGTTATATATATATTTCTTTTTATTAATTTATAATAGTTTTTTATTTTTTATGAATTTTTATATTATTTGTCATTAATAAGTTTTAAACTGTTTTTAATAGAGAATTTAATATTTTACTTTTTATAAGGCTTTATTATAGTTTTGTTTATTAGTTACATGATTTATATAGGATTCATTATATTGCAGTTTTAAAATTCTCTTGCTTATAATCAACTAAATAATTTTTCTTTAAAATATTCAATTTTTAAATTATATTAAGAAAAATAGAAGCTATCAAAAAAAAACATTAAGATAAAATTAGGTAGCTTTTTAAAATTTTAATTAATAATATCATGCTAGGTTAAATAATCTTCTTTATTTTTATCATTATTTTAAATTATCATGGCCTTAAGCTTATAATTTATTTTATCTTCATAATTTTAAATTATGTCTTATAGAAATTACAAATCATTTTTGTTAAAATTCATAAAATTATATATATAAAATTTATGCAAATAGATTAAGGAAAATAAAATTGATTAAATAATCCAGTATTTAGGATCATCGTTGCTTGATGGATCAACTTTCAATTTTTACTATGATGGTGCTGGCTCTTTGTATTTGACTTCATATTTTCTTATTCTTTAAATTTTTTCAAAATAAAGCTTATCAGATAGCTCTGTTTTAATCCCTCTAATTCCAAATCTATAAAATATAAATTCCTCCCCATTTTAAGGCAATTAATCAAAAAACCATCATATATAATCAGGGTATTCTTTTTAATCTATAAAAGTGGAATCGGCATACTTAAAATCCATTAATCTTAGCTCTTTGTTTTCGACTTCAAATTATTGCCTTTTCTTAAAATAATCGAATTTTATTTATTCCTATTTATCTATACACTCTTAAATTTTTATTAATTTTTTTAAATATTCATAGCAATTCGAAATTAAACTATTCAAAATTGTTTGAAAAATTTTATGATAAACTTCTTCTGAAAGAAATTTAATTATTTCTATCTTATAATTGCCACTAATTTAATTATTAAATAGTTTTTTAAATCAATTTTATCTTTTGGGTCATTAAAATTTAGTGTTTTATTTTTAACCTTTTATAGCCACTATTTTATTTAAATATCATTATCCAATTTATATACTTAATTAATTAACTCTTTAATAAAATGCTTATATCATAAATAATTTAAATAATTTGTATAATTTATTAATCTTGTATCAAAATTATTAGTGTCTCTTTTATTAATGTCTTTAAAAAAGTTATTCATCTCATTCTCACTTAGATATGAGAATTCTTAGTTCGTTCCCTCAGCATCTGCATTTTTAATTTATTATATTCAATCATGTCTTAATGTGTTATCTAGCAAGTTATATATTATTGTTTAGTTTATATACTTAATTTCAGTTTTTAATTACCCATTTATTACATTCGTTTCTCATATAGACAAGTCAATAATTTCCTCTGTATATATATCCACTTATATTTATTTGATTTCCGACATATTCTTGATTGTTTCAGTATTTGCCAAAAATAATTATTAACTAGTTTCATTTCCTTAAGATTTATTATCATAATTAAACAATTTTATTTCTTTTTTTTATTAATTCTCATCTCTAACATTAAAAATCAAACTTTTTTATTTTTTATTGTCTAAAGGTTTAGTTATTTAAAAGTATTCACACTTAAAACCTTGATTACCATTAACAGGTGTGGGTGGAGTACTTGGCGCAGCTCAAGAACCTGGGTTGTTAATTTAATTAGTAAAAGAAATTCTCAAATATAGGACCAAAATTACCGTTATTCAATTTTTCATTTATAAATTTTAATTATAATGATAGATTATTTATTAGTCCAAACCCGAGATGGATAAATAAGATATGAAATATGGTACCAATAATTTACATAATAAGATAAATTAAAAATTAAGACCGACCTTCATATGAAGATCTTAAAAAGAAGTGACAAATTTGCAAACTGTATAGAATACATGGGCAACAAGATTATATATTGAAGATTTGCGGGTTTGTTTTTCATTATATGCATTGACTTTCAAGACAATGAGTTATAATACTTAGAATTTCTTTAGCTGTTTGTTGAGCTTTTAAACACTTATTTTGGTAACGTTTCGGAACTTAATTTTATTTATCAATCATAAGAGATATATTTGATTCTTAATGAGCTTATAATAGGAGGATACATTTGTGAAACCTCTAAAGATATTATAATGAAAAATATAGAACAGCTTAAGAGGCTGGAGTAATAATTTTAATCTATTATATATTTGATTATTTTTATTATAAATTTTATGAACGAAATTAAATAAAAAAATGAGTCAATGTTTGATCATTATTTAATAAGCAGTTATTTATTATAAAATAAGCTTTACTTAACTTTATAGGAGTTTCTATAAGAGACTAAATAGAGAATAGAAACTATTAATAATAATGCTTTGTAGTCTATTCAATTATTCAATGAGTAGTTCCATAAAAATATTATGATAAAAAGACCAAAAAATATTCTATCTATAAATGGTCTTGAGATTTTAAAAGAGCAGTATTGTAATCTATAAAACAATAAGACTTATTATGATTAAGCAATACAATGCAATAAATATGTAATGGATTTTTAATAGCTAGATTTTTAGCTAAAAGAAATAGAGAATAAAAACACTAAGCCAGGTACAAAAAATAATAATATAGCAAAAGACATTTAAATATTCTTATAGTAATAATAAGAGGATAATATTTTTGAGCAATTTTCAAGTAGGTTGAAACAAGATTTATGTCTTCAGTATAATAGATAATTACTTAAGAAATTTTAATAGCTCAAAATCTGTTCAAAAAACAACCAAAATTATATCCTCTTCTAAACAAAGCTACTGTATCTAAAATACATAATCAAAATCTTATTCACAGTCAATCATCAATAAAACTCCTACTCAATAGTCAATAATTTAAACTTCTTTTAAATATTTTTTAATTTCTATTATTTTCATTAACAAATAATTAGGGCTCTATATGTGATAAAATAATGATAGAAAAAGATAGCCAATTCTTTAACCTTTAATTTAAATGTCCCATTTTAAAGAGTCATTTATTGTGTACTAAAACTAATTTAGTTAAAGAAAAGGGTTCTCTTATTAAATGGATCTTATTATTATCTTTCCTTAGTTAAACATTTCAATAATAATTTTTTATAATCTAATAATATAATGAGGCTGATAAATACTCAGCCAATAATTGACATTTTATTTTGGAAAAAATGCTTCCAAACCAAGCTTGAGAAAACTAAACTTAATTAAGAATCTATAGATATATGGGGTATTAGTGAGTGTAGTAAGCTGAAGTATGAGAACTTGATATTAAGATTTGATGAAAATAGCTTTGAGTAACAATAATATAAGGCTTAGGTATTTGGCTTACATTATGTTAGGTTTTAAGGCCATTTGATAATACTAAATTGACTAATAGATTTTGATGATTTTTAAACTAAAATACTTGATAATAAAGATATGATAGTTAAGAGCTTTGCTCTACTGGTGTACATTGATCATAAAAGTTATAATATTACCTATTCTTTTATATAGAGAAACATTAACAAGCTAAGTTTAAAAAGTTTCTAATTAACAATATAAGATAATGTTGAAATAGGTTAAGAAAACTTCAATCATTATGATCTTCTTCATTCAAATGGCTTTTAAATTAATAAAGATAAATAAATCTATGTAGACCCATTTAACTCAAATAATTTATCTTACTTAATCTTTAACTATTTAGATATTGAGTTTTGAGAATAAGAAATCAATATAATAAAATCATAATTAATAACAAATAGAGACAATAATGTTGTTCTTATCAAAATCAAGTCTATGGAAAAATAAGCTGATAATAATGAAAATAAGATAGAATATTAAATAAAAACTATCATAAATAAAGTCTAAATAAATGTTAAAGAGTCTCTATCTTAGCAAGACATTATTCAACAATAAATATAGTTAAATATTAAGCTTATTAACTGGTGAATAAATACTCAATATGACTACAGTATTTATCCTCAAAAAAGAGTATTAATTCTTGGTTTAGGAACACTTGGCTGCAACATTGCAAATCTCTTAGTATCTTATGGGTTTATTAATTTTTGTTTAATAGACTCAGGTAAAGTTTCTTACTCAAATCTCTCAAGATAATCCCTATATAGCATAGAGTGTTTTGATGATGACTAAAATGGTCTTTAAAAAGCAAAATGCGCAGAAATTTAGTTGAAAAAACTCAATCCAGGTCTCAACATATCTACACATGAATTTTGATTACCAATGCCGGGTCATTTTTTAAGTTAAGATAATTTAGAAATTTAGAAAAATAATCTTGAAATTTTGGAAAATGAAATAAAAAATTCTGATATTATTTTTAGCTGTTTAGATTCTTGAGAAGGTTGATATTTTCCTTGTCTTTTAAGTTCTCTATATAACAAGATAAATCTCTCTGTAGGTATTGGCTTTGATTCTTTTATAGCAATTTTACAAGCTTCATTAAGCAAGGAGAGTTAGTCTTAAAATTCTAAAACTGGTTGTTATTTTTGCAGCGATTATTTGGCTCCAAAAGACACGCTTAGTGGAAGAACTTTAGATTAATAGTGTACTGTAACCAAACCTGGAGTATCATAATTTGCCTGTGGTGCTTCTATTGAACTTTTAGATCAATTTCTTCAGCATAATTAGCCAAAAATAACCAGCTGTTTAACAGGCTCTTTGGGAGAAAACTTTGCACTTAATCAAATAGAGAACTGGCAATATAAAGACTGTGTTTCATGCTCTGATAAAATACTTTAAGAATATCTCAATAATAAAGAAGACTTTTTATATAACATTTTGAAGGATTCAAAGTTTGTTACAAAAATTGCTCAAGATTAAGATGAAGAAAATTCACAAGAAATAGAAGAGCTTGAAGTAATTGAGCTTGATTAATAACTAAATAAAATAAATATAAGATTATAAAATATAATGGCTGAAATTAAAAGCATGACTTAGTAGCTTAGAAAGTTTCAAGCTCAATAGAGAAAAAATCAACAAGTAAAAGGCTTAATGAGTCTTAGAGAATAAAATGAAAGTAAAGATTTATATTTAGATGATAGTTTAAGAAAAATGTTTGAATATGAAGACTATTAATAACAAAAGGAATATTTTATTAAAGCATTATTGTAAATTCAGCAGAGTTTTGATAAATAAAGAGAAATAGAGCTTTTGTTTATCATAAAAGAAATGTCAATAATTTGTAAAAACTTTAAAACAATTTTGCTTGAAAATAAAGAGTATTTTTATGATATATTAGTATTATATAAGGATTGAATTTTTAGCTCAGAAACAAGTGCTTAGCTTATTGTACTTATCATATACAATATTTTTGGCATGGTTGACAAAGAGATCAAGATTTTCAATGAAATAAACGAAAAGCTCGATTTTTTGAAAGATTTTGAGAAAAAGTTTTTAAAATAAGAAATTTATAGCAGCTTAAAATTAGTACTTTTTTATTTGTTTTTATACTTTGTTTATAGTGACTTAGTTTCTTAATAAAAAATATTACTCTTGATTTAAGAGATAAATAATTAGTTTAAAAATAATGATTAATAAAATTAGCAGGTTTTTATTGAAGTCTTAAGTAATATTTTGGATAGCAAATAAGATATTATTGAAGAGCTGTAAATTGATAATATTATTTAAGGAGTTTTACTTATGCAATTTAGCATCTTAAAATTGGATCGTCAAAATACAATATTAATAAACAATTTATTAAACATATTAAACTACGTATTGACTGCCTAATAGTAATAACATTTAATTGATCTTATTAAGTAGCAGATAAATTATAATATAGTATTGCAGGGAATTGAAAGCAGTTCTACTTCTTTATGAAAAACAAGCATTTTATTTCTACTTAATTTTCTTTAAGAATTAGATGATATTATTAAGATTTAGTTCTTCTTTAAAAATTATCTAAAAATAATAGATACTTTATGGGTGTATGTTTCTCAAGGACAAGAAGATATTCAACTGTTGTCTATTGAGCTTATCAATGCTATGCTAGTCAAAACAAGCTCTGAAGACAAAGATCATTATTTCAAATAAGAAGCTGGTTTTTTTATCTAGCAGTTTATTTTAAACTTCGATCAAACAAATACACATTTAAAAAGCATCCTATTATAAATATACAAAGCATTGCTTGATAATAAAATCTTTAAACATGAGATAAAAAATTGACAAGATTTTCAAAAGTTTTTAGAGAAGATTTTATTCTAAGAAAATGATAAAGAGATTTTAGATCATGCTCAGAGCTTATACTATGCTTTATATCAGGATTAATAATTAATTATTTGTATTAATTTTAATATTAATTAAAAATATAAGTTTTATAGTATGCAAGATAAACTGTTAAAATAGGTCTTTGGATTGCCAAATTCAAAACTGGAAAACACAGAGCTATAATAAGCAGTTTTTGAAAAACATAAAGCTCTTTTGAAGGAATCAGAATGACAATTTAAACTAAACTACGATTAAGAGAATGACTCAGGTTCAAACAAGGAAATCGACTATCTTCAGGAAATCAATGAATGTCTTAATGATCTTGAGTTTGTTTGATCAGATTTCTAATAACTGAGTTAATCATAGGCAAAATTGAGCTACAAAAAAAACAACAAAATTACCAAAAAATAAAAAGAAGATTTGGAGAATGGGTATCAATAATCTTTTAATATTAACTGAAAATAATGGGGTATGATTCTGGCTTAGATCAAGAGCCTTGTCTCAATGTTAATCAGTAATAATAACTCCACACAATAAAGTCTTTTGTAGTCCAAGCAACTTAATTTACTTTAGATTTAAGCCAATTAAAAATTAAAGTAAAAAATCAAACAAATTCAACAAAAAAACCAAAAAGACTTTCTATTATAAGATAACTCAAGTTTATCCTAACAAAAATCACTATCTTTAGATCAAAATATTAATTAGAATTCCAAACAAAAAATAATTTCTGATCTAAACTCTTAGAGCATCAATGCCAGCTGGACCATGAATCAATTAAGCAATGATTTTTCTGAGTCCAAATCAAACTCACTTAATTTTGAATATGAAAACTTATTCCAAACAGAGAAAGAAAATTACCAAAATAAATCATAGAAAAAAACTCCAGTTATTTTTGAAGGAAATACTTTAAATTTTTTGTGCCCAGATGAAGAAAAGCTTAACAAAATTATTGATCTTAAGAATGCTGAATAAAATTATGAACCCTTGCTTGTTAAATAAGAGTCTTTTGATAATTGAAATTGAAAAGCAGAAAGTTTTTAGAATCAAAATTTCTCAATAAATAAGAAGAGAATGAATGTTAATTTCTCAAGCATAAAATCCTTTAGAGAAATTCAAAGAAAAGATTCCTAAGTATATATAAAATATAATTTAAACATATTTATTGAGAAATTATTTATTTATATTATTTATAATAAAAACAAATATTATTATAATGGAAAAAATGTTCATGAATTCTGGAACATAAAACAGATTTTTTGATGAAGTTGAAGAGCTCAAAAAGAACCTTGATGATAATAATCTAGATGTTTGAAGACAGACAATGAGATGAATAATATCAGGCATGACCTTGGGTAAGGATGTCTCAACATTGTTCCCTTATATTATTAAGAACATTGAGACACCAAATATAGAGCTTAAAAAACTTATTTATTTATACATAATAAACCATGCCAAGCATTACCCAGATATTTCTTTAATGGCTGTAAACTCTTTTTAAAAAGACAGCTAAGACAAACTAAATCCATTCACATGAGGATTGGCTATACGAACAATGAGCTGTCTTAAGATAAAGGAAATCATGGATTATTTAAAAGAGCCTTTAATTTAAAGTCTTAGAGATCAAGATCCTTATGTGAGAAAAGCAGGAGTACTTTCCATAGCCAAGCTCTTCAACACAAACCCAAACTATATTAAAGAAGAAAAGCTTATTGATATGCTGCAAATATGTCTTAAGGATCCAAATCTAATGGTCATAACTAATACGATAAAGGCTCTTCAACATATATAATAAAATGGAGGTCCAGAATTAATTATTGACTATGAAATGGTTAAGAGACTTTTATTAGGTCTTGAGGATGCAAATGAGTGGTCATAAATAATACTCTTAGATACTATAGCTACTTATGTTCCTTAGGATCCTGATCAAGCTTAAACAATCTCAGACAGAGTTCAAGCTAAATTATTGTCAAGAAACTCCTCTATAATTTTGAGTACAATTAAGGTAATGTTATTAATGGCTAATCATATTGATGACCCTGCAGAGACAAAAGTCATAAGAGAAAGAGCTGCATAATCATTAACATCTTTCAACTCAAAGCCAAAGGAAATTGCTTATATTTTCTTAAAAAACATAAGTCTTTTATGTGAGACTAATTAGGCTCTTTTTTCAAAGTACTTGGACTACTTCTATATCTCATATAAGGACCCGTTTTATATTAAAGAAGAGAAGCTGAAAATTTTAATGTACTTAGCCAACAATGATAACATTGATCAGATTTTGCTGTAAATAAAAGAGTATATTTAGGAGGTTGATGTTAGCTTTGTGAGTGTGTGTATAAAGACTCTTGGATAATTGACAATAAAAATAGAAGAGGCTGCAGACAAGTGCATCCATGCCTTGTTCTCTTCCTTAGACACTTAAAATGCTCTCATTTGGTAAGAGACTATAATTTCTTTAAGAGACATATTTAGAAAATATCCAACATAATATATCTCAGTTTTGAGCTAGATTTTTCAACAAGCTTAGTTGATTGATGGTCCAAAAGCAAAAGCGTCTCTTATTTGGATATTTGGCTAGTATTTGGAGTACTTTGAGAACCCAGAGGACTATGTATAGAAATATTTGATAAATTAATACACTGAAGAAACCTATGAGGTATAATTATAAATTCTAACAACTGCTGTGAAGCTTTATTTGATAAATCCAAGATCTTGGAAAAACTTGCTTGAGGATGTATTAGGAACATTGAATGACTCTGAGAATGTAGACCTTTGAAGAAGAGCCAGTTTTTATTAAAATGTTGTCACTAATAATATTCAGCTTGCAAAAGATATGCTTTTTGGTTAGAAGCCTTTAATTGGTTAAGAAAATTTTTAGTCTGTCTTGAGTTAAAATGGATTGGTTTATTAGAATCTTAATACTCTAGCCTCTGTTTATAGTTTGCTCCCTATTTCTTTTGTCTCTTAGCAAAAAGCCTTTGAAACCTAAGACTCGATTGAGGTCTAAAAAGAAGGTAATTTTTTATAAGAGTCTATTTTATAAGATGATAAAGAGCTATTAATTAATGAATCCAACTAAGAAAGCTTCATTAACAACTTAAATGAAGAAAATGCCAAGCCATAAATTTCTTATTAGCAAAATTTTAACTTTGAAGATAAAAACATTAATGAAAAAAATGGGCTAAAATTAGAGACATGTTTTGCTTAAGAAAATAATTAAATATTATTGTATTTCAAAGTAACAAATAAAACAGGTTAGGCTATCACAAATTTTATGACAAAATTCAATAAAAATATTTTTGGTCTAAAACCACAACAAGAAATGATAAGTGGCTTGGAAATTCTTTAAAACGAGGAAATGAAAATCGGATCAAAAATTGTAGTTTTTGATCCAAATTTAAAATCAGATATAGCAAATATAAATGGCAATATTGAGATGGCTGTCGGGACAAGCCTTGGTATATGGAGCTTTGTGACTTATTGTCCTGTGTTTATTTTCAACCAAAAAGAACAAAATATTAATGAGTAAGATTTTGATACATAAATTACCAACAAAGAAATACAAAGCTTGCAGACCTCAATAAAGGTCAAAAATCTTCCAAGCATATTTTAATAAGCTTAAGATTTAATAAGCTTATTAGAGAAATATGGTCTTTATAATGTGGGACAAAAGGAGCTTCCAAATAAAAAATTAATAAAATTTTATGCCAGAAATTTATTAAAAGATGAAATATTTATAAGAATAATAGTACCTAATACAGATAGTTAATTGTTATTGGAAATTAAGTCCTAAAATGTTCAGATTCTCTAGGCCATTAAATATTAGATATAAAAAATACTCGATGACTTGGCTTAATAATCTCTTTATAATTATTTAAATTTATAATTTGCATGGATCTTTTTATTTTATTTGACTCTGATCTTTTTATTAGTCTTTAATATGTGTAAGACAAACCCTTGATTTTCTACTATAAAGAGTTTTTAAAAACTTTGCTCTAAAAATGCAGCAAAGATTTAAATAATAAATTTTGAAATATATTCTTCTTAACAACCGCTGATTATAAACATTAGTGTTTGTAACAGCTGGCTTTATGAAGATAGATAGATTATTTTTATAATATTTTAGATGATATGGATCTTGAGTCTAAAACTGAACTTTTTTAAAGTCTTATGTTTTGCGTTAATTTTTCAAGCTTTTTAAAAGACCCTTAAAATGAGCTCCAATCCTTATAAGGTTAAATATGTGTGCAAAAAGATACAGATACTTAGGTGATATAAATAGATCTTGCTAATTGGTCAATTTTAGAACTATCAAAATAAATTAATGGAGATTTAATAAGTGATAAGCTCTTCATTTAAGTTTGGTACTTAGCTCACAGTTGTAGAATTGGATTTTGAACTTATGCATTATTGATACTAGTTAATTGGCTATTAAATTAAGCTGATAAACTATCAAGAAGATTATGCAAAAATGATAGAGATATTTTTTGAAAATGAATTAAAATTTAATAAATGAAAAATGAACTTGATAAATGGTGATTTAAAATATTAGAATTTTGCTGATTAAAAAAGATTTGTTTTTGAATAGCAAAATGAAAAATATTAATCAAAGCCTTTGGCAATGTAAATAGAGCTTGATTTTGCCTAGCTTAATTAAGAGACATATTTTATTATTGATAGTTTTTACTTTGAATATTAATAAATATAAAATGATATTTTTTGAAGTCTGCTTTATAATAATTAAAATTTAGTATACTATATTGATTTCAATATAAGATTTAATAGGAAAGAATAGTCATAATTAATAGGAGATTTAGATAGCAATTATGTGACTATTCCTATAAAGCAC
>ERZ724508.1796-NODE-1796-length-12077-cov-3.551738_pt1 | contig 12077 bp, 5 predicted proteins | sample MGYA00376041_ERZ724508 | MGnify/ENA primary metagenome ERZ724508 (study PRJEB28724, sample SAMN07190887) | wastewater metagenome | isolation source: effluent of sewage treatment plant in Hong Hong | place: USA: Christiansburg, Virginia | collected 2016-03-01 ... | reverse complement strand
AATATGGGAAGCAAAACAATATCATTTGAAAAAAAATTCAACCAAGACCCAGGTCTACAAAATGAATAGTATAGGGAGCCTGGAGCATTTGAAATTATAAATAAAAGAGAAAATGTAGAAAATGAAATGAAATAAAAATTAACATATAAGTTCGCAGGGAGCGCAAGAAAAATGGCATCAAATAAATACAAAAATTATTAGAATCAATAAGCAGAGCCTTTTTCAATGCACTAATAAGACGAATAGATTAAAGAGGAAAAATTTAGATAATAGAGAGGGTTGAGCAAATCAAATAATATAAAAAATCAAAAGAGAGAAAGTGGAGTGAAGAGATAAAAACAAACATAAGCTCATTAAAAATTACTTCACTTGATAAAAAGCCAGAAATCTCGAGGGTAGCGGTGCAAGGTCAAATAAGGACATAAAAGTTAGATATGGAAAAAAGTAGAACAGCGAATAAGGTGCTCATAGAATTAATATCGATAGTCAATTCATAGGAACAATCGACATGAGCATGAACACCTAATAAATACAAACGAACTGCAAAAAAAAATGAAGGATGACATCGTTTTAAGGATCTATAACCAGAGCAATAATTATTTATACAAATGATATAGAAGGGATGAAATGTCTGATAGTATGATATTTTTTAATAAAATTCACAGTTTATCAATAATTCAACTTAAATTAGCTTTTACTCGATTTGGCATCCTTTATATATTCAGTCTTTATTCTCTACCTCTGTAAGAAGTTTGCTAATAGATCTTTGTATTCGCTTTTATATATTTCATTTGATTTACTTGCCAATAATTTTTTATTTGATATGATCTATATTCCTGAGATATTTTCAGTTACTGCTCTCATATTCTTTTTCCTATCTCGATTCCACTATTTTTTCGAATTGTTACTCTCCTTTCTTAATATTTTTTATTTCAATTTACTCTTATTCACTTTTGTTTCAAGGAATGTTTTATCTAGATATATTTCTTTAAAGTTCTATCTTAATCTTTTTATTTGATCTTTTTACTTTTTTAATTGTTTCTAATTAGTTTTTTCTAGAAGGGAAAAAGATCTTGAAAATTTTCTTTGCACTTACAATAAAGATAACTATTTTTATTTTAAATAATATTTGAGATTTAAAAACTATTTTTTTTTCTTCTCCTTTTATTCTTTTGAGTCATTCTTAGAATTTAAAGTCGGGAGCTTTGAGTAGTTCTTTGATCTGATGGGAGACTCAATTTTTTTTATCTCATGGCTTTCTTATTAATGTTCACATTAATTGATGACTTCTATTTATATTGAAGTCGAGCATCTATTGCCTTTACAAACGCTTGGGACATCTTATTATTCATTATTTTTTAATGTGGTTCTTTACGTTTTTTTGAATATTGGATGGTCATTGACTTATTTTACATAGAAATGTTATAAATTCTTGAGAAATTTTTCATTAGACTCGACAGATATATTTTTTGCCTTACTTTTTAACAGCTTTTTTCCTTACTTTAAATTTATTTTGCCATCTGCATCAAAATATGTGGATGGTGAGGATTGATCAAAAAGGGTAATAGCTTCTTTTTACAATTATTTTTTTGCTTGAGGGGAAAGACTGGATTTCTATTCTCGAAAAGATGTATTAAATTTTATCCTATTCATGACGGTCATATTTTCTTTCATTCTGAAGATTATTAAATCAATTATTAACTTTGAAGAAAAAAACTATTATTTTGTAATAGCTCCCTCATATTTTCTTATTCTTGCTCTTATAATTCATTTGAAACAAATATAAAAATAACATGAATAATAACAAAAATTAATCTCGTCCTGTCTGCAAATTTTTTCTCAACTACCAATGCAAATTTGGAGACGGCTGTAAAATGCTGCATCCCAAATCAAAGCCTGATCGACAGCAGCCCGATGCCTCATTATTGAATCTCCAAAAGAGGACGACATCACAGGATAATAATAACCAAACTTCAAAACCAAGCTCTAATTACTTAGATGAGCTGGCTAACTCAACTCGACTTGTTTGTCAGGGATGTGGGGATAATACTTTTCTTGTGTATTTGTCGTGTGGATGCCATAACTTATGCCCCAATTGTGTATTAGAAAAAAAGATTTGTCAAATTGGCCATCAATATGATTAAGTTTGGATCGTATGACCCAACATTAATAGATAATTTATCAGACTTAATTTTGAATATACATCAATTATCAATTAGCCCTTGCTTTTTCATATCATTATATGTCCTCTTATTTAATATGTTTCCTTCATTGTCTTAAAACTATTACTCGACATCTGGTCGAAATTGTGATTATTGAGATTCTCGAAGGAGCTTCTCGTGGAGGGACATTGCATCACTAATAGTCGTTACATCTTTAAAGTGAATTGTATTTGGAATCTTCAGGCATTTCATTCCGTATGTATGTCTCCATTATTGAAAATGCATCTCAAATGCTCTTCTGCCCCAATAACTAAAGTTCCCACAAATTTAGCATTTGTACTCAATTCCTAACCCATGAAGCTTGTATAGCCAATAAGGAATAGGTTTTCCGTCCCACCCCAATGGCAGATTCTTCGGGTTATAAATTGGTGCATCAGCATCCTAGCTTTCAGAGCTCTCGTCTATTAACTCATCTGCTTACTCATATCCTCTTGTTTGTTTCTTTCTCACAAGATTCATTGTATCATAAATGTTATTTGCTAATTCCTCCCTCAACTTTACTATTTTAAATTACTAAAAAGCCAATTCCTTTATTTTTAATTCATGATTTTTCTTAAACTCTTCCTTCGCCTGCTCTTCTTTCTTTAGCATTTCAGCAATGAAGGATGGGTCATTAATATCTAAGTTTTATTTTTGTTTTAAGCATTTTAAATGATTTTTTCCTGACAAGTGATCAATGTATGCTCTCTCTCTGATGAACAATTTTTAACAGTAAGTACAGTACTGCCATTATTCTTAAAAAATATTGTCATGCTAGGGCTCCCACCCTTGGAGATTTCCCTCTTTGAATCTACTTTCAAAGTTTTTTTTTATGTTTTATAAAAATTCTTCAATATGAAACAGGGGTCTTGATCTCTTTATATATGATTCTAGATATGTTCTAAGAAGCCTTAAATAATTAAGATATTTAAAGTGATGTTTCATTTTTTTGTTCAGAGAAAAATCATCGAATTTATCCATGTTTTGTAAAAACCAAAGATAATCATGCAGTTTGAGTCCATCCTTTTCTTCAAACGCTTTACATAAATTAATAAACTAAAGATAAATATTATGCATGTCAACAAATTTTCCTTTATTCTATTCAGTACTAAATTAGGGCTCTTTATAAGGAGGCAAGAATACGATCCTTCTATAAAATTAAACACTATTTTAAGATAAGTCCTGTCTCAAGTTAGTCTCGCTCTTTTTATAATATTACTTGATTTACCTTGACTTATCGTAGAAATTTTGCCAGATTACATCAATGGCCTTTATTTTCTATGAGGCCTTTAAACTTTTTTGACCTTCTACGATTGCCATTTATTATTTCTTCATTGCTCTTTATTCTTTAATAAAGTTGATGATATCCTTCGCTTTTTGCTGAATCATTTATGTGAAATTATATATTCTATGCTCAGCAATGGCTTTTTCTTTAGGATTGTCTTTGAGAGCAAGCATCTCACTGACGATTGCTTTTTATAAATTTTCTATTGACTCCAAAGGAAATCGTATTTATTAGAACCAGCTGTTCAGCATACCTTCTCTTATAAATATTATTAAAAGATTAGTGATTAATAAATGTTGAATATATCATCTCAAATGAGCAATTTATTCCCCGCTTTTATGCAAAGTATTCAGTACTTGATCCAGCATCTTCGCCATAGCATCGCGCCTGTTCAGCATCTTTCTTGCTTCTTAGTCAGTGTCCATGAACATTTTTATGTCCCTTTGCAAATCTTCGTTAAACTTCTCCATTTCAATGATACTCAAAATACATCTATCTATTTAGGTATTGAGCCCATTATGCTCGGCAATGATTGCCCCATTTTATTTGGTGAGAGCCTCCAAGTCTAATCTGCTTTTGTCAAGATCTCCTTGTGCCCCTCTAAGAATTTTCTCTTGATTTTTAAGTCGATTTGCCAGTTATTTATTTTTGTTAATTCCGTTGTTGAGATCAGAAGTTACTTGATTGAGGTCAGATTCTGATTTAATACATTACTTTTAAAGTTTGTTGGTTTTTTATTTAAAATTATCTCTTTCTTTATGGAGTTCATCTAATTTTCTATTTGTATTATTGACAAGTTATTCCCTCGACTTCAGGCCTTAGATTAACTAAATAAAATCATGACTACTTCTTCTCTATCAGCCATAGCTATTTGGAGAATAGTTTAATGCCTGTGATTTGATGACTAGATATGCCTTGCCTACTTTTCATGCCCCTTTAATTCATTAATCTTTTCGTCGAGAAGTTTTCTCAGCCTTTAGCATTATGCTTAGCACTTGTTTCTCTACTCTTTCATCGATTGGATTTTTTGATTGAGACTTTTATTGGCTTCAGCTTGATCAATGTTATTTTTTTACAAATCCTGGTTAATTCCCATTTGTGAGGCTATTTAATTTTCTCTATTTTAGTTGACTCGATTGAGATTGGCGATTTATCTTGCAATGTCGTCAATGCTAACATCATACTTATGAATTTGAATTTTTAGATTATCCAGTTCATTTCTTAATTGAGAGATGTTTGTCCTGGTGATATCACTTTTAATCCTAAAATTAACCCATAATTTACTTATGCTCATTTTATATCCTCTGGCTATCATCTTGAAGTAATGAATATTTAGATTCTGCACTTTTCACTTCGTCAAGTAGTCTGAGGTACTCGTGATCCAATTATTTGAGAGCATACAGTTATTTCTTCATATCAATGATCAGCTTGTCCTTTAGAGTAGCATCGGCATTTTCATAGGCAGATCCGTTACGCATGCTTTACTAAATTATCAATAAAAATAATAATTTAACGAAAATTTATTTATTTATCATCGATGGAATAGAATAATTATTTAATCATAAAAACGCATCCATACCCATAAATACTTCCTACTTATCCAGGAACTGAAAGGAAAGATCTTCGTCTTCCATAAAATGTAGAGGAAACTGCACAGCGTTTGCAAAAATCTTTGGTGCTAGCTCATCATATCGTTAGACGTTGGCTTCATTTTTCCTTTCTTAAATCTACGCAGAAACAGTTATAGTATCATCAGGGTAACATCCGAAGAGAGTCCTGTAAATGAGTGTATTCGATTTGGCATTGTTGATCATTTTTTACCAAATGATTGGGTTATTACTATTTGCAGTCTAGTGAGGATCAAGCCCAAAATGCTAGTGAAATAATCTTGCTCTAAGATCAAATATTTGCTTTCTTCTGGCCACGGGACCGGTTATTTCGCCATTATCCTCCTCAATCACTATTGCCAATTAACTATCTCTATTTCCGCACAAGCTCCGATCATTTATATTGGCTGACCCGATAATTGCTCTTTTATCATCTACAATCATCAACTTACTGTGGACATATATAATTTATGTGACGGGAACACCTTCAATTTTGCCATGTCCTCTGAGACCAAAAAAAAATATATAGTCATTGATATTAAAGCGAGGATCTTTTATTTTTTATTTTAATTTCTCATGAATGGAATTTTATCCTCTATTTATTGATTCAAACTGATTTTTAATTTGCACTCTTAATGGTCTATTATTTTTATCACTTACTTCTCCCTAAAAGCCTGGTAATAGTGGCATGACGACAACAATTTTGAAATTTTGCTTTTAATGATAAGCTTTTTCTATTCTGTCCACCAATTATTATACTATATCATTGTTGTTCCCCATAAAAAATTGGTTCTAAATATAGATTAGGTGCTCAGATTGACTTATCAGAGTTTTGTATGCGTAATGGATGGATTGCTCATATTTCCGAGCTCCGATACTCCATGGAGATGAGCTTCTGCATAGTTGCAGTTGGATTTATCCTCTTATTTTGCCAGATCGAGCTTCAATCAGCAACTACCTCAATTTATTCTATGTCCCTGTCAAAAACATATTGATACTCGTTTTAAATCGATCGAAATTAGAAAAAAATCCCTTTCCTTATTGTTTCTATTATGGCTCGTGATGTTTGGCCCTGTCAACTCTTCTAGAAAAGTTTCGAAAATGATTATAAGGATCTTTAACCCTTTCAGCATCAACAAAATACCAATACTGCACAAAGTGTCTAGCCAAATCGATGACAGCATCTCCTTTTAACTGTATGCCAATATCATGCCAAGGCATTCGAGGTTGTGTCGTTTAATCAATAGGAGTATTTCTGTCTTTCGTTGTACCTGGAGTATAAGACTTGATTCTTTCGTTTACATAGTCTCCACCAGTCCAATAGTTGTTGTGATTGGATAAATGATGTTAATTTGTATCCCAACGTCCGTAGCACAGATCGAGGCCTCCCATAAATCCTATTCTTTGATCGATTATTACACATTTCTAGTGATGGCTCCAAAGTTGAGGAGTAATTGGGTGTCTTCTGATTCTGATATTCGGACTTAATTCTTCCAAATATAATTGGCATTAATATGAATCATTGCTTAATAAGTTTAGCGGCTCCCTGAATAAGATGATATAAACCTTAATTCCTTTATTAGCAATTTTGCTCAAAACTTTCCCCACCATATATTACTAGTTATGCTCTTTCAATTTCGATTAATTTTATTTTTAGATTTTGGCCCGTTTTAAATTAATATAGGGAGTCAACCACCAGTCAGTAATCAACACCTGTTTTTTAGCATTAATTAGTTAATCGTAAACATCAGAAAAATATTATGAGCCATCTGCATAGAGTTTGACCCAACAATTTTTTCTAGGGCCTGAGAAACTGTCGAATCTATTTCTTTGGTAATTTTTGGAATCAATGAGTGCTCTTTTGGTACCTATATGAAAGTTTAGACCCCCAACATAATCTTTTTTAAAATTCACTGCAATGTTTTCATGGATGCACGAACTTATTTTAAAATATAGATCGCCGTCTAACTAAATTTAGGAGGTGAAGGAGAATTGATTCGTAAAAGGCACCATTTGATCTATTTTTGTCTAAATTGGATTTTTTGAGCTCAGGATAATTCCATCTCCAGTTACAGTCAAATATTGCTTAATAGAATTTTCATCAACGAACAATTTTGTAAAAATTGTCGGATCATTGAAAATAGGGACTTGTTGATACACTTTTATGTTCCCTTGAATTAAAATATTATTACATAAGTGCATTGGCATACAATGATAAATGAATGTTAGAACGACCACAGACTTTCTTAAATATGGATGGTTGCATAAAGTTCTCACAAACTGTTCAATGATCTTCATATCTTGAGACTGCCAAGGTGTGCAATTGATGGATCCGTTTTAGGAAGATGACCCCTATGATTTGACTTTTTTATAATTTTTTAAATTTTTTAATTACTAATGCAAGAGAATAATACTTTCTCCAGTTTTTGATTTCCTTTTAGGCACTTTTCTCATAGATTATATTTATGGTTCTAGTAGATCAATGAATTTGTCGATTTCGGACGGATGCTTGAAGACTCTTGATATAAAAATAATTACTGCCATTGAATATTATCAGGTTGCAAATCGGTAACGAATAAGAAAACTTCATCATCCAATATATTTATATCCTCCTTCATTAATTAGACAGTAATTTTTCTGTCATATTGGGCATGGTCCAGCATCTGCCGATATGTATTTGTGCCGATGTAGTCAAATCCGATTTGACTAATAATCTCATAGGGAGCTATCTGAGACATGAGATTTGCAGGATTAATCGAGTTTCCATCAGCATTTTTACCCATGTATTTTTGCTGTGTTATCATTTATTATTCTTGCATTGGATCCTCTTATTTATATTTTATTAAAACTTATCATTCGTCAATTCATCATATCTTAAATCTTTTTTTTCTCCTTGAACCGACTCCTCCATGCGATAACCAAATTTTCTTAGATTTTTTTCTCTTTTATTTACTTTTTAATTTCTCTCTCATCATATATCTCTTCAGATAATTGTAAACATTCAATTCCCTTTCTTAAACTTTCATTAAAATCAGCATATCTTTTAATTATGATGAGGTCAAAAAGGCTTCGAGAGAAATAAGATAAAGTTTGAAATATTTGTGCTTAACTGACAAATTTATACCCTTGCTATAAGCAAATTGAAGAAAAAAATTCCTGTTTAATTATAAATATTTCGAAACTAGCCATGGGAAAAGTCAAAAAATGCTCTAAGTACAGTTACATAAACTATGAAACCAGGCTCAAAATTGTTAAGCACGTTTGCAAATAGGGGCTAACCATCAAAAGAACAGCTGAAATTTTAGGTTTGAAGCCATCAACTGCACGCATGATTTTAAAACGATATCGCTAAGACGGAATAATATTTTAGAGAAAAGCAGAAAGGCAGCAAAGGGCATTATAGCCTAGTCTCAAAATAGAAGAAGAGATTCTAGAGAGACCTCAGGCAGGCATTAACAAAGCATAGGCTTTGATGGGCTAGAATTATAATTGGAGCTACATGCCGGTGGAGCCCGCAAATTACTTGCCTTGCTATTTTATTCCTTACGGTTGGCCATTTAAAAATAATACTACTCTATGATTTTGTAAAAGATAATTTAAAAGTAACGAATTATATTATTTTAAATGCAAAAAATATTATAAAATAGTAAGTTTATTTTAAGAAAAGTAAAAATAATCAAAAGTAGCCTGCACCATCGACTTCGAGGACCTTCCAATAACAATCCTACATATTCCCAACGAAATAGTTTTTCTTTTCCTTTCTTTTCACTTCAATTGCCTCATCGTGCAAATGAATGATAACTTAGCAGTTACCAAGTATGCAATTAACTGGGTCATGTATGAACTTTTTTTGATTTGCCATAATCAAATATTTCTATAATTTTAATGAAATTATTCCCTCTTTCCATATCAGTATCTTATCAGTGGTGAGTTGGCAATCTTTTTCTAGCAAACCCGACACCAAGTAGAACTCCTTACCTTTTTTTTTCACCTCTCCACTACACTTATGATCTTGGAAGCTGGTAATTATGTCACAGATTTTTTTCTTATTTTCTTTTAATTCTAACTTAGAAATATCAGGCAGCGTCTTCATTTAAAACTTGCTCAGCATTTTAGAAGAAATTTCTAAAATTTATTTGATTTTTAACAATTAATTTACTTCTTTGATCTAATTACTAAAATGAATTTTTTATTTCTGCACCAGCTTTTAGTTATTCTAATAGCAGCTTTTTTATTATTTTATATTTTATACCTTCAGCTGTTCTAATTATTTCTTAAAAGCGAGCTAATTTTATTCACAGACAGAAAAATAGAGAGTTTACGATAATTAGATTTAAGAATATCTCATATTTTTACCATTCCTCTTTGAAGTTCTTAATTAGAGTTACTCAATTATTTACTGTTGCAAAGAAGTAGGAACAAATTTTTTAATGCTCTTACCTCTATCTTCTTTTTATGACTCGCCCCATAAATATTTTATACCTTTTTGATTTTCAGATATTTTCTATATTTCTTTCTCTTAGTCAACTTGAATTTCTTTTTATTCATATTTTTTAATGACTTTTTCATCAGTTTTATTTTGCATCCCTAGCTAAGATGTATTAACTGAAATACTACATACTTTGGAGTTCAATTTTCCTTGAAATTTCTATTTATTTCTGAGGATTAAGTCTAATGTTTTTATTAATTGCAGTTGAATTTTACTTTTACAATCTTTCACGCCCATCGTCATTAAATTGGATATTTGATATTGTTTTTTATTTACAGTTGGCACAGTATTTGTTGATTGTTCATTCTGATTTTTTTGAGCTTCAATATGGATACATGAAGCAAATGCTTTATTGAATCTATCAGCAACTTTAATTGTTTCAACAGAGCAATCAATCTTAAAAATGTTCTTAGTCTGCAAATTGGCCCACTTTTATTATTCAATTTCCATTAATCGCCTGGAAAGCTGGCTCACAGCATTCTTGTCTTTCTAAATTTGCTTTTGATTTTAAAGAGCCTCAATTTCATATGAAGCACATAATTTTTGTAAATCCGAAATTTGGTTTGAATAGAATTATTGTTTTCTGGAGAGTTCAACATTTTTTAGATTTTATTATTTTAGCTCATGATTTAATCTCTCTATTTTGGCGATTTAAGAGTATATTTCCTCCTAGAACATTTTTATTTGATCCGTTCTACTTCTATCCAATTGCTACAATTATTTTTCAATCTCATTATTGCGTGACACACTTCTCTCTAATTTCTAATTTAAGTTACGAATTTGCTTTGATTTTGTTTGCAGTATCCTAGATATATCTCTACTAAAACTTATCACTTCTAATTGTTCCTCGCCAAAACTTTTTTACTCCATAACTTTTCTTTCCAATATTTTTTGCATTTGGAATAATTTTATCTATGATTCATCAAGCTTTCTTTCTTTTTTCATACTTAAGGGGAAAATCTATTGGTCTTTATCTTAGTCATTCATTTTTTATTTACAAAATACAGTATTTTAACTCCTTTATTTTCTTGTACACAAATTTTTAGATTAGTTAAGGTTTATGTCCATAAAATAATCATTAAATCCTTTGCTTTTGCTACTTGATTGTATTTCTTTATCATTTAGGCTTTATGAGGCTTTTTCAAGGCTAAACTAAAATTCCATATCATTTTTTTAATTTGTTTGCTATTTGTTCTCCCTCATGTTTTTTATGGAGTTCGGCTAGAAAGGCTTTATTTCCATTAAATATTCGTTAATAAAGCTCTACTCAACCTTTTTCAAATAATTCGCATTTTATTATTTTTATTGATGTTTTAGGTTTATTTTTTCTACAAGCTTTTCAGAAGCCCCAGGTTAATGTTTTTAATTCGATTTTGAGCTTCCAAAATACTCATTTGTTAGCTACTTCACCTTGCTTATTTGATTACTAATTATATATTATAATTATTGATTTTGTTCCTGAACTTTACTCAGTTTTTCTCTTAGCTATTCATTTTCAAGAAGTACATTTCTCTCTGATTTTTAACACTAACATATTTTTAATTTTAATTCGTTTATTTACTTCGTCAACGCATCATTTTTGAGTCTGAATTTTTTCAAAAATTAAATTTATTCCCCGCTTTTTGCTAAACTACTTTAAAGTGCCTTTATATGGATGCACTTTTGTCTCATTTACTTTTATAAGTTCCTCAGTTAAGATGTATTTTCTTTTTACTTCTCCAAATCTTAGATGAGCTCGCCGATCCTGGAATGAGATGATTCACTAAGCATTACATATCTTTTCTAATTATCTTAATCTTTCTCGTTGATGAAATATTTGAGGTTTTCGATTTCTTCCTTCAAGGTCACGATATATTATTCTTGCTTGGAGATGTTCTTTTTCTCTTACTCCAGCTATATTTTGATATCTTGAAGCTATTATTATGTCATTTTGGTCCTCTCTTTATCATTAAAACGTTACTCTATCAAATATTTGATTAATTCAGGTAATAATTATTTAGGAATGCTTTAATCAACTGAGCTGATTGAATTGCTGTCAAGCCCATGCAGAAATTGGATAGCATCGTTAAGATTTTTCATTTCAAACTTTAACTCGTATAAATGTTAAAATATTTAATCAAATGAAAAATGTCGAGTAACTTAGTAAACTCGTTAATCTCGCTTTCTAAATATACTAAAATTAATCGAGTCCTTTATTTTATTATATAATAATAAGAATTGAAAATTACGGAAAGATGAAGCTCAAAAATCAAAAATCACTCATTAAATCCGTTTCCAAACATGGGTTGAAGTTAAACTCATAACCTAATTTAATTGACATTAAAGAGCCTTTACGCAAAAGCTCATAATCATTAAAATTCACAAAATTGTTTTAGAAAGTATCTGATAGAATGGAAAAATCAATAAGCGACCCTGAATAAAAAAAATAATTTAAACTCAATAAAAAATCCAGCCATAAGATGATTTCAACAAGGAATTCTCCTAAAAAGTGCCTG
>ERZ724508.1795-NODE-1795-length-12086-cov-5.857618_pt1 | contig 12086 bp, 17 predicted proteins | sample MGYA00376041_ERZ724508 | MGnify/ENA primary metagenome ERZ724508 (study PRJEB28724, sample SAMN07190887) | wastewater metagenome | isolation source: effluent of sewage treatment plant in Hong Hong | place: USA: Christiansburg, Virginia | collected 2016-03-01 ... | reverse complement strand
TGAGTAACTTCTCGAGATAACCACCGCTATATTTAAAGCGCTTCAGGTGGATGATGAGAAGGTTGGGTGACCGACACACACGTGTCAATAGACTTGATTCGTTGTGTTGACACTTCTCGCAACGAAGCTCGATTCCTGTTTCAATTTGAGCATACAGTTGAAAACATTCCCCAAGTGTATTCTTTTGCTATCTCTGAAGCTGGTGGGTATCCAAGAAGGAGATATGCTGCACAGGTCGAATCGAAGCAGTCTTGAACGCCAGTGTTTCGTTCCAGTCGAGGCTGAAGTACACCTTCTTAAGATCAATGAAGAGTCCCACAGGAAGCGTCTCTTTGGCTGTACACCCTTGGCATAAGTATGAGTATGCACCGTACTTATGAGTATCGATTTGTCCGTCTATACGTGTGCTGCGGTTGCAGAAGTAGCACGTCTCTGACCGACGGTTAAGAATCTTTATGCGATACGGAACGGTTGATCTAGCAACCCCCGTAGTCTACCGTTTACGCGTTGGTTCGCTTTCCGCCATCCCATTGTTGTGCAGAGAGTGCTTCCGTACTCTGGTATCATTCCCGTGATGTTGGAGATGGCTTTGACACATTGCCTCTTAACCGTTGAATTTGGACTTATCCGTCCAGACAAAACTACCTGTTCGCTTCAGTCTGTTTTCGTGGTTTGCTGCTTGGTTGCTCCCCGCATCCATGTTATCTGGATTTGGTGTTTCCATATTGAAGGCATTCACGTAATACTCCTACGTTAATATTATCTTACCCTGTCAATGAATCTTTCGGCCTCGGAGTTGATTACCTCAACCACATCGTTCCAGTACATCCACTCGGCAACTGGTACTAAGAATGGCACAGAGAAGTACTCTGGTCTATCCCTTGCAGCGTTGTACTTTCTGTGTACAACCTGCACTAAAAGAGCAGGTTTACTGATGGTGTGCGACAGGTATGGCGCAATATTGTGCAGGTCGTAGTCGTTTTCGCCGTCTATAGTGTCGCACTTCACCATTTGACTGGTTTCATCAAGTGATACGAAGACACAGTGTTGCCACTAGGTCCATACGAACACATCGGCGAGGTCGCCTGGTTTGAGGTTGAAAGGAAACTTATCCTTACGATGCTTCTGGACGGGTGGAAGATGCCGACTCGCATACTCGCCGATGGACTTTTCCTCGTATATGTAGAGAGTCTCGCTTTAACGGATTTTGAGAGTCTAAGCCTTCCTGCGATATGACTATTCCCTAATAAACTCTTCTATCTCATTGAACTGTACCAACGCAAACTTCAGCTTAGTCAGCGATTTGCCCACCAAAGCACTGAACTTGAAGGCTAGTTCCTCGATAGTGATATCTTTTCGCACCATAACACCACACTTAATTATTGGTTAGAATTGATGTTGGCTGTTGGGTTTGGATGGGTAGAAGTTGGCATAGAAGAACACATGGTCGATTTCAGGGACGGGAACTCCCAGAGAAAAGCTCGTTTAACGTTTCATAATTTGATTTCCACATTGCAGACAGGTAAATTTCCGGAGTTCCTATCCCTGGAAAAATTTGCTGATGACAGAGTAATCTTCAGACTGCTCCTCGTCACCCTTCAGGTCGACTGTCTTGCTAATATCCGTCTTCTTGGTCGACAGTTCGCTGGAGAGGTTGTTCAGAAATTCACAGAGGAACTCCTCGGCGTCCTGCTGTTAGTAGTTGTCAAAGCGCGGTATGGACATTATTATAGAACGACGCAAATAACTTGGCCGAATCGAAATTGAAGGAGCTTCGAAGGCTTTTCTGGCGAGTTCTGAGAGGTGTTTTATCAGCAGCAGGTCAGGCTTCTTGAGTCGGTCTTAAGGCAGCATATCCTTGTACTTCTCCTTCGCCAGAAAGGCTTCTAACACAGGTGAAGCCAAGAGGCACTGAACCACTGCATTGATATAACAACTGTTTCCAAGATTGTACAGCCCTGATACGATCCTGACTCGTTCCATTGCCATATGCGGCTTTTTGCTGTGCTCAAGAAACTCTCTAAATGTCATTTCCTTTCGAGTTTCGATGGGTTTGTTTTTGAAGTAAATCCAGGCCTTGTCACTTTCGAGCCCCATAACATAGCCAACAAGGGACTAATCACCTTCCTTGCTGAACAGTACATCTCCGTACCCCACATACCTCTTGTGTTCGTGGTTCGAATAGTTCTCTAGAAATTTGCCCTCGGCAGAGTTCTCAACTGCACATAAGAACGCTTGGTTATAGATGTCGTTTTAGGCTACTGTGCGATCGGCTGATATTCGAGTCCAAACATCATCGCCTAAATTTCGCTTGTACAAAGACGCATTTGGTTGAACGTTACCGAGAATTGGGGAAAGGGTACTTCCAACTCCCACAAAATATTTCTTGTCTGGCTTGTATTTCAATTCGAACCTCCCATCACGATCGACATAGACCAAGTTAATGGTCACCGGGTAGATCTCGGGGTAACGTCGCTTGAATTATGGACCACCACCATAAGTAGCCTTGAGCCCGTGCCATACTTCCTCAGTTACAAACACGAAGTCTTGGTCTAATTGTAAGCCTTCTCGAAGTTCACCCTCGAAGTCTCCTTCGAGATATGTGTTATCGATTGGTCTTGGCTTCATAAAGTACTCTTGCTCTTGGCCTGGCACACGAAACAGTACAGATTCGACTGTCAGCGTTTTCCTCCTTGAGAATTTATGGTTGACACCTCCGGTGAAGTGTATTTCGACTGGTAGCTTGTACTTGAGCTCAGCGTATCGTCTCCTATGTAATAAGCGCAAATACCAGGCCTCGAACCATTTGTATTCGACAACGTAAGCATACTTATCCTGGTCCAGCTCTATGCCATAGCCCACTTTCTTGAGACTTTCCATCAGAGTCTTTTCCTGCTCGTTGCTGCTGGTGCTGAATACCTATCGAAAGCGGTCAATATCGAAAGCAATCTCGAGGATACGCTGAAACTCTAACTGAAGCACAATTTCATGCCCTTCGAACTCCTCAGTAATCCGTGTAGTTTATGGACTGCCCTTAAGGATCTTGCGATTTTCATGTAGGAACTCGATGTATTGATCCTTGCGCAAAAAGTCGGCTGGGTCGGCCCGGTACAGTCCATATAACACATCTGCAAACTTACCCATGTCGGTTTTGTGTAGTACTGCCAGCCCATATACCAGTTCCTTCGCTGATAGATACCCGTCCTTATCCCAGTCAAAGAAATTGAATATTCTGCTGTGAAAGGCCTAAGTTGAGTTGGTGCAGCTACCTAAGGATAGAGTTGAGCCAGTAGCGGAAAGAACTACAGGAGCATGCCCTTCGTCATTTTTTTTTGCTTGCGCTTCCTACACAGTTCCTGTAGGTTGTCCTTGATCATGAGCACTTCACCACTGCTCCAGCTATCGATGAGCTTGTCCACGTTGACCTTTCTGTAGTCGACTGCATAGCCTTCGCAATTACTTGTTGTCGATCGATACTTATCGCCTGTACCGAAGCAGCCTCCCATGATGTACAGCTATTATATACTTATCAGGATGTAGCGCTACTAGTCAACACTCCTGCAGATAAGATTGTGCAGGCCACCAGTCAATAATGCATGCAATTTTCATAAGCATAGGAATAGATCAGTTTTCAGCATTCATGTCTCGGCCTGCCAGCAACCTTTTTTCTTGACCAAATCTGCTTTCCTTATGGTTGTTGCCCAGCTGCATGTTCTTTTTCATGGCAGGGCTGTCAATAGCACCGCTTTCGTACTCCTCAGTCTTCCCAGTCAGAATGCTCTCCTTCATCTTGAACTTCAAACAGCTGTCATCCTTGAGCATTTCAGGGTTCTTACGCAGCGGGTTGCAGCTGGTCATTAATGGCGAGTTGCAGGCACCATTCACCATAATAGATGTCTTGTTCAGTGGCTGCTTCATGCTTGTAGCAGTGTTCGGCATTGTCAATTCTTCCTTCATGGAATTTCCTGAATAGTCAGTGTGGTTATTGAGGAAGGGATGCTGCAAGGCGTCCTTTGCTGTAATGCGTGTCTGTGGGTTGCGATCCAACATACTCTTGAGCAAGCTGAGGGCTGAATAAGAAATGGTTGTACTGACTGCCGGTAACTTCTGACAATCCTCGGTATCGAAGTTTATGTTGCATGCTCGATTTTGAGCCAGTACTTCATTATAGGTCTTGCCTGGGAACGGTGACTTACCCATCAGCAGGATATGGAAGATTACTCCCAAACTGAAGATGTCGCAAATTGGATCGCACTTAGCTTTGAGATCTTTGAGGTTGACGATCTAAGGGGCTACATAACCTGGAGTGCCGCATCTCACGAACAGGTACTATGGTTCATCGGCCCAAGTGGAGAGTCCGAAATCAGCGATGACACAGTCGAAATCTCCCTCCTTCCTGAGCAAGATATTCTCTGGTTTGAGATCGCGATGCATGACTTTTCTTTCGTGCATATGCTCCAGTCCCATAAGGAGCCCACGAATGGTTGCTTGAATTTCGTCAGCAGAGAATTTGTGTTTGGCTTTGATTTTATCGTAAAGCTGCCCACCCTCGAGCAACTCCACACTGACATAGATGGAGTTCTGACTTTCGTACACTTCAAACAGCTTCATTAGGTTCTTGTGGTTGAAGCGCCTCATAAGTTCTATTTCGTTCACAAGAGATTCCTTGCCTTTATCTTCGGCGTAAGTGGCCTCCTTAGAAAAGGCCTTGATAGCAAACTTCTTCTCATCTTCCAGGCGGATCGCCAAATAGACACTGGCAAAGTTACCCTTTCCAATTTTCTTGATAGGCTTGAACAGTTCATGGAAGCCACGTTGGTTAAGCCGAGAAGACATGGCATCTCGCCAAAGCTTGAGCGTCGGCAAGTCATTGCTGAATAGGTAGCACACTTCCTCTCCATGTTCAAACTTGAATCCCTTCATTGGGCCCAGCACGCCAGTTCCCTCTTCTTCCTTGCGCACGGGAGCTCGTACGACCTCGAATATGAGATCGAAGTGAAAATCAATGCGTCCCCAGGGCTACACACGCCCAGCATTCTATGTTGTTTGGAATAACGTACGGAAAAGATGATGATGCAGCGTTCGTAGATCTTAGCAGTCTTTGTACTGGCGGGGTCGCCTTAGGTGGTCTGGAACTGGCTGGTATGTATGCACTGCTCAGGCAGTTTGTAGCCTGCAGGAAGCAGATGCAGTAGTTTCTTCTTTTCCATGCTGAATTAAGAATATTCGATGCGGTAGATCAATGGAAGTTGGGCCTTTATAGCAAAGAGCACGAAGTTACATCGCAAGGACGACAGCATTGGCAGATCCTCCCTGAAAGAGAGAGGTTTCACCAATTGACATCACCTTCCCGCATGAACTTTTGCAACTAGGAGCTTCCTTCTAACAAGCAACCAAACTGCCTTTGGCAATCGCGCCATAACAATTCTCGGATAGGATATGCACCAAATATCAGGGGGACAGAACAATTATTATGCCGTGCTCTGAATTAAACAAAATAAAGCACATCGATGTTCAGCAGTAAGAAACAGATACACGATAGCTTGGACAACCTGACGGCTGGGTAGGAGCCCGAACTGCGCCTTATCCAACCCGAATCACTCACACGTGCTAAACAATCGGTGCTGCGAAAAATGAACGTCAAGGAGAATGATGAGCTGTTGGTCTATAAGTACCAACCCACCAAATCATTCTACATTACAAGAGGCTTTGCGAAGGTAGAGCCGCCCTCAACCAAACGGTCACCTGACCAACACGAAAAGATCCTGTCGAAGTTCCTGATCGACTACCTCAATCGCAAGACGGTGCTGGAGAGGATAGACCCGAAAGCCCTCCGTCGTAACAACCACAAACAGATTGTCAAGGATGACCGCAGAATCGACCCAAGCTTCACCTACAGGGTGGGAAAGTCCTTCAGAAGGAAGGTACGCAGCTCCAACAGCCACTACGAAGAGACACATTCGCGCATCTACGAACTAAATCGCCTGAACCCCGAGAAGACCTTTCTCATCTGACCTGCTACTTCCTATGTGCTAGCATTTCGTAGTAAGTCAGTTGCGTGAGTTCGCAGATGATCTTCTTCCGAAGTGCTCGGAGTACTTGTAGTCTGATTCGTCATCATCCATCCGGGACGGCTGGTCACTTTTTGTTGAATTTCGTTAGGCAGGGAAGTTCTGTCCGTACTTGAAGTATCCGAAGTCTTCGGGTTCGTCTAATGGCGCTGGAATGGCAAGCTCTTCGGCAGCTTCTTTGAGTAACAAGAAACGGCTTTCATCGACGTAGTCGGCTGCCTATCCACAATCCAAAGGCGAAGCCAATTTGCTGAAGCCTTCGTAGCGCTGTTACCGTAGACTGCTGATCATCCACTGGCAAAGTGCCTCAGCGAAATCAAACTCAGTCTTGTGCGTCGCTCGAAGCATGAAGCCGCTGACCGTCCGGATGTATGTTTCGACGAGTTGTTCTGCTGGAGCATCGACCGCAAGCAGGCTGATAATCTTCAGCAAGTGAATGTTCACTTGTGGACTGTTTGTGCGGATTTGCTCCAACAATCCAAACACTTTCGGACGGTCAGTAAGTTTATTGTTCTTCAGCAGCGTATAGATACACTTCAGTGCCATTAACCTGAACTGCTCGTCCTCCTGGTGCAGAAGTCTGGCGAACAGTTCGTTCTGTAGCTTCTCCCTAGGTTCAGCTTAGAGTCTCTCGAAGAAGAGCTCCGACTTATGCACCGCAAGTTTGAGCATCTGAGGCTGCCCTGATTCATATGCCTTGAGCAGCATCTCTCCGAAGTACAGATCAAACTGTCTTGTGGACATGTAATTGCTCCAATGTTCAGCTTTCAGCAGCAGATTATAGACGGTTTTTGCACTGGGCGTATTGGATAGCATCGCTACTAATTTCTGTAGCACTACCTTCTCGAAGTACGCTGTTTCAATTAGGCTGCAGCGATTCAATGCTTCCAATAGGCACAATACAGACTCGTGGCATATCTCCTTTAATCTGAGGTAGTCAGCTAACACCGGCACCACATACCTTTTGAGCACTAGAGTGTCCAGCAGGTGTAAGCTATTCTGCAGTTGTCGAAGAAAGTAGAGCTGGCGGTTGACTGGAAACGACCACAGCTCGCATAAGTCGCTGTAGGCCAATACAGTGATATCGGTTAAGTAGAAGTGGTTGTCCAACTATTTCTTGCTTATTCTCTAGTTAAAGCGGGGGTTCAGCATCTCCTTTAGCAGTTCCCGGAGAGGTGGGTCCAACACATGCCAAAAATCACTGGTCTCCACAGTGATGTACAATTGTTCTGCAGAGGTTAGATACTACTGCTTGGTCTTAGGCTGGAAGAACCCTACTGCCTGGTTTTCGAGGCTGAAGCTGAGGTAGTTGATGAAGGCGACTGCCGAACAGAATACATTGGAGCTTTCACAGGTCCTACCACCTTTGACTTGCTCAGGTGACATACATTCGAAGCCGCGCTTGTCTTAACACCACAGCTTGTACTTCCCACCAACAAAGAAGTACCGGCCCACCTCCGCAGGCTTTTCAACCATAGTCTTGAGCAGCATCCTAAGTTCTATGCTGGACAGCTAATGCTTCAATAGGGTCAGAGGCTGGACTTGTTCGTTGCACAGTGCCACCGTATAGTGTTCATTCTCCCGCACCTCCGAAAGCTTCAGGAACTCTGACTCACAGGGCGGGTTGATCAGCTTATGAGGATGCTTCAGCACAAAGAGGCTTGTTGGTTTGTTAGTCGTTGGGTGGTGTCCTTCGGCATACTTCAGGAAAGAATAACTTCCGGGTAGGGCTACTGGTGGTGCTTTACAGTTGAACTCGCTGAGTTGTGCTGCTCCCATCCTGCTTGGAGCAGTTTGCTTGTTATAAAGTTATAGGAACGATCATTATACTGCACGGACAATCACTTGCGGTGTCTGGTTTGGGGTGTGGATTGGTCATTCTACGGGTCGGTTTGGTTGAACACCGAGTAGACCAGGCTTTGAGACATTAGATCCTTCAGGGTACCTCCGTGATGCAAGTACTCGGCATGGTGCCGCACGACAGAGTACGCCATGGTGCACCTATCACATTTACAGTGCCCAGTGCAGAATGGACAGCTCTCGAGCATATTGATCTTTTTGTCGTTCCATCCTGCCTTGGAAAGACAAGCTTGACAGAACAACTTTCCACAAGACATGTGGCCAGTTTTGCTGCTCTTTCGATAGGTGAGGAAGGGGTAGTAGTATGGCTGTGCTGGCTCAGAGTACTCCATGTACATTGCATCGAGATAGCGGTATGGATTTTCAGCATATGTCTGATCGTACTTACCGTAGACGCGATAGTTGCAAGCCATGATCCTGGTCTTTGGGATTCGTAAGCAACGGTGGCAGTAAGGTCCTTCCTTAGCGTTGATCAAGCTCCGAAGTTTCTCCTTTTTGACAAATTTCAGTAATACTTCTTCCTGGATATGCAGAGGCCGGGACAAATATTCGCAGTCGAAGTAGACCTCGAAGAAGCCGTTTTAGCATCTCACAGCCCGAATCATCGAACTCGAGTACAGAAATTTCTCTTTGTTGTAGATTTGCCGCAGAAGTTCAGTCTGAAAGAAGAACTAGTCGTTGGGTTCTGGCTCATTTGTTATCGATGCTAGCTACCCTAACTGTGTCAGTTGCTTGAGGTTGTCAAGTCGGAGCTCCTCGTAAGTGGCCAGCAAAGCCTGTTACTCCTACTCAAGAGTCCGTTCAGCAGGAAAATGAGTGCTTACAGACCCCTTGTTTTCAGCTGATTCACTTTCATAGTCGCTGCTTGCTTTGTCCACGAGTGTCTTGAGCTTTCTCCACTTGCCATGCTGACTTTTGGACTCTTCGTGGATGCTCTTGTCTAGTTTGGGTTCGCTTCTCTCGAACTCACTTTTGAGAATGTCAAGCGCTCTCTTGACCTCCTTCTCCTTGGGTCTGCGGAAGTAGTAGTTGTGGACGTGCTTCCAAAATATTGTCCAATATTGGAAGTTGTGGGTGATCTTCATCTTGTGCTTCCAGTTTATCCTGAGCGTCTGCAGTAGGTGCAACGGGTGATCAGGTTCGTACTCCTCGATTCCCTCTGCAGCCTTGAGTAGCTCCATGAGCTATCGTAGAATCTCGGGATGGGTGGCATAGGCGCGAGCTTCAAGAAACATAGCGCTAATTATACTGATCAAATAAGTGCGAGTTCACTTAATTTGAAGTTTGGATGGTGGCGCGCGAATCTTTCACTCAATCACTGGACCAAGAGGTCGATTGCGAACTGACCGATGGCTAGCTCAGTTAAAATTTTGGCTGGTAAAAGGATAGGAGCAGCTATTCTAAATATATGGGAACAATCTGAGATTGCTTGGTTATCCACGGTTGCTCATCGTCATACGTACATCAGCACATCTGCCCTGCAAGCCGTTGCGACTATCAGATTGCTGCACAAATTCATACTCAGTGCTTTCCACTCCGAATTTTGTAACAATCATAAATTTCTATGGCCCACACCATTATAGCTACATTTTAATATTAAAATATCCAGTATTTTCAAACCACTAAAATCCTTTGTATTCAGTTTTGAATGGGAGTGCAGCAATGCGTAGCTGCAACCACTCCAAAGCATCAGCCATGCCGGTTTCCTAAACGTGATTCCAACCGTCTCCATTTTATTGCGACTGATTATCCACATCATACATCAATGCAATTCCAAATTATTTGTGCATCGTCCCAAACTGTTCCTGCCGATCCACTGACCGATTAAAGGGTACCTACCAATCAACATTGCCTTTCCCAATCCCATATCCAGCCTTTGGTAATACCCTGGCCGAACTGGTAGCACATGTTGATTCAGATGCACAATTAGGACCGAACTGCATTTTTGAGTAGCAGTAAGATTGGAAGCACTATTTTATATTTAAATCACTAAAATGCAACAACAGGTTCCAATGCCACAGTTGGTGCGCCCACCTATGCCTCCACCAGGGTAGCCACCACAACCAGCACCGTTGTCTCCTTACCAGTGCGGCTACAAGACGTTGCCTGAGGAGGGTGAGTGTGTGCTTCTCGTTATCTATAGCATGCGGAAGGTTATGTGGCGGTTTGTCATGTTCATAATTCTGTCGATCCTGCTCGCGGGAATACCAGCTCTCTTCGCCTACTGGTACATCAAGTTTCGACGGTGGCTTTACTATGAATTCTGTCCGCTTCCTATATGCACCCACTTCTTCATTTACAACTACGACAAAGAATACACGATCGTGAAGAGGCAAGCTGGAACAATATGGCACAGTGACCGCTCCCAAGCAGTCAGTATGTACTTCGTCAACCGCTACATGAGATATTTCTTCAATCAGCAAACTGGAAAATTTTAAGCTGTGGTCTTCGATAGTCTACCTCGGGTATCTGCCTTTGTCCAGCAAACTAGGCAACTCCCAGGCTATGACCAACCGATGGTTAAGGCATTGCAAGACTGCTACGGGCACTGCGTGATGGAACTACCGCGTCCTTCATGCCCTATCCTCTTCGTTCGATAGGTACTCCAACCTTTTTATATTTTCATCGTCTACTCGGTGATCCTGTGGTACTACTAGAAGTACGTCTACTATGCAAGCATTATCCTCGGCACATCAATCATCTCCATCGCCATCAACCTCTACCAAGTGATCCAGCTGAATAACAAGATTTACTCAATGGCCTACTACACGACGCCAATGCATGTGCTTCGCGGCAATAATATCATGGAGTTAAGCAGTATTGAACTCGTGCCAGGGGATATCGCGTTCTTGAAGAAGGCCATTAAACTTCCATTCGATGGTGTGCTTTTAGGTGGAAGTGTGCTTATCAACGAGTCTGCTCTGACCGGAGAGTCCGTACCCATCGTTAAGAAGGCCATCGACCCGCAGGAATTCCAGCAGTCTCATATCATTGACAAGAGCAGTTATGTCTACGAAGGTACCCTCATAGTTCAGGTATGTTCCTATAGCAGCAACCCAGCTCAAGCGCCTTTGAATAAGTATGGACTGATGGTCATGGTGACTAAGACCAACTTCTCTACTCTCAAGGGACAGCTCATCCGCACTATCTCATTTCCTCGAAAAAGAAATATTCGGTTTTATAAGGAGGCAGCCAAGTTCATTTTCTTTCTGTTCTGTCTGGCAGTGGTCAGCTATATTATACTCATTGTTAGGCTACAGTCAACTGTCAGTGGGTCCGATCTTGCCCTGAAATTCTTCGATCTGATCACGATTACGGTTCCTCCAGGGTTGCCTGCAAGTATGAGTATCGGAATAATCTACTCTCTTCGAAGCCTCAAGAAGAAGAAGATATACTGTATATCGCCCGACCGTATCATTGCTGGTGGGCGTGTGGAACACATATGTTTTGACAAGACTGGAACCCTCACTGAGGAATTTATGGACTTCTACGAATTCGTACCAAAGGTCGGTAATGCCTTCAAGAGTCCGATCCGGAACGAGAATAAAGCAAATGCCGCAAACGCACAGATTCTTGCTTCTAAGGAAGGACTTAATGCGTTGAATAACATGGCTAGCTGTCATTCCATTATGAACCTCGAAGGAACACAGAAGCTCATCGGCGATCCAATGGAGATCAAGCTCTTTGAATTCGCTGGCTTTCAGCTCGCAGCTGACAGTGCGGTGAAGAGGAATTACCGAGAATCCTTATTTAGCTATAAAGGACCAGCTTCAAGCGGCACCGTCTTCCGAAGGTTTGAATTCAACTCTTAGCTGCAGAGAATGACTGCAATTGGCAGCTCCACCACCAACAGCAGTGGTGCTAACATCTTCACAAAGGGCGCACCGGAAGCCATGCTAAAGATCATGAAGCAGGATACTATTCCACAGGATTATCTGAAGGTGCAGGAGAAGTACACATCCTGCGGATTTCGTGTACTGGCCATGGCAAGCAAGTAGATAGCTATCAACCAAATCGGTAGCATTCGACGTGAAGAGGCTGAAAGTAACTTGAATTTCGATGGATTCGAAGTATTTGAGAACAAGCTCAAACCAGAAACTGTTGGCGCCATTCGTGAACTAAGACGAGCTGCGATAACTGTTGTTATTATCACTG
>ERZ724508.1794-NODE-1794-length-12092-cov-4.890338_pt1 | contig 12092 bp, 11 predicted proteins | sample MGYA00376041_ERZ724508 | MGnify/ENA primary metagenome ERZ724508 (study PRJEB28724, sample SAMN07190887) | wastewater metagenome | isolation source: effluent of sewage treatment plant in Hong Hong | place: USA: Christiansburg, Virginia | collected 2016-03-01 ... | reverse complement strand
AGATAGAAGTGGTGTCGATGAGATGCGTTGGAAGGGCGGGTAAAGGTTGTTCACCTCAGAAAGGGACCCTAATTTACAGCATATGTACACTTTGTGAGCTGCATTAGTTAAAGGGGGATGGCCTTTTCAGTGTTGATCTCCACACTTATTGATACTTTGGGCGGTTATATGAGACTGTTAGTATTTTTGCTCTTAGATTTAAACTGTGCAGTTCCCATAAATTTATTGATTACTATCCAAAATTATAATAAGCTTATACTGACAGAATTGTTGAAGACAAAATGTAAAATAAATATGCCTGCCTGTAGTGTAAAAATAATGATAATAGATGTGAAATTTAAATTTTGAAATTGAAAATCAGATTATAGGAAAATATATAAAGTTAAAAATTTAACGTTCAATGATAAATCAAAATCCGAAACCATATTTCAATCAAGTGGCGATGATCGAATCTCAATACGAGTCCAAACGTAGGAATTTAACAGGTTCCAATAATTCAAGTCTATTGCATAATAAAAGCCCACTCCGATAGAGATAGAGTATTCCATATCTGATAATTTATAGATACCAATAGCATTAACACGCCTTCCAGGTTGCAGCCAATGCTTCCCAACACCAGCATGATTAGTAATGTCAATTGCAGTAATAATGGAGGAATCACCAAAGTATCCCTCTCCCCCATCAGGTCCAGAAGAAACGAAGGCCAAATGAGCAATAATAGGATCACTGCCGTCTCTAGAAGAAAAGCTGTCTAAAATTATTGCGAGAACCATTCTAGTAAGCTTGCAAAGTTCATGATTGACAAAGATAACGAGTATTTTTATTTTTGTGAGAGATGTGCAATTCCCCTAATAAGTAATGGATTCAAACTGACCAAAATCTTATAATAATAATAAAACCAAGCAGAGAACAATCCTAGGATAAAATAAATTAATTAATTTTTAAAGCAATTATAAACATTGGAATCGAATTTATCAAAAAAGAAGCAATCAATCTCGCAGATTCTTACGCATGGTCAAACCTAACTGTAATCCTAGCTTGAAAAGATCTAGTAATACTACATGCAGTTTTATGAAATCATCGATGAACATAAGCGAAGAGTTATTGAATAAATGAAGGCCTAGTATCAGAAATCTTCTCGCAGTGTCAACATTTCGAAGTAAAAAATCGACTAGGCAATCAAGGACTCAAAAAATATGAAAGAAGATATCTATTCGTCGAAGGATTCAGTGATCCTAGAGGCAATGTAAAACGATTATCGATCTGTAATGAATCAGTACTATGATAATCTAGAAGGGTTTAAGGAAATATGCAATTTAAAGAATTAGGAGTCGATAAAAGTACGCACACTTTCCTTCAACAATGGCTAGAGTGTCTGCCAATCGCTGATTGAAGGACTAGTAATCGAATGGAATGACGAATAGAGCTAGCCGGAGCAAGTGTACCAGAATCCAAACTTAAATTTAAACTTGAATTTGAAGAGTGAAAAAAGCAACAGAACGGAGTATCAGCAGAGGGGGAAGTCAATTTCTAGAGGCCGGTAGGAGCAATAGTCAGATCGCTAGAATCCTATTGAATGCCTAGAAACTTAATAGAGAAAATCAAGCCCAAAATAAATGGGCGGACTGTTTTGTTCGTTTGATGAGTGAAGTGATATGAGCATAATTCGATGATATGCTATATTGATTATATTTGATAGCAGATAAGTTGTTGATTATCGGAATTGGATGTGAATATAATTTTGATAGATAAGATCCGTATTATTTATGAAATCATTTTTGCTGGAAGACTTGAGCAGGGAAAGCATCTGAGATTGTTTATACGACTATATCATTAACAAAATTACAGTCAAGTTTCACAATTTTTCCATCCTTGTAAGTTTTCAACTTGTAGTTGATGGTATTTCGCTTTTGGGCGACAATTGGTAATCCTCTACAAATATTTTATGAAGGTACGGCGCGATGGATTATACGGATTGCAGGAAACTTCGGATAAGGGGTAACCCTGCTTTTTTTAATGCGAGTTCGTAAGACATACTTATTTATATTTATAAGTTGTTTATATATTTAATTTATATCATTTTTATTTGCGTGAGAAAGTTCGATGGGTTCGCTTAATAATTTATTCGTCAAAGCATATCGACAAATTGGTTCTTTTTACAATTCAATATTTTTATCCTTACTTATATAATTAATAATCAGACCGAAGTCAGCTTCATCAAAATGGATTAAAATTAGAGTTACATTGGATAGGGGAATATATAAATCAAATAATAATAACAAGCTTACAAAAAAATCAAAGTCCTAGGTGAAGGGGCGATGGGCAAAGCATATTTAGTTCAATCTAATGTTGATCAGAAATTTTATGTGATGAAGCGAATCAATATTGGCCATCTCTCACCAGAACAGAAAGAGAGTGCCATGAGATAAGCTCAGCTCCACTCAATTGTTTCCCATCCTAACATTATTGCCTTTAAGGAAATTTATCATACTACCAAAGACAAACTTTGCATAATTATGGAGTACGCATAAAGTATCAACTCCTTTATATTTAGATGGAGACCTGGAACAATTTTTATTAGAACAAAATGGAAAATTTTTATCCTAAGATATTGTGCTCAATTACTTTTCCCAAATTTGTATGGGGTTAAGATAAATCCATTCCAAGTACCTTATTACTGATGTAGAAAAATCATTCATAGAGATATCAAGTCTGCTAACATTTTTATATCAAAAGATAACACTGTCAAGATCGGAGATTTTGGAATCTCAAAAGTAATAGATCAGACAGTCCAGGCCTCCAAATCTTTTGTTGGTACTCCTTATTACTTATCACCTGAAATGGTTGAGGGAAAACCATACTCAACTAAGGCTGATATTTGGGCATTGGGAGTGCTATTGTATTACATGTGCGCTTTAAAATTACCATTTGAAGCAAACTCATTGCCTTTATTAGCTCTAAAAATTTTGAAAGGATCTTTTCCTCCTTTAAGTGGCCCATATACACGAGATCTAAAAACTTTAATTTTAGGGATGTTGCAAGTCGATGCTAAAAAAAGACCTACAGCTCTCGATATATTAAGTAACAGTCAATATTAAATTAGTGAAGCCATTGATATCAAAATATTTACCAAAATAATAAATAGAAAAGTTATAGCTGTTAAAGTAAAAGCCAAAGATTCCAAAAAATCCTACTCTGGCTAATATGGCAAGCCCAATTGTGGGAAAAAGTGTAAAGCCATAAAAAAAATCAACATCAACGAAGTTAAAGATATCAGAGTAGGAGAAAAAACAAAAGTAAAAATAGCTACGTGAGGAAAAGAAGAAGAAGAGAGACGAATAATTTAAATAAATGAAAGATGATCTTCGTAAAAAGGTACAAAATTTAATATTCTAGAGACTTGAAGCCCAAAAATAAAAACTAGGGAGCACAAAAGCAATAGAATCGACATTAACAACCGAACATATATCATTAACAGTTAAGAATTTAAAGAAAAATAGTATATAGAAATCTCCTAATAAAAACAAAATTTAATAAAAAGAAGAGATAAAAAACTTATAAAAACCATGGCGCACAGTTAAAAATAAAGGGAACTCAAAAAAAGACATTCAAGTGGAGATATTAGTCCCGACAATAAAGGTTAAAAATCCTCCGAAATAGCCTGAATTGCCACCTGGATTCAAAATAGAAATAAAGTAATATGGGAAAAAACCACAGCCAATTGAAGCTCAAAATGAATAATATAACTAGTAATTTGAAGGATAAAATGAGCACGAGTCATCATAAATAGAAGCAGAATAAAATTAAGAAATCTCAGAGGAATACGATCAAGGACAATAGTAAAATGTCGATTATAAATAAATGATGGACCAATTAAACAATGCCCAAATGGCTGTGCAAGGCCTGAAGCTGAACATGAATAAGAAAATATAGCTATACGAATAATCTGAAAATTTCTCTGACTCCAATGAAAGAGATAATCAAATTCTAGAACAAAAGCAACGATCTTCCAAAAAACCCCAAACTCCATAGATGAATACGTTAGAAGAGCAATCATGGAACTTTATCCAAAATAGAACAAACTCTGATAATCTTTAGTAATGCAGGCAGGTGTTAGAATAAGGACTAGGCTAAGAAAAGTTTATGAGGGCCTATCAAATCCTTAATGAGCATTTATAAAATTCAGAAAAACGTAAAATGAGAGGTGAGTAGCTTGATGATTACACATTTAATAAATAAGTACTGAAGAGCAAACTATAATTTTTATCTGAGAAATAGTTCGAAGATTATCTTGTCCTAATGTATACATTAATTGTCATTGAAATTGAAGAGATGAAAAAGAATTTTGATTAATGAATCTTTGATGGTATTTTATCGAGATACTTAATAAAAAATATATAATATACTATAAATATCAGTCTTAGATTTGTTCTTCTTCTAAATTTTCTTCGTTAAACTCAATCCAATTTTTAGGATCGGCAATCTCATCGATTTTAAAATATGAAAATTTGGTTGGGAACAATTGGCGATAAAAGTTTTATTTTTCCATGAAAGGATTGTTATTTCCTATATCTAAATATCAATTATTTTACTCGTCAAAAAGCCATCTTCCTTTTATGTGGCAGTAATATTATCAATAAGATTGAAGTAAGTGACCAGAAATTATTTGCCGTAATAGCACACGCACATCCCCGTGAATGTTAAATACATGATGTAGAGCGAAATCTGGAAGTTTGTGAAGTTGCTGATCTCTTCTTTATTGTTCTCCAGAAATGAGATCAAGAGGATTGTGATTACCATGTAAATGTTAATAATCTACCATCTATAATATTGATAAAAGTACGAAGGAAATTAAGTTGTACTGCATGTAAATCTTTATATTTTTTAGTCCGATGCACATGTCCAGCAAGTTATTGTGCTTCTCGTGTCGCAGGATGCATTTATCGCATAATTGGCAGTGGTGGCTGCGGGGAGATTTTATCAACTCGCAGATGTTGCAGAAGGCTGGCTGTTGATATTTATCGAGGTATTAGCTGACTAATCTTTAAAATACTTTTGGATTGCTTTTAATTGTGGGAATGTTAAGTTTTGCTTTCTGAGGACACGCAACTCCCATAGTTTCCTTTCGTTTTCTTTGTACTCGCCAATGCGATCAACTGACATCACAATTTACGTGCCTGATGTCTTGTCAGTGTTACTATTTCCTTTATTATGATTATTGATCGAACCTGTAAATGTGGACCTATAGCTCTCGAATCCGGGAGGACTATGGAACACAGAGTACACAGTCAAGGCATAGAAAATAAACAACATAACAAATACTACGAGAAGCGCAATCGTCAGCCATGTTATATGATTCTATTGTTATGGATTGGTACGAGAAGCAAAGTGAAGTAAATATAAGAAAATGATATGAACATCGGAGCCAGTGTATGTAGAGTTGTGGTAGCCATGAGTTGTTACTTGCCTATTTTTGGCGTTTAAACTTATATTATTATGAGGAAATGCAAAGATTATTATACAAAATATACATTTGGAAATAAATTAAATTAAATTATTACTAAAAAATTAAGCTAATTAATTATATAAACTATCATACAAATCTTTCACCAATTGGAAGGATTAAAACATGAATAGACTAGATCATATCTCACAGACAATGACTACTCAAGTCAGACTATAAAAATAGTAGATTAAGGGAAACTAATCTATCAGGAATAAATAACAATGGTTCAAAGTTAATGGGTGGGGCTACAAAGATACTGAGTTTGTAGTCAATGATGATGGCACTGTTCATATCACCGGCAATCGATATCAGTTTTCTGGGCAAAAAATGCCTAAGTTTAAATAATGGGCAGAGACTGTCATCGGCATTGATGTTAGCAATCCATTCTAGCCTCAAAAAGATATACCAATAGATCCACCAATTTAAAATCAAGCCTTTGTGGAATCAATCAAGGGTCGAGTTGATGAAGTTAGTACCACCAAACTTGCAAGAATAAATCATTCTCACGGACATTCATTACAGGAGTTATTTATGCTGCGAAATTCAAAATTGCCCAGGACTGTTGATTATGTAGTATACATTGTAAGTCACGAACAAGCTGAGCATTTGATTAAAATGGCAGAAACTCATAAGGTCGTGCTGATTCCATTCGGAGGGTATGATATATTTTATTTAGAGGAACAAACGTCACTTAGTCATTAATGTTAAACCCTGAATAAAAAAGAAGCATTGTCTCAGTCGATGTGACAAGAATGAATAAAATTAAATGGGTTGACCGAAATAATATGATGGCTTGCATCGAGGCAGGCATTATTGGAAAGGATATGGAAAAATAATTATCCAAATTTGGAGTTTGCTGTGGTCATGAACCTGATTCAATCTAATTCTCATCTCTTGGTGGGTGGGTTAGCACCAGAGCATCAGGCATGAAAAAAAACAAATATGGAAACATTGATGATATTATTATCGGAATTAAAATTGCAACTCCTATCGGAACTATCCAGAAAGTCCAACAAGCGCCTAGAATTAGTTCAGGACCTGATATTCACGAGTTTATCCTAGGCCATGAAGGCAATTTTGGAATTATCACCTAATGTGTCCTAAAAATCAGACCTATCCCAGAGGCTCACGTCTACGAATCCATTATCTTCCATGAGTTTGAACTAGGAGTCAAATTTATGTATGAAAGTACATTGATACTCTATATTAGTCTCACAATCAAAAGTTTGGCCAGCAAGCTTAAGACTTATGGATAATAAACAGTTCCAATTTGGTATGGCATTAAAAACTGAAGAGAAGAACAAGTTCCATGAAATGGTTAACAAAGCCAAAAAATATTTTGTCACTGAAATCATGAAATTTGATCCCAACAAAATGTGTTTATGCACAATATTGTTTTAAGGACCTAAAAGTTAAGTTGACCACCAGCAAAAAATAGTCTATGAAATCGCCAAAAAGTACAAAGGGTTCAGAGCAGGAGCATAAAACGGAGAAAGAGGATATTTCTTAACCTTCATGATAGGCTATCTCAGAGATTTTGGATTCAAGTATAATTTTATTGCTGAATCATTCGAAACTTCTTTACCTTGGAAGGACGTGTCAAGAATGTGCACAGCCGTGAACAAACGTATTATTGATGATTGCAAGAGACATGGCATTAAAAGATAACCATTTATTTCATATCGTGTGACTCAAGTTTATGATACAGGCGCAGTCGTTTATGTGTATTTCGGTTTCCTATACTATGGGTTGAAAGACCCAGTAGCAGTGTATTCTGAAATCGAAGACGCAGCCCGAGATGAGATTATGAAGTACGGAGGATGTATCTCGCATCATCATGGTGTGGGGAAGTTGAGAAGGAAGTTTTTACCTAGAAGCATTGGAGAAACTGGCATAGAATTATTGAAAGGAGTCAAGAGGACAGTGGATCCACATAATATCTTCGCAACTGGCAACCTAGTTGAAATGAAATGATGATTTATTGCTTGTCAAGAATATTCATAAATACTAGTTATTTATGTATGATATTAATAATTTACAGACATAATCAATCAAAAACTACTAATTTACTCTTGCCTATGACCAAGCTATTTAACCCGCGCATGCTTGCATTGACACACAACTAAGTTTGGTCACAATTGCTGATCATTCTTCCAAACTAAATTTACCCTCCATCGAATTTTTCGTTCGCAATCTGAGCTACGATCTTTTTCTATGTCATTTTCTCCTCGAAGATGCAGATTATATCTTCAGCGACAGTCAGTGATAAGATGCTGTACTTATCAGTATAGAGAAAGGACCGAATTTGAGTTGTGCAATTATACTTAATAATGCGGTCATATTGCTATTATTACCTGTCAATGTAGTACATGTATAAGCATAAGTCCTTTTGAGAAAATATAAATTTGGGCTCGAAGGGATACAGTTCTGTCAAAGTTACCTTCCCAATTTAGTATCTATTTTGGCGAATAGAAAGCTTATGGCCGATGTGTTCACATGGTCTAATTGACAACTGCTTCCATTGAGCGAGCAAATGCTTTATTTATGTTTTGAAAGAATAGAACAAATATTAGGATTAAATGGGCGATTATGATTGTATTTATATATCTGATAATTCTAACTCTTTTTCGAGATAATTGTACAAGTCTATTTGTTCTTTTGATGGCTTTTTACTTCTTTCGTAGTCTTAGGAAAACTATTTTTGAGTTGTGAGAAGAGCAAAGTCGGGCTACTGAAGAACCATTGGGTCCTTATCGTCAGTTTTTCTGAAAAATCTTAGTAGGTTCTGTAACTTGAAGTGATCCTCATGAGATAAGAATTTGTGAAGTCTTGTATAATCCACTGTGTATTTGTTCAAGTAAGATTTAGCATTTTCTATTTAAGCTTAGTTTTCCTGGGCAGTTTTGATACTGGCTTAAACTATATGATAAAAATGTACCTTTGTTGAGCCATATGAGCAGATTTCTAATATTAAATTTAGTCTATGTGGATTACACTAACAGCATTTCGCCCAATGTGTACAATCTTATGAGTTTTTCTTCAATCTCTTTAAATTAACTGGTTTTTATCCCAAATTGATCATATTTGTGTACCTTGGATAATGAATAAAAATACTTATGAATATGATATGAGTTTGAGGAGAAGTAATGTTGCTTTTTAGAGTCCGTTCTGTACTGATTATATTATGATATCATGGAGATTGTTAAATGATGAGGTGAGAGTTTCATCTAATTTTTGAAGCACTTTCGTATCGTATATTTATTTGGTGAAAAAGTTGGTAAGTGTTGCTGAAGTCAGCCCAATGCTCAAATACTGAAGTAGTTCCTATCTTGGGTTGATATCAGGTAAACCTTGATATAAAAATTATTACTTGAGTCATCAATTAAGTTAATTTTGGAAATATACTGTCGGATGATATCACGCATGCAAGTCTACAGAGCCACATAGGTAGTGTCAATAAAATTTATTATCTCAGTGATATTTGATATCAGACAGTTATACTTTACTATATCATTTTTAATGTGTAAAAGGGGTTCTGCTTAAAACGTGACCACTGCTAAATTGTAGGTGGATTCCACTTCTTCTGCAATGATTGAGTAAAGTTTTTCGTCTAAGTGAGAGTACAAAATTCTGATTGAATTGGCTTAGTTAGTCATTGAAGACTAAGTCTGGTTGCCGTGAATAGGTTTAACAAGTTTATTGTAATCTAAGTAGGCAATAGGAACAAATCCATTCAGCAGAAGCCATACGCGAGTTCGTTCAGATAAAAGTAAGCAGGTAAAATTTTATTTCAGCTCATTGAAATAATTGATTTTTATGATCGCATTCCTAACTATGACATGAATATTACTTATTGCAGTTTTTATGGGGAGAAATGTTCTGAATTAACTTATTTTAAATGGAGTTTTTGGTGAAGGGCATGAATTATTAAGGATTCACTGTTGTGAATGGCACAAAGTTTATGTTTTAAATTTCAGTGATTGTCGTTGTGTTCACATTCAGCGATGTGTCTATTTATAAGGATGTCCATACCTATATTCTAATATCAATTACTTAAACTTTAGACTGTTATCACTCTCTACCCATTCTAGCTACGGATTATTTTGATAGTGCCATCGAGTAAACTATACGCGATGAACAGGGCTAGAGTAATGAGTAAAATTACAGTCAGGCGAGAAGCACAAAGTTTGAATATTTTGCTGTTCTTGAATACGAAAGAATTTTTGAGCTTTGAAGCTGATCCGATATCCCTCAAGGATATTATCAAAAGTTATTATAGCAAGGATGTCCATGGTAGGAGCCCAGTATGTATTGGCAATCTATGAGCTTACCAGCTTCTAGATTTCCAAGAGATATTCTTTGCTTTACTCGTCCATTTTATGAGAATTTTGAATTTAAATTATACAATATAAGATAGAATCTTCTTAAATGGACATAACAAATTTACAAAAAATAATCAGGTGCATTTTCTCTCCAAAATAGAAACTCCCACGCTCTAATATTCTTACTTGCCTATCCAATAGCTTTGAAAAGCTGAAAGACTCGTCACGATACTGCCGCCTATCCAGGATAAGTATTCTCTTTCTGCGTGCTGGCATATACTAATTGGTTTGACCTTTGCATTCGGGGGTGCTAATGCACTGACTTTATTCAGTGTATTATTAACTAAAGTTTGGCCATTAAATAACATATTTCCACCTAAATTAAGCAATTATTACCTGTGAGTAGGATATTTGAGTAGAGTTATTTTTTTATGTCCACATCGCAGGAGTTTATAGTGTCCGTGATCATGTTAGGTATCCCTCGATATTAGCACTTGGGGAACTCCTTGGCATACTATTGAGAAGGGTTAATAAAAATATCAGGCAACTCAGACCGATCTATTGTTATTGAAGTCTTATCAGGAAGTTAATATGTTATCTTTTATGATGCTTCAGATCCTTCTTAGCTGCTGCCAATAGAAAATGACTGCTTTATATCTGTGAGAAGTTCATTTATGTGAAATTCTAAGAAAGATTATTGGTATTTTGATGAAGTATTGTTATGATATCTAGTCAATAAGCTCTTTCCTATCTTATTTTCAACTAATTTTCGTATCTATGCGCTCAGATTTTTGCCGCCATAGGGTACAAACTTTGCAGTTTTGTTCAGCACGAACCCGTCATGGACAGCAGTCACTCTTGTTGAGTTATCACCTGAATCGACAACTAAAGCAGTGGATCTTCCTGTGGCAAAACAAGAAAGAACAGGAGTTTTAAGGAAGAAAATATTTGCAACTCCTAATTTTTCAAAAGCAATTTTAGCAATAGCTTATCTTTGGGCAAGTAACTCTGCTTGGGTCATGTTGAAGCTTGCATCCTCACTGAAGAGTAATGAGTAATCTTTAACATGAACTCTGAGTTATTCATGGAGTAAAAATGAAACAAATTTCTCGTAATTTTCTTCATGAATTTACATTGATTATGATTCGCCTCGAGGCCTGAATATTCGTTAAATTTCTAGATCTGTTTTATCAAGGTTTAGGAATTTTCGCCCAGCAAGGAATCTTTTTTCAGATTGTTACATTGTTGTTGGAGAAGCAACATAAGAAGGGGCTATAATTTTTGGAGACTAATCTCCTCCGTACCCAATCCTACTCTGGTATGTACCCAAATCAAGAACCAAGGATGTCAAATCCTGAAACATGGAAAATATAAATTGAAATATTTATAAAAAAATAGCGCTTAATAATTCATTTAACTAAAAAATCAGAAACACGAAAAAAAAATATCTATAATAGATCTCTCGTAATTTTGCAATTAATTTTTGAATGCATCTTCATGAAATTATTTTTTTTAAATTTATATCAAATTAATTTAGCATTTACTCTATAATCTTTTATAATAATAGATGCCAACAACCTGCCTCATTTGCTGCTTCTAAGCAGACTATTTTCTTCTCCCCCCTTGCAATCATAAATAACTATGCTGGAAATGCGCCTCTAACCTTATCGAGGGTTCTACTTTTAGCTGTCCTTTCTGTAAAGTATGTCATTTTATATGAAGGGAACTCCTGAGGGAACATCATGCATTCTTTTTGTGGATGAGCAATAGATGAAAAAATACACTTTTCAAGAAATCCTAAAGAGAAATCCATTTAAATCAGCATCAAAGTCTTATCAATACTATTCTAATAGAGAAGTGGCCAATTTTATTTAATAGTCGACCTCATTGGTCTGCCGATTTTGCTCTTCAGTTTTTGATACTATCAACATATTTAAGAAGCACCTCAATTAAGTTCATAGAAAGCAGTTTTGGTAATAAAAATATTTATTATAGTGATGTTTGTCTTGAGAATAAAAAATGTCTGATCTCAGAACAAAAACTTTATAATGAAGGCTAACTGATAATGCACATGAAAAAAGGTTAGTATAGTAGTGAAGGCTAAGTTATACTTTATCATCCTTCTTGTTAATTTTGTAAAGTTAGATTCTATGACATTGATAGTTTTAAGGCCCATCTCAGAGTATCATCTCACTTACGTTGTCACTTGTGCGAGCAAAACTTTCCAAAATTTAAGTACGTTTATTACAAAGACTATCAGTAAA
>ERZ724508.1793-NODE-1793-length-12094-cov-5.382092_pt1 | contig 12094 bp, 7 predicted proteins | sample MGYA00376041_ERZ724508 | MGnify/ENA primary metagenome ERZ724508 (study PRJEB28724, sample SAMN07190887) | wastewater metagenome | isolation source: effluent of sewage treatment plant in Hong Hong | place: USA: Christiansburg, Virginia | collected 2016-03-01 ... | reverse complement strand
AATATGCAAAACAAAATCGCCAATGATCTCGCAGTTGTGGGAGTGATGATGCAAGAATAGAGCCCGGCATAAAAATTTATTGAAAGGACAAAGGCGTCGGGAAAAGATGCGAAAAAGTATATGTAAAAGTATCAGAGCGTGGATAAGGCAGTGAGCAAGTATTTTTAGCACCAAGAAATGATAAAGAAGTTCATGCAGCAGAATAATTGTAGTCGGTAAAACGCAATAGTATTCCTGGAGAGTAACGATTATGCTCCTGGTTTGATATAATGATTAGCTGCAGGTTAAATTATATAAATAAACCCATTTAAATCATAGTTAGTTTCCTATCGTTACCCAGTTGTTCCTTAAGTTATTCCTTCTTCCAAATATTTATAAGTAATATCCGTTTGGGACTAAAGCCTCTGCGACTTTATATATCTCAAGTGGTTTTTGGCTTTGTCCTTTACGATCGCTAAATATTACATTACTATATTGATTAGGGTTATAATTTTTAAAATCTCCTTTCATGCCCACAATGCATGTTTATTTTGCATGCTGTAAATAATATCCATGCCCTTTGGCTATGTTGGCTTTGGCTGTTCGCTTGACCCAGGAGATGGTGTCGACAATTTTATACCCCCAAATTTTTGTCATCACATTAATTGTCCATTGAAACTTTGCATTAATCACCCACACCATGAGAAATCCTTCTGTTTGAAGTTTAGGAATGGGTATATTACCTATTGCTTCATCATTTAAACTACAATACTGAATGGCCACTCCTCTGGATGGCTGGGAAGTTGAGAGCTTCCATGGGGGGTCCATCATTATAACATCGAATTCACGATTTGCTATTTATAATTGTTTTTGAGCTAACTTATCGAAATCAAATTTAGTTACATCAGCGCAGATGGGCACTGAGTTATCCCCAACATGGGATTTCATTTCTAAATAAGTTAAGAATTACATTTTTTCTTTTATTACTCTTTTAGAAATTATGCTTTATAAGATCGTATTTTCCTCTCTACTTCTGCCATCAGTTCCCTGAGCTTTCCTCGATCTTCTGGAAGTTTGTCTACGATAATGTTATTATCGAAAATGCTAGATTCCTATTAGGACTCATGAGCATCTCCTGCTTGCCGATTTTTTCTGCTTCTTTTACTAACCCGCTTCTCGATCTCAATGACATCTTCTGGCAAAGAATCTTAAGAAACTTCATCTTAATCCTCATTGATTTCATCTTCATCATGGAAACTCGAGTCTATTTTCTATTCTTCTAGTGAGTCCATTCCGCCAATTATAATATTTGAAAGCACCTATTAATTTTTAACAAAGATTCAGAGTATTGGCGCCAGATAAACCTTCAAAAATTAAAGAGTAACTTTATAAAAAATAGATATGACACAATCATTTGATAGAGCTCTCCTCAGCGAAAAATATTTACTATTCTCAGCATTTGCTTTCAGATATAATATAAAAAAAGTTGAGTAAATTTAATAAAAAATCCAATTAGTTATTGACTTTAAAAATAAAAAATTTTAATCTTCTTTATCCTCTCATTTTCTTTTCTTCGTCCAGTCTCTTAACTTTTTAATTATATGTTTTCAAACTCTTTGGAAATTTATCCCTCATTTTTATGAGCATCTCTTTCAGTACTGAAATTTTCCTATTTTTTTATTCAAAATTTAAAAGAGTTGCTCAAAGTAAGAAGGAAAAAAAGTTTAGAGAAAAAATAAAAATGTATTTTAGTTCTCAAACGTCTTTTTTCTTTTAAAGAGGTACATAAATTTTACGAGTTAAGGGCCATTAAAGAACTTATGCTATCATTTCCAGTAATTTTAGTATTTAAATTGTTTTGATTGAGAATATTAGTGGATTTGATGTCAAATGAATATTTATGTTGAATTGGAAAAGAATAGTAATAATTTTTAATTCCAAATAGGTACCAGTACCTATATATTATTAATATTTCGATGAGCAATTCCTTTGATTTGGACAGCAATTTACTCTTTGAAGAGATCGGGGATATTTAATCCAATTTAAACAGTGAAAATGATCAAATATTCTCTCAGCAAGCTCTCCAATCCACTGTCACAACATCGGAAGAACAAAGCTCCTTTGCGCCTCTATCTAAAAATAAATAAAACAGTGTAAAGGACTGTAATCCTAACCTCTTGAAGAATCTAGTTGTCACTCTGAGATCCTGGGTGACAATTAAGGAACCAAATTTTTCCAAACTCGAAATTGAAATATGGAGATATTTTAAACAGACCAAGAAAATAAATAAAAATCTTCTGTGGACTGTATACGGCAACATCAATGACGACCCTGATTTTCTGAGAATGATTCAGGACCAGATCCCAGGCATGTTGGGTGTAGGAATTGAGCAATTTTAAAAAATTCAGAATCATATAAAAGATGAAACAGTGAGCCAACTGAGAAAGGCAGACATCAACTACATTTTAAAATACAGGAGAGTGAAGGACAGAGACTAATTTAACAGATATTTTTACTAATTCGTGAAGAAGTTAGAAAATGGGCAGGGCTACTCAAAAAAATTAAAATGAGCAGCAACTTCTTTTTTTTGATTTATTAACTTTTTATATTTTCTTCAACTATGCAGCAGTCGCTCAATTATGATCTTAGGAGATCCCTAACTTAATTTATACTGAATAACGATAATTGATAAATGTGTTTATTTATATTTGATGTTAATTTGTATATTTTTTTTATCAAAATGCCACATTGTGAGTGTTTGTCAACTGGAGTTGCTTTCGGATATTTTGCTTCCAAGTTTGATTGATAATTATCATATCAGGAGAAATTGGAACTCTGAAGGCAGTATCAAATAATGTTGGAGATCTTACCATATTTGAATTATGATATCCAGTGTATCTTCCACTCATACCTTCAATATTTTTACCTGCTGACAATAAGAAGGCGTCATGCTCCTGGATTGTTCTCAGGTATGAACCCCATTCAAAGGAAGCCCAAATCCAACTTAATAAAAATCCACCCATCACAAATCTAGGTGCAGATGCTTGCTGCCATCTAGCAGTTCTCCAGAACAGATAGCCTACAGGATGTTTCAAGAATCTCGCGAAATTTCTGTAGAGTCTTTTTTTATTTCCTTTATCAACGATCTTTCTTCCTAGCCTGAACTTTTATAGTTACCAATCAAATGTTTTTCCGATGGATCGATACACCATCTCCAATCTTTAAATACTGTTTGGTGCGCGACTATAAAGATAGTATTGTCCATGATTTTTAAATTTAAGGCCTTACTCAATGGGAGCGTTTCGGACCCAGAGATAGTCCGAGTTCATTTTATTTTGAGTTGACATTTTTAATATATAAACAACAAATGTTTTTATAGTATAAACATAATCATGATCCCCATAATAACCCATCCATATTTTATTAATATTCTTTTAATTTAATTCACTTATTTTAACATCTATTCCAAACTTAATTTATCATATTCTCTATTAACCGGTTTTTTTATTTATTAGACGATATACTAATTATTTAATTAATGGAGCCTTCCTCATAATCGCAAGCTAGCTCAAGAATTCTACAAACTCATGAATAGATTTTAGGTGGCCTATCTTAGTACTACAAAGATAGGTCTAAAAATTAAGTGTGGAACAAAATTTTCAGGGTAATTGAGATTTACATTGGCAAAGAAGGATCTTTATCCTCTTAAAGCCAAAAACATATGAATTTTTATCTTCAGAATAAATCTTAAAATAGTAATCTAAGCTCGTTCATGCTCAAAAATAAATAGTTAATCTGTAAACTTTATGATTTTTGTCGTGTGGGAGCTGAATCGGTTGATTAAGCACTCTCTTCAGGAAGTTTAAGTGAAGTAGTGATTAAAAAACTTTAAAAGCCATTTCAGTAACAAGGATTTTCCAATCCAGTTGTAAGAGTGTTAAATTTTTGTATTGAAGCTGTCGCACTTCATTTTTGTTAATTTTTAATCAAGTTTAAATAAGCGAATGGGAGCAGCATTACTCTCACTAATCGTCGAATTCCTAAAATCTTCAAAAGAAAGTGGCTATATTACTCTAATGACTAAACTTTATTAAAACAAATAGTTTCTGAACCAGTCACGCTTCTTGAGGGATTTCTTGACAATGTGAAACCAGTGCTAGCTAATTATTTAAACATGGAAACTCTGTTCTAGGTCGTGTGCAAAAAATTTTGGAGTAAAAAAGCATTTTTATGTGGGATTATCTCAGAAAACGAAAAGAAATAATTTAGTGGTCGAATAATAAACCTAAATCGAATCTTCGATTCTAGCTACACAGGAAGATAAATGATTGAATCTAAATTATCGTAACTAAAGCTAAAATAAGATTGCAAAACAAGTTAGAACCATTATTGGTCGCTGACGACTTGCCTTTCAGAAACAGAACCAAAAATTCATGCAATCATATAAAAATTACCGATTTTTTTAAAGCCAAAATCAAATGGAGATTTATTATCTTTTTGCAAGAAAGAATTTTTGCCCACTTTCAAATACCATGTAATCAGAGCAGGGTATCAATAGAAACCTTTATTAGCATAATATATTCAGATCTTTCTCAATGCTGGTAAAAGCACTTTCGATATCATTAGTTTCCCTTTTTCATTTGAGGTTTAGGAATCGTTGAGCAAGGTGGAAAATTGCAGCATTTACGAAATAGTAGAAAAGCTAAATGTGAAGTATTCAAAAATTAGAGTGGGGCCAAAATCAATAGGAGTTGTTGGCAGTAAAAATTACTATGTGATATGCACAGAGAAGGATGGGAAGAATAAAGATCTGTTTAATTAAATAATATCGTGGTAGACTCTTCCAAAACATAATTAAATAGTTTCTCAAGCTCTTTCCGCCAGAGAGCACAAAAGTAAAAGCTTAAAAAATTGTTTTCAATTGCCCATCGATCAGATTCTCTTGGACTTTTTGAACCATTAGTACACAAAAACCAAAGATTTTTAGCTGTTGAAAGTTGCTAAATAGCATTTGTAAAAACAACTAAAAAAAGAGGAGGATATTGTTTTCGACCATTTGACTAAAAATAAATCTATTTAACTAGTGCAAAGTCCGATGAGCTTTGCCCAAAGATTTTGTTCTGAATGCAAACATCCTTTTTTTAATTACTCCTTTAAAGCTCAAAATAAAAAAGATCATTTATGTATGGGTTGCAGCAGTGCTTCTACTTAAAAGGATAAAAATAGTGAAATTTCCTATTTCTATAATCCTAAATATTTAAGATATCCTTTGGCTTTGACTGGCCTTTATATTTCCAAGAAGAAACACCCTGGAGAAACGATATAAAATCTGTATTAGCAATAAGTGTGTGATGGGTAATTCTCAGGAGCTATATAAAATTAGAATTGTAAGGGGTAGCAGAGTCACAACATAAAGAATATGTTAAACTGCACCGTATATACTGGGAGGAAGGAGGAGCTATTCTACGGAAACAGGCTGAAGGAGTTGAAAATTACCACAATCGAATAAATATTAACAAATTTAGGTCTCATTTGCCCTAAAAGTTAAGATGAGAGAATTTCACTGGTTTAGAAAATCAAAGCATACTCCAAGGAATTAAAATAGCCTGAAAACTTCTCCAGAACTATTTGCTCCAAGTACGAAGTCAAGAATATGGTGTATCAAATACTCTGGGAGTGCGCACTTAACCGCACATCTAAATGATCATTCATAGTTTTGCGAATTTACATAAACTCTATAGATAATCAGATATAAGAATTTATTTCGTCTTGAATTTTCTCTAATGTACTAAATAGAGTTGCTGCTGTGCCCTTCCGAAAGTAGATCTGCTTCGTACAATTCTAATTATTTTATCCTCGGTACTAGATGTCCACCACAATCCTTGGATTTCGTTCATTTGGCTTGTAATTGAGCTATTTGCCTGCATCATTGTTATCGTTTAGAATATCTAATATTAAAATGTAGGGTACTTTGGATTGGAAGTTGTGATTATTCTACTCTCATTTTCAACTCGCTTTTGATGGAGATTATTTAGTTTCGAGTCCCATCGATTTATTTTTTTGTTGTCATTCTTTATTATAGATTTAATTAATGATAATCATGTTTTCATATTATTCAATTTCGTTTATTCTCAATTTTTCTGAATGTGAATCGATAAAAATCAAAATTATCCTAGATCAGTCAAGATGGGCAAAAAATTATTATTTCGTATAAATTATAATAAAATCAAAAAAATCCAAAGAAAATGTATGCTCTTCATTATTATCTATTAAGATTGTTCTCCTTTGATATCCCCTAGCTTAACTGACAACCTTAAATTATTAAATTTGTTTTTACTCCACTCTTTTTTCTCAGGTTACCAATATGTTCCTCGTACTATTTGGTTGAATATGCTTCAGGATGCTTGAGCTTGATATGCTGAGCTAGAGATGCCTATGTGCCATAACTTTTTCCACATTTTTACAGGTAGCAGTTAAACTCCCTGACAATTTAGCCAGCAGTCCTTCGAACTCTCTTTCTTTTTTCTTCCAGAGATGACTTTTACACCTGAGTTATCACAAAAATACATGCATATTATTATATTTGGCTTCGAGAGCTTCTTTTTCCTCGGTCACCTTATTCAGATGTGCAAGCAAAAGATTATTTTCTTTTACTAATCGATGGTACTCTCTTTTGTAGACTTCAAGTTCATCCTTTGGGTTCAGTTGTGCTAGTTTGTTTGTTGTAGGCACTAGAGGCTGTGGAGCTGTAATGATAGGAATCGGGTAGAGGGGTTGCAAAATATCCTTTGATGATTGCTGCTAAGACATCTTTAATTAAGTTTAAATGTTAAATAATAATTATTTTTCTTTTCAACGTTATTTCTAATATAAACTAATACAGTTAAAGCCAAAGTCATCAATTTAAACTCCCTAATTTCTCTTTTTTTAAATTCAAAATTTTTAATCCTGGATAAAAATCAAAGCAAAAGGAAATATTATTCATCTGAAACTAATTTCACTTTTTAACAATAAATTGTTAAAGGATCTTTTTTTTTGTTCAAAAATATTATAAATATTTGATCATTCTGATAAGATTCCTATTTAAGGGTTGTTAGCATCAAGATAAATATAGGGAATTGCAATATTTTTATAAAGCACATAAATATAATAAGATAATGTCTGGCAAGAGTAAGAAAACGACGGCTGACAAAACTGTTTATAATTAAAAATAGACCAAATATATTTCGCATTCCGCCTCGAAAATGGTGAATCGCCTCAGTCTGAGTTTCTATGGAGAAAATACTCTGAAAATGCAAAAGCAAATTATTTTAGATACTTATGATTAATTTTCGTCTTAGCATTCTCCTTTAAGTCGCGAAGCCTCCAAACCAACATCCTACTCAAAAGCCAAGCTAATAAAGCCGAAAACTCAAGTGGTTCGATTTTTAAAGCAACATTACCACAATCCCTTGCCTGAAAAAATAATGAAGCCAATTAAACAAATATAAAATGAAAAGGATAAGGAAAAAAAATAAATAAAGAACTTATCAAGACCTAGAAGTTCCAGCAAAAGTAGTCGCGGAAAAAGTAAGAATAGCGTCCTTTTTAACTACATAGCAAATAGAATAGACGGTTCAGCTAAAGGGTGGAATGGCTTGAAGCCAACTCAACAAAACCGAAACAGCTACATAAAAAAAATCTGATTATATATTTTTCCTTTTATCTTCTTAGTAACCATCCTTATAGGAGCGATCTTTACAAATAAAATAAATTCACAAAAGTAAAAATTCATTAGGATCACGATAAATTTTAATCACTTTATTTTAAAATAAGACATTTTTAGAGAGGCTCTATCTTCAAAGACTATATTTGTCTCTAAATTTCCTCCCTTCTCGTTTTTAGTTCATTTTCCAGGGTACTCTTTTATTTCTAATACATTTTATCCAACTGGTACAATGTTACTTCTCTCTCTATGCTCGGCCAAATAGAATTTTATATTTCTGATAGTATTCCTTTGTTGATTCCTTTTAATGATTTACCAAGACGGCGTTCAGCGAGCATTTTGTCCATGAATGACTTAAAAAAAGTTCTCTAAATAAAAGCAGAAGTACAATGCAGGGATTCTCAAATAAATGTTTGGTATGAAAATGAGCTAGGTCAGTTACACTCTTGGCCTCCAAAAACTCAGTTAATCTCTTGCTTTTGGTGACGATGTAGCTAATCAAGTGAAGTACATCTTGATTGGATGCATAGTTGGGACTTCCTTCATTTTAGTATTAAGTTGGCTTATTTTATTTGATGGATGGCTTTGATTTGATAATGAATTTGGTTGTATTTGCTGCAGTTTTTTGATTATTTGTCGGTTTGACACCTTATAAGATGTTCATAACGGATTTTTATTAATATTTTATAGTATACTAAAAACTAAAATTGTTTCTTATTTTTGGTTTGTAAACGAAATCATCAGAAAATGCCAATATGATGTATTTACTGTAGAAATATAATAATTATCATTCAGTTACCACAGCAAGTGCAGTACTCTTCTTATTTATTTCGATTGTGGGCGAGGGGCTGAGGTGGCTTCAGCTTTGGTCTTGTTGAAGCTTTGTTTTCGCTATTATTTATTATTCTTTCCACCAAGTTTTCAAATATTTCGTTCACATTTTGTCCTGATTTCGCTGAGGTCTCTGCGAAAGGTATTTTATATTTGTCGGCTTTTTTAATTAAGAAATACCTAAAGATCGTCCTTATTCTGTGGAAACTGCTCTGCGCGAGTCCATATCTAATTTATTTCCTATTAGAACGCAAACGACTTTTTGATTAACACTTCGACTCATTTACTCGTACCACATGTTAACATTTTCAAAGCTATCTCTATCAGTAAGATCATAGACGATGAGTATGCCATCAGCTCCCCTGTAATAGCCATTAGTTATGGTCCTAAATCTTTCCTGTCCGGCTGTGTCCCACTAGATAATGAATGATGTACCAGGACAACTTTGACTTTTTCGCCATTTTTGTCAACATATTTAACTTTCTAGGTAAGGGAAATAGTTACAAAATCGACTCCAATGGTGTTGAGCATATTCTGAGTAAATTTATTTTCCTGCGTAATTATGCATGTACGGCAAAGCGCATCAACAAGTTGGACTTGCCAACCCCACTATTGCCTAGTAATAGCACTTTCATAGTTCGGTCGCTGAGTTACTGAATGGTTACTGGTCGTTATCTTTTGGCATTTGATTGTTTAAATTCTTAACTCAATTATTATCGGTTCTTTATATTATAATATTATTCTTAAACTGATGACTGCGCATCGTTCTATAACTACACTTGATATTTTAAATTAATCAAGTAATTAAAAATGCCATTTTAGTACCACTCCATCTTAAATCAATTTAAATTATAATCAATATTAACTTGTTGTATGATTCCATAGTCACTCAAAATTAAAGAAATATAATCAATCAATCTCTCAGCTGGCATTGTCAGCATATCCGTGTGTCTCTAATTTATTGCTGCAGGCACTCTCGACGACTCAATTAGAATTTGGTAAACCAAAGTTAATCTAGGAAAAATTCATTTAGTCCTTTCTTCGACAAGCAACCTTTTCTCCATCATAACTAGTCAATTTCAGGGATTTCAGACATAGCCTTTAAGAAAAACTCCACTCACTTTGCATCCTTGTCAATAGATTCCTCTATCAAAATATGGGACCTCGACACAAGTAAATCTTCTTTAATTCAGAAACGATGAAATCTTTTTCTACTCCGATGTTCTCTGCCTGGAAAATGGCTTTTGTTGGAGATACATTAGTTTCTTGTGGTGATTTAGGAAAGCTTTTTTTTTATGATATTTTTTCCAGGGAAATTGTCAGAAGAGTCAATTTAGAAGACGCTTTTTTTTTAACTACGATCAAAGGCAGTCACAATGATAAAAAAATAGCAGTTGGCGCAGCAAATGGCAACGTCTATATATTAAATAGTTAAGGTATTTAACAATCTAGCCTCAAACCTCATTATAAAACGATTAGATAAATTTTATTTTCTGAAGACTCGGAGAAAATTTTTACCTGTTCTGATGATACGATGGTCGCACTTTCAGACATCTCGAATGGGAAAGTGATCCAGTTATTTGAGGGCCATAAATAGAAAGTGTACAGCATAAGGAAAAGTCAATCAAATTCTAATATACTTTATTCAGGCTCCCTAGATAAAACAATAAAGGTTTGGGACATACGCACGAAGAAGAATATCCAAACATACCCAACAGCAGGGCCTATATGGTGTATGGATGTAGCAGGTTAAAAATTATTAGCAGGCGGAGAGTTAGGAATATTACAAATTTTAGCTTTCTAATGATATTATATTGATCTTTAGTTCTATAAATTCGATGAAACTCTATAGTAAATAAATCATATATGATATTTTTTGACAGCTCCTCTCGACAGGACACTTTTTTCTTCGCCTGAGTACTGAAAACGAGAATTTTGCTCACTAGTAAAAGATTAATTATTAGAATCCCTTAAATTATTTATGAGAAAAGACATTCGATGTCCTTCATCTTTTCCACAATCACTCATTTTAAGTAAATTGTTATTTCCAAATTGAATTTTCATTTATTATGATTTTGCAGGCATACATCCAAAACTAAATTTCTTATTTTCCTGTTTTTCCGACCCATAGGAGGGATCAAATGAATTTTGTTCCTTTAGCAGCAAAGAAGAGAAGGAGTTTTCCTCTGACTTTATTTTCTTGTTAATATTATTTAAGTTTGTTATTGTGTTTGTGTTTTTATTGAAGGTTAAATCGTTATTATATAAATTAGTCCTTCCAGGATGCTGGAGGGGTGAAAGATAATTTCCCTGTGAATTTTAAGGCTCTTCAGTGATGTCTGTCTTGGGATTAATGTTTCGACTGCTGTCGTTGGTGATTGTGTTGTTTTTTTTTCGATTCAGAATTTAGATTTCTTCTATTAGAGCAATATTTTTTGTTTTCAGGTACTAGTTCTGTGTAAGTAGGGCATTATACTTATTTTTGTTTTCTAATAATTCTTGCTAGAGTAATGCCGCTTTGCTGCGAGCCCCCTGGAGCTGTTATTCCAGGAGAGTAGGATCTCCTGAGTTTTGCTGTATTTTATGAATTAATATCAAAATCTTTCTATCCATCATCTGATACATTAAGTCGATGTTCGCAGATAATTGTCTTATTTTATTCTTGATTTCAACCTTCATGCCCTATAATTTCTCGCTGAATGCCTCGTTCATGCGTTGTTAAATCACATTCAGCTTGCGAAGAGTTGCGTAAAATTCAGCGTTTGACGAGTTCAGTCTAGAAATTTATTGAATAATAGTTGTTCTCAGAGATTTTTAGATTACCTTTTACATAATATAAAATAAATAAATATTATTTTTATTAAGCATATCTTTCCAACTATTTTCCCATTTTTCTCCCACTCAGAAGTCTGTGCCATTTATTGATGGCTAAAAATTATAAGATGGGATATAAAATAAAATTCAGCCTATAATCATAGAATTTTATTATGAGGGTATGGCTAATGATAATTTCAAAATATCAATAAGTTGATGCAGGCGATTGATCATCTGTACAGAATCTAGTTGCTTTTTTTCTTGAATTGCTGACTCTCTATTTTTTGTTATTTCTATATTCATGAATATAAATACATTAAAAAATGGTGCTTTTATCACATAGTTTACAAATGTCTTGTAGATCTACTCTAGCTTTGAATCCAGTTTTTTGGAATCTGTCTTATGATCGGCCATGAGGACAAACCGATACCCACTCACAGTATCAAATACTCTGATTTGGAAAGTGGTGGCATTGATGGACTTTAGGGAACTTTTATGAGACAAATCGATTTATTATTTTCGTCCCGATACGATATCAGGGGGCACTACTCCCGATTGCAGATTATTCACTGCTGAGAACAATGATATCAATCCTAACAGTTTATCTGTTGGAATTTATAGAGGGTACTGCTCATGAATTTTAGTATAGGCAGAGTTCCCATCAGGCCGGACGATAAAAAACATAAAGTAGGGAATGTTCAGTGAAGCTGTACTCTATTGCATTTTTATGATATTATATGAATATTAATATATTAATTTTTCATC
>ERZ724508.1792-NODE-1792-length-12095-cov-14.155150_pt1 | contig 12095 bp, 7 predicted proteins | sample MGYA00376041_ERZ724508 | MGnify/ENA primary metagenome ERZ724508 (study PRJEB28724, sample SAMN07190887) | wastewater metagenome | isolation source: effluent of sewage treatment plant in Hong Hong | place: USA: Christiansburg, Virginia | collected 2016-03-01 ... | reverse complement strand
AGAGAGTGGGTACTCAAAATTCCCAGAAATATGGACTTTTTCTGGATTTTTGATGTTTTTTATGAGATTATATATCATCCAAGTAACAGTAGATTTGCCATCTGTGCCACTTATGGTTATAATATACGTGTCTTTTGGAAAGTATCGGCTACAAAAATCGAGTTCACTCACAACTTTTCCAGTCGAGTAGACTTCATGAGTGCAAGGGATTCATGGTGCTGGTATAATAATATCATAGGTATCATAGCTGGAAGGTCGATCACTGTCATCACAGATCTGGTAAGGGAGCCCAAGATGAGTCATGAGTTTCTCGAGTCAAGCACCAACTCGTCATTTTCAATAAATAAGAATCATAAGCGTACTATATGTGAATAAATAAACCTTCTCAATCATGAGATAAGCCATCAATGTTAACATCTCTCCAAAAGGGCGCAAAAGGTGTTATGGATCGTATCTTTGGTCGGACTCATGCAATTATAGAGCCATTTACTCTTCCTCCTGAAGTGAATAAGCGAACAATGGACATGCTCTCACAATTCTATATTGATCATGAGTCGTATCATAATGCTCTTTTTCTTGATTTCATTAAGGATAAAAAACTCTTTTTTATTCTAGAGAAAAACCAGCAATTTGCACAAGATTTTATTGTAAAATTTCTCGGGTATGCAAAACAAAGGCAACAATGGGAGCAAAAAGCTCAGAAGGCAAAAGATGAAGATAATTATCATGCTTTAGAAGAGTCATTTTTTCATATCGAACAAGCAAATGAGGAATTTATTGAGAGTGTTCGTGAATCAATGAGGGTAATTCCTATCCATTGTTACAAAGAAAAATTTGAAAATTTTGATGATGAAAGTGGCTTGAGTAGAAAGACATTTTTTAATGAGCTTCATCGACTGGAGTCATCTCTTCAGCCATATAAAGAATCCATTAATCCACGCTACATTGAGCTCTATACTTTTCTCTATATTCGACATTTTTTTTATGCCAATATAGCTGAAGATAAACAAAAGAAAGAAGACAGAGAATATTCTATTGATAACAAAGATCAACTTATCAATGTAGATCATATTTTACAAGCATTATCAAAGCTTACAAAATATTCTAAGCAAAATAGAAAATGACCAGCATTAGATATAAATCAAGAATTGAAATCCATTTTTTCACTTCATTCTAACTATGATCTTTTTTCATTAGTAGGATCACGCAAGCAAGCAAAGTCGCTCTCATCATCATTTGATCTTTTTTATCGTGATTATCTGTGACTCTGAGATACGATTCACACTGAATCAGCAATATCAGCTATCACTACACCTTATCTCATCTCATCGTACGATGAGCTCGAAATTGACGAACATTATAGTACCCTCCATACCTATTATCATCGCCCGCTCCTCGATGATCCAATGAGGGCCGTCAAAATGATCGTTTATGGAAAACATAAGGAGACAAATACTCTAGCATACCGTGAATTGTATGAATTTCTCGAAAATCTCCATTATCAGAGTATTGTAGAAATGGATGTATATAGCTTATTAGCTCTTGAGCAAAAAGATCTTGTATCGATCTTGAGTGCTGCTTTTCGTAAACAAGCCCCAGAATCTAAAGAAAAAACCGAAGCATATTTTAGAGAGTTTCAAAATGATTTTTTTCAAGAGTTTGAATCAATTATGTGAGTTAATATATCAGCCGTGTTTCCTTCTTTTCCAAAGAATAGGCGATTTAATGGTATCAAAGAATATGCAGAATGGATTCATAGTGCAACCCCAATAGGCAAACGTAAGAATACTCGTGATGTGTTGCTTTCAAGTGCTGATATGATTCGTGCGAACCTTATAAAGAATACGATTGCATGGATTGATATTCCTCTTATTCGTCATCAGCAGGATATCGCCGTCAAACACAGAACATATTTAGTTGATTATTTGAAGGAATTTCATGATATTCATCATCAGTCATCCTTTGAACAACACGATAATAATGTGAATAAATTTATTTTTCATACGAAAGTTGGTGAGTGATCGAGTCAATTTCAAATTGATATACATTTTGAAATCAGTTCACGCATCAAAGATCTTGCTTCAGTTTTAGTGAAGATGCTTGGCGACCCAAAGTATAACTATGTCGACTCTCTGAGAGATCTTTCTGGTATGAGATGTGTTATTGATGGTTATTACGGTATTGGTGATATGTTTGATGGTTGACTTATTCTCCTCAAAGATTCACATGATCTCGCTCAACAAGCATACAATCAACTCGTGTTTGCTCTGACATGATTTATCGAAAAGAACTCCCTAATGTATAAATTCAAGGGAACACCATCAAATCCTCCTATACACAATGAGCTTGTTCAAAAGCTTAATATGATATTTCCACATCTTGAGCTGAAGGCTCGTTCTCTACGAGATCGTACTGGCAAGACTGATAGTGAATACAATGATGCAAGTATTACTGGTAATCCTGTGATTATGGATGGATCACGAGAAAGTGGCCACTCTCAAGTGCGCACTGAAATACAATTGATGACAAGATCTATGAAGAGTGACCTTCGATGACCTGCATCTTGAGCATGCTATAACGCAAAAAAATTTATGACACTTTTGAGTCGTCAGAATCGAATATTCTCAGTACAAGATTTTTACGATATATGCCAGTCGAATGCACTTCATAAGGACGGAATCACATCTTCATGAATGGAAGTACAAGATTTTCTCAAGTATCTTCTCTGTACATGATATTTGTCTGCCTATACATATGGAGATGACAATGAAGAGGGTATCCTTTTAAATGCGAATGAATATGAATATCGACTCGATGAAATGCGTGCAAACGGCAACTCTATTCGCCAAAGTGCAAATTTGAAAAAAATGCCAGTCTTTGGAACAAAAAATGATTCTCTCCAGAATACTCATACAACTCTTATACCAAAGACCCAACACATATTTGATCAATACGGCAATATCCGCAAGTGAAAAAAGTGGGAAGAAATTATCAAGGCCTTCTATCTTAATTCTCAACTTAACAATCCTTGTGATAATGATGCTTCTGCCAAGAAATAAAACGCTTCCCAGCTTCTAAGCCAGGATCGATAAGGGTCGCATTTTTCAAATATTTGAAAGTATTTTGCACTTCTTGAAATATGTCAGCAATAATAGGGTAGTGCGTACACCCAAGAATAATAGCATCAATTTGAGTGTCATCAGGTATGTGAGAAAAGCTTGCTTGAATAAGGTCTTTTTGTTTGAGAATATTATTCTCCTCGATTGCTTGAACGAGTCATGGAATGGATATATTGGTGACTGATATATGATTACCAGCAATGAGATGAATATAGGTTGTATATACTCATGATTTTCTGGTGGCATCGGTTGAAAATACTACTACATTCTGAAAATTTCCATCTCGTATTGCCTCACAGGCTGGATAGGTAACTCCAAGAATTCTTTGATGTCTTGGTAGTGTATTTTGCAGATGCCTCAACGCGTGGACGCTAGCAGTGTTGCAGGCGAGTATCACGACGTCACATCATTCTTGAAAGAGATGATTTACTCATTGTGTTGTGAGATCGACAATTTCTTCATGTTCACGATCCCCATAGGGGCAGTTTTTATAATCAGCATAGACCAAAGTCTCGATGCCCGGATTCGATATTAAAAAACTCTGTTCTACATGATGTGCACCAGAGCCTGAATCGAAAAATCCAACTTTCATAAAATCCCATCAATAATTATTGATGGGATTTTATTCTTATTTTTGGATTTTGCCAAGAAATAATGTTTCTCGCTTTACAAAATATTTTGTCGATGCGAGTAGGAGTATTCTCGATATCCACATTGCTGTGAAGAGTGAGAGTACGATACCAATACCGAGCATAAGACCGAATCATTTGATCAAGTTTACGCCAAATACGAAGAGAATAACTGCAGATGTAAGTGAAGTTACATGAGAATCCCATATAGCACTCCATGATTTCTCAAATCCAAGAATAGTTGCCTCGATGAGATTGTGCTTTTCGCGAAGAGCTTCTTTCATTCTCTCAAATATCAGAATATTTGCATCGATAGCAAGTCCAATAGAGAGGATCATACCTGCGATGGAGGCGAGCGTGAGAACAATTCCGAATGACTTGACGATCGCGACCAGTATGAGAGCATAGATAACCAGTGCAATACCAGCAATGAGTCCTGACACACGGTATATCATGACGAGAAAGACAATGATTGCAGCAAGACCAATTGCCCCAGCTACAATGATCACGTGGAGTGCATCTCGTCCAATCTTAGCATCTATCGTTCGTTCACTTGAGAGGTAGATCGGTGCTGGAACAATACCCGTCTTGATATCCTGAGCTGTTCTACGCGCTTCTTCTATAGTGTATGATCCAGTGATCACAGCAGAGCCATCAGTTATTCGTGCTTGAATAGTCGGCGCTGTGATAAGTTGTCCTCATACAAATATGGCAAGTTGTTGTCCGAGAAGACGCTCAGTAAGATCGCTAAATATTTTCTTACCTTCATCATTGAAAATAAGTTGTATCTCTGGTTGAGATTGTTGGTTGAAAACCATCTGTGCATTCTGGAGGTACTGGTCATTGAGGATAGCACCACTTGCGGTCTTTGCTACTTGCCATTGGCTTGGCTCTTCATTCACCCAGATGACACTGTAGTCATAGACTTTTGTATCTTTATTATCAATTTTTGTAGATACGATGTTATTCCATTTGATAACGCTGTATCCAGTCGGTGCAGTATTACCAGAGAGAGAAACAGTTTTCTGAAGTTTTGTTGTTACAACATTACTCAGACTGGATCCACTGAGTAATTCAATGCCATTATAGCGTACATATTCTGGCAAATCTTCGAGAGTTCCTGTTCCATTCTCAAAGATGATATTTTCATGGGTTGTTGAATATTTATCACCAAGATCCTTGAAAGAAGCTCCTGAAAGTGCTTTTTCTCTGATTTCTTGTGCGATTGCCTTTCGCTCTATTCGGTCTTGATCAGTAATGGTAGTCTTTTTTTCTTTGAACTCGAGAGTTACTACTTTCCCAATGGTTTCTTTAGCTTGTCTGATATACTCATCATTTTTCTTTTTTTGTTCAGCTTCCGAGACATTGCTATCTTGTGCTACGGTTGGAATTTGCACAATAATATGACTCTCTCAACCATATTGCGCGCTGGTAATAGTTGGCTCAGTGGTTCCGAGACTATTCACACGCTTCTCAATGATTTTCTTGAGACCATCCGATACTTCATTTGTGTTGAGTTTTGGATCTTGCTTGAGCTTCTCCTCCATGTCTATACGATAATCAAGCTCTACTCATCCATTGAGATCGAGTCCAAGTTTATATTCCCCATGAGGTATGCCTTCAGGAAGCGTGATCCCAAAATGTGACCATGGAATGACAAAAAAGAGTGATACAACTGAGACAACTCCAATAAAAATAAGCCTTCCGGTGAGTGATTTCATAGAAAAAAAGATACGAATGAGTACAAAGTGTTGGAATTATAGATTGCAAAGAGAAAAAGGCAAGTTGATTGCCTTTTTCTCTTTCACTACTTGATATGAAGTTTCTTCATAAGTGGTGTTATTGTGAGTGCTTTGATAAAGAGGGTGAAGACAACACAACCAACGGTGAGTCCAAGAATAAACTCTTGAACACTGAGTGGAAATTGCCAACCGGGGAAGCTCAGATCAGCAGGAATAAGAAGCGCCATAATGATAGCAAGAGCCCCACGAAGGCTTCACCAAGAGAGAAGATGTTGCCAGCTTTTTGGAATTTCCTCTTCCATCTTGAGTACATTAAATGGGGTAATAACACTATATACACTTAGCGCTCTTGCTACCATGACAGCAACAATTGACATAGCTACAGGAATGATGAGATAATTCCAATGAACTCAGAGCTTAATAATCATAATACCGAGGAGCAAGAAAATGATAGCATTGGTAACAAAAGCCATATAATCCCAAATACTATGCATAGTTGATTCAATTTCTGGTGACAAATGTTTGCGTCCTATAGACCCAAAAACAACAGCTGCAATAGTTGTAGCAATTACTCATGAAAGCGGTACAACAAAATGGGAAATCCCCTCGGCAAGGAGAAAAGTGATATGAGCAAGGAGTATGGATATAGTGATCTCTACAAGGGGTGCTCATTTAATCTTTTTTACAAATTTGGAAGCAAGAAGTCCAATTATTGCACCAAATAATCCACCAAGCAAGAGCATAGAGAGGAATGATAGAATTCCTTTGAATACTATCCATATCCCTCCATGATGACTCGCAAAGAGGTGATCGAGTAAATTAGCACCGTGAGATCCTTGATATCCGCTCATTTCCATGACTACTCCAAGGATAACAAGAAAGAATGCAAGTGCTGTCCCATCGTTGAAGAGGCTTTCTCCTTCAAAAATGAGGGTGAGTCTTTTGGGTGCGTTACATTCCTTGAAGAGCGCAAGTACAGCGACAGGATCGGTTGCAGATATGAGGGCGCCAAAGAGAAAATAAATAATAAATGGTATCTGTATATCAAAAATATAGGTTAAAACTACATACATGATAGCACTCGTAATGAGAGCTGAAATAATGAGTGATACAATAGCAAGAAGGCCTATAGACCATTTATTCGCCATAAGATCTTTTATTCTCATATTATATCCACTCTCGAAGAGGAGAATTGGCAGGAATACATAAAAAAGCATTTCTGGCCCAAGCTCAAATGATAAGAGAAATGAGAATCTTGGCTCATGGCTTATGATCCAACCAAGAACGAGTCCAAATGCAACAAGAAGTACTGTAAAAGGTATTCGTGTCTTTTTTGCAAGAAGATAGATACCCATCGAGAGTGAGAGAAGAGCAAGACATGAAAATGTCTGTAAATAAAAATCGGTCATATTTTTGATAAAAACCGATATGTTGTAGGCAAAGTTGTATGGAAGTCAAAAGTATCAGTGTTGACATCTAGTATTGTTGTATCGCGCTCAGGTATGCTATAGCAATAGCATCGGCAGCGTCGTCTGGTTTTGGTGGACTCGCAAGCTTGAAGAGTGATTGTATTGCAGATTGCACTTGTTGTTTTGTAGCTCTTCCATTTCCACAGATTCATTTTTTCACTTGAAGTGGAGTAAATTCAGAGCGTGTAATGTTATTTCTGGTGAGAAGTTCAACAACAACTCAGCGACATTCCGCAACAGCAATACCAGTCGTAATGTTACTCCCAAAGTAGAGCTTTTCGATACCAGCTCTCTTAATAGTCGGATATTTTTGGAGAATACTTTCAAGATCATCACGAATTTCTCGTAGCTTCTCCCCGGCATTCATTTTTGGGGGAGTAGCGACTACGCCATAATCGATGAGTACTATTTTCCCCGCGATAACTTCAACAATAGCATATCAGAGTGTTGTAGTCCCAGGATCGATTCAGAGTGTGAGCATAGCTTATGGATTAATTCTTGTTATTTGAATAGGAGTCGTACTATCACCTATTGATCGAATTCGTAAATTTGCACTATAATCATTTCATACCTATAGACATGACCAATATATGAAATCCTTAAGATGTTTAATAATATTAATTGTTCATGTAGTGACAAGATAAATAACTAAGGAGTATCAACATAATTTGTCAGCTTTGTTTTATCAAATTGTCAACTTGAGTTAATTGTATATGTGCTTTTTATATATCCAGATGACGGTCCATATACTGTTCCATTTCATGCTGAATTATTTTGCCCACCAAAAGCATCAGCTCCAATACTTGTCACACTACTTGGAATTACGACTGATGTGAATTTATTTCAATAGAAAGCACTAATTTCAATACTTGTTACACTATTTGGAATTACTATAGAGGTGAGTTGATTACCTCAGAAAGCTCACTCTCAAATACTCACCACACTACTTGGGATTACTACGGATGTGAGTTGATTTGAATTAAAAGTATACATTCCAATACTTGTTACGCTACTTGGAATGATTATAGAAGTAAGTTGATTCTGCTCAAAAGCATGAGTTCAAATACTTGTTACACTACTTGGAATTGCTATCGATGCTATTTGATTACTACTAAAAGCACCAATTCCAATATTTGTTACACCATTTGGAATGTCCACACAAGTGAGTTGTTTGTTATTGAATGCATAGATTCCAATACCGGTTATATTTTGACCACCAATTATCGCTGGAATGCTGACGTTCTTCGGTCAATTTATATCGTATCCATATATTATTCCATTGACAACAGTAAAGTATGAATCTGCAGTTGGATTACTTGAGCAAGGACTTTCACCTCCACCACCAGAACCTGATCCACTCCCACTACTACCACCATTCATCCCCAACAGTGCCTTCTCATCAAAGCTTCCATCCTTCAGAGAGAGAAGAGATCAAGTAGAGATATCTGTGGATACATATCCATCAGCTCACGAAGATCCTACTATGATAGTAAGAGTACTTGTATCACTCAAAGAGATATCTCTACTTCCTGTACCTGTTACTCCTGATTGAAGAGGGATCTGAGTATTTTTCTCGATAAATATTCAAAGTTTATCTCCCGCAGAGTAGGGGTATCTCTTCGTAAAGTCAATATTTGATGTATCCAGAGCATAAGCTTGAGATACGAGTAAAGAAGGAAGAGTTTGTTTTGTAATCTCAATACTCCTCTCAAACCTTGGATTCTCAAGGTATGCCATGAACTGAGCTTGATCATAATTCTTGCTGACTCGATAGGTGTAAGGAGTTCCATCAAGAGGGTCATAGATTTTATCTGATCCATAACCAATTGGATTCACGAGACTCTTACTCATGAATCCTTGGTATCCAATGAATGATCCACTCACTGTTAATTCGAGACTATCCGCAATAGGGCGAGGAAGCTCACGAAGTTGTGCTGTCGTGATGCGAGATGCACTCGATAAGCTCTGTATCTCTGAAATCCTCTTTCCATCTCGTGCGACTGATGTTTGATGACTCATAACTACAAACCCTACCGTTGCAAGGATAGCAAGGATAGTTATGACAACTATAAGTTCCACGAGGGTGAATCATTGGCGTGTTCGAAGAGATTTTGAAAAAGAAGTGTACATAGGAATTGTATAATTTAGGCTGAAATCGTAACAATTATTCTAGAGAACGATCTATGGAGTAACAGTAATATCAATAAGACGATCTATATTTGGTAGATGAAGAGTGATTGTACCGCCAGTTGGTGTAATATTTGATTGAACAAAGGTACCAACTTGCATGCCAGAAGTGACATCACTCATGTCTCGATTAAGATTTCCCAATGCTGAATTTCCACTTAGTGTTAACTCTACAAGTTGACCATGAAGTCCTCAGAAATTATCTGGAAGATTTGCCAGTTGATTATTTGCAAGGTTTAAAATATAAAGACTTGAAAGATTCCCAATTTCTGCTGGCAGGCCAGCTAACAAATTGTTATCTGCGCGAAGGAGGACAAGGCTAATACATCAGTCAATAGTGGAAGGAATGGCATCTATCTGATTATTCTGAATACTAAGATATGTTAGATTTGAGAGATCTCAAATACTCGTTGGTAAACTTTCTATTTCATTATGAGGAACATAGAGTTGATACAAACTGCTCATACTACCAATATTGCTAGGAAGGGAGGTAAGTAAATTATACTCTGCAAATAGGTCTTGTAAATTTGAGAGATTTCAAAGAGTAGTCGGTAAATTCGCTATTTGATTGCGTCAAATTTCCAATCGTACTAATTGAGAAAGAGATCATATATTATCTGGAATTCATGTTAAAGCATTGTCAGATAAGCCAAGAAATGTAAGTTGTGTTAAATCTGAAATATTATTTGGAATCGATACAAATCAATTATTATAAGCGTATAAATGAGTTAAACTTGTGAGTGCTAGAATCTCAGAAGGAAAACCTAAAAAGTTATTATTGCTGATATTCAGTTTCTCAAGATTTCATAATTTCAATATGCCCGTTGGTATGGTTTCTAAACTATATCATGAGATATCAAGCGTAGTGAGAGCACACCAATCTTCTCACAAAAGGTTCAAGATATTACCAAGTCCTTCACTCGGAATATCACGAAATCCATGACTATTCAATTCCACAATTTCTTCCCCTGTAATACCACAGCTTCCAGGATCAGGCAACGGAATAGCTCAAACAATAATTTGAATAGTTGGATCTCAAGAAGCCCTAATGTATACTTCTTGCCCAGTCGTTGTTATGTTTGGTTCATAAGCAGACTGATTGATTCATGCTTCAAAATCAGCCATAAGATTCCCAAGATCTGTATCTAAAAGATCCAATCGATAGATATTCTCTAGGTTATCTATCGTATCCGGTAATATTGATAAATTTGTATTCCAAGTAAGAATCAATCCTTCAAGGTTCGTAAGGTTTCCTATCCCATTCGGAAGTGAGGTAATATTATTGTCAGCAAGATTGAGCCATGTGAGATTTACAAGATTTCCTATTTCGTTTGGCACGTTATTTATTCCAGTTGCCTCCAGATAGAGCTGATTAAGATTTATCAATTTCATAATACCTCACAATGCGGTTGAGTTCACTGGCTGAGAGGTAATATTAAGATCCGTCAGAGCACACCATTCAGTATCATTCATTGTATAGCCATTTACTACTTCAAAAGGAATATTCATTGCATCCACCTCACCTTGTGTTAATCCACAAGCACTCGAACCCGATCCACTATTCGAACCACTCGACCCAACAATCGTAGCATTCGCAATCACCTGATCCAGTCCTCCATTCGTCTTGAGCGCAACAGCACCCGTTCATTCCACAGAAGCAAGTTTAAGTCACTCATTCACATAAACGGAATAATTGCTATCGATAGATCCACCTCCAAGATCAAGTATTCCACCACTTCAGAGAGCTACATTTGCTCCTTCATTGGTAGTATTACTCAAAACAATACCAAGCCTATCTCCATAGACATATGGTACTCTCTTGGAGAAGTCAGTTGCTTGAGCTGCATCTATTCCGAATCATCCAAGTCATGCAAATGACTTGGATTCTTTCACTCATCCAATTCTCTCAATTCCATCCATTCCTCCAAATGCTAGAAGAAGATCTCCCTGTGTTACCTCTCATCCATTCTCAAGGTAGGCAAGATACTGACTTTTGTTTCTTGCTTGATTCACTCGATAGATATACGGTGTATTATCTCTTGGATCATACACACTGTCTGAATACCCATAGGCCTGTGCTACGTACCCTGACATATATCACTGCCATCCAATATCAGTACCACTTACCGTAAGAGTAATAGCTTGATCTGGAAGAGGAAGAAGTCTCTGTTGTACTGCTTGAAGCTGACTCGCATCATAGATATTCTTAATACTCGCCAAACGATTTGAATCACGAGCAGACACCGTAGCATCACTCATCATAAGAAATGCTACCAGTGCAAGAATAGCAAGGATCGTGATAACAACGATGAGTTCTACGAGGGTGAATCAAGCTCGAATCTTTTGAAGATTCGAAGAACATAAAGAATTATCTCGATTTTTAAGAGAGAGAGATAATTGAGAGAATAATGAAGAGTACTTCATAGAGAGGAATATAAATATATTTATCCTATAGTGCATTATATTGGGAGTATTTGCAAAAAATGATCATAAAAACACCTTGATCAAGGTGTTTTTATGATCATAGTATAGAATACTATTTTGTGATCGGTTTAGTCGGTGTTTTATCTCACGCAACAGCTGGGTTATTTTGCGCTAATTTTTTCATCCGCTCTTCATCTTTCTGTGCTTTGATTTTTTCTTTATGTGCTTCTTGATTTTGTTTGAATTTCTTCTCGTCATCGGTTACTTTATTGCCGTATTCATGAATTTTCTTTTCAATAAAGTCTCGTGGTTTTGCATATTTCTCTCGAGATATTGCCCGTATCTTTGCAGCATCTTGTTTTGGAACTGTGAGATGATCGTTGATCGGTCAAAAGGTTGTTGCTGAGAATACAGGTGAAGGCATACCATCGATGAGGAGCTTGCTATAGATATCATATTTTCGTAGATTTTGGAGATCTTGAGCTGAGATGATTTCATCATCACCCATCACTTCCACCATTTTTG
>ERZ724508.1791-NODE-1791-length-12097-cov-7.022338_pt1 | contig 12097 bp, 11 predicted proteins | sample MGYA00376041_ERZ724508 | MGnify/ENA primary metagenome ERZ724508 (study PRJEB28724, sample SAMN07190887) | wastewater metagenome | isolation source: effluent of sewage treatment plant in Hong Hong | place: USA: Christiansburg, Virginia | collected 2016-03-01 ... | reverse complement strand
TTCCAGTGTCCAGACACCCCAGCCATCCTATTCGCAGATAACTCCACACAGGAATGCGTTCCAGTGTGCCCCAGCGGTACCTACGGCCGGGTAGAAACCCGAGTGTGCGAAGTTCCACTGAATTGCACTCCCGGTATGTTCGCGGATCCATTTACTCAAAGATGTGTTTCTAACTGTCCGGGTACTCAAGGCACTTACGCCACTATTGCAACTCAAAAATGTGAAACAGCCTGCACAGGGACATTGTTTGCTGATAATTCTTCTTGGGCCTGTGTATCGAGGTGTAATTCAACTCCTCCCTACTATGGCTATCTCAATAAATGTTTGGCTGCCTGTCCAAATAATACGTACGCTGACAATTAAACCCAAACATGCGTACCTTTGTGCCCGAACGGAGCATCACCTTACAATACCTACGCCGACCCAACCTCTCAGACCTGCGTGCCGGCGTGCCCATTCAACTACTACGCGGATGCTCGACCTGGATATCGAATCTGCGTGCAAATGTGCCCTTAAGGGTGGTATGCTGACGATTCAACAAAACTGTGCGTTGCTCAGTGCCCACAACTCACAAACTTGAGCTACACCTATGGTGAGAATGTCACTAACCGTTGTGTGTACGTTTGCCCAAATGGTACTTACGGATAAAACAGTACCAATATGTGCATGTTTGATTGCCCGCCACCGAGCTTCGCAGATCCAAGCGTTCATGTGTGTGTAATTAAATGTGCTGCTGTTCCTAACTTGTACGGAGATCCATCCACGAGCAAATGTGTGCTAGTTTGCCCTGTTTCATAAAACACTTTTGCCGATAATTCAACACGATAATGCGTAACCGACTGCCCTGCCACTCCCCAATCTACATTTGCGGATTCTCTCACCCAAAGATGTGTGTTAACGTGTCCAGTCTCAGCATTCACCTTCGCTGATAGCGAAACCAGGAAATGCGTAGGAATTCATAACTGTCGTTTCAATGACAGTTACAAGAGCTACTCGGATAACTCGACCCTTACGTGCGTGACTGGCTGCCCTCTTACACCACCCTATTTCGCGGACGATTGGTCCAGGACTTGTGTGTAACTTTGCCCTTAAAGCCAAAATACTTACGCTGAAAACGTTAGCCGAAAATGCCTACCTATTTGTCCAGCCGGGCAATTTCTCTATGCAGATCCAACTGTATAGACCTGCGTGACCTATTGCCCTGGAGGTTACTTCGCGGACAACTACACACAGACATGCAATCTCGTTTGCACTTATATAGCTGGTGTCAGAGATAGCTTCGGCTATTCAGGTGATCGCACATGCAAAACCGGCTGCCCAGCAGGTTGGTATGCTCAGAACAGTACTAGACAATGTGTACAGAACTGTCCAAAAGATTAATATGCCGATACTCATAAACTCAGATGTGTTCAATATTGCGACGCTGCCCTCGTTCCCCCTGAGTATGCTGCCAACACAACCAACCTCTGTGTTCCGGTATGTCCAACAGTTCCGGATATGTTTGCATACAACGGAACCAGCTTCATCTGTGTGCTAGTCTGCCCAGCAGGTTACTGGGCCAGTGACTACAATCGCGATTGTGTGCAACTATGTCCTGCCGCAGCAAACTATTTCTCGGATAATAGTACTGGTCGATGCGTGGCACAATGCCCTTTCAGTCTGTTCACATATGCTGATAACTTCACGAGAACCTGTTCTCTTAGTTGTCCATGGACTCCAACAGTGACTGTTAACACCTTTGCTGATGATTCAACTAAAAGTTGTGTGACCATCTGCCCGACAAATCCGTGGACTTACGCTGATAACTCAACCAAGAAATGTGTCTTCCGTTGCCCAGCGGCATCTTACGGGTAGAATAACACTCGTCAGTGCGTAGCTAACTGCTCAAGTTGGGGTAGCTTTGCTGATAATCTCACCAATTTCTGTGTGGCGGTTTGCCCGAAGAATTATTTCGCAGAAAATTCGAGCAGCACTTGCATGTCTGCCTGCCCTCCTGGCTCTTTTGCTGATAACAGCACATGGAGATGCGTATCTTAATGCCCCACAAACCCTGCACTATATGCGGACGTTACCAACCAGAAATGCGTCATCAATTGCGCGAACGGTTATTATGGCGATGATAGCACTCAAACGTGTGTGCAATCCTGCACAGATCCAGTTTACTTTGCCTATCAACCCACAAAGCGCTGCATCCATGATTGCCTTTACCCCTACTTCGGCCAGCAGTCAACCAAAACTTGTGTACAGAATTGCGTACCAGGGATGTACAAAAATATGACCACTCATCTATGCACAGCCTGCCCAATTGTATGCAGAACATGTGAAGGTGACCTTCTTTGCTTGACCTGTGTTACCTACCCTCTTTACAGCTACTATCTCTACAATGGAACCTGCTTAAGTGGTTGTGCTAGTGGTAATCCATCTGCCTCCACTCCATGCGTCTCACTTTGTCCAAGCAATACCCTTGGTGGAACCATCACCTATGCAAACCCCCTTTCCCAAAGTTGCGTTGAAACCTGTCCACTTGGGTACTACGGCCTCAATACAACTCAGTACTGCGTTCAGACATGCCCAATTAACTACTACGCATCCACAGTAACTCAGCGCTGTGAGCTGTGCGTCAACGGCTGCAACAATTGCACGAACGCAACGTTCTGTTTTAGCTGTTATCCGGGATACTTATTCAGCAACAATCTATGCATTCAGATGTGCAGCTCAACCCTCAATTTCTACTACAACGGTGCATGCATTGCTGCATGTCCTTCTGGAACGTACCTGATGAGCGACCAGATCACGTGCAACAACTGCTCATCTACTTGTGCTACTTGCAGTGGCTCAGCAACGAACTGCGTGCAATGCGTCGGTGCCTTCCTCTACAATGGACAGTGCGTCAGCAAGTGCCCCACCAATTACTACTCGGATACCAACTTGCAATGTCTACCATGCACCTCCACCACACCGCAGTGCAACGTTCAGCCACTTACCTACACCCTGCAAACATTCAATTCAAATAACACGCTGTATGGTATCCTGGCCTTCAATAGGTAGGTAGTGCTGAACATCAGTCAGATCAAGAGCATCATTAACATCACCCTGAAGGGTATACCGTCCGATAGCTATTCGTGGGATGCTGTCAGGCTGAACACTACGCACTTCCGCATTAACATCAACACCACAGTATCCATTGCTGAGGAGAAGTTGGTTGTTGATCCCAATCAGCCAGACCAGCAATACGAAGATCAAACGCCAAGCAACTCCATCGATGAAATTACCATTGTCTTGGACATCCTCCAACCAAACGCCATCACTGACTCCGCTGGAAATGTTGTGCAGACATCAACTGTTGAAACGCCGATGCCGACGTACGACTATATACCTCCCAGCGTGCTTGAATCTTCAGAGTCAATTGGCACATTCGCCAATGGACTCGGCTGGTTCGCTCTGGCAATTCTCCTTGTGCTTATGCTCAAGGGTTCGTACCCAATGTTATTCGTGCTGGAAGTATTCCAGATCGTGTACTTCCACATCTTCATTATCGCTGGGCTTCCCTACAACTTCACGACGTTCCTTACCAAGCTGTCAATCCTCAACTTCCAGTTCCTCCCCAACCTGTTTAAGCTGTATGTGGTTCCAAGCGACTGGGTGAGCACTGCAACTCCCTTGCAGTACAAGATAGTTGTGGGTGAAATTACTTTCATGGTGAGTGCAGGACACTACATTACCTTGCTCATAATCTACTTGGTTATCGGACTGTTGATTTCACTTTTCAAGGAAAAGCTATGCAAGTGTTGTGAACGCGTGAGAATCTTTGCCAAGCGGCAATACGTGAACAGAGTCAAGTACGGACTCATCAATGAGTACGTGTGGTTCTGCTTCATGACTTTCGGGTTTTTCTCGATGTTCCAGATGAAAGACCTCAAACCCACCGCACCATGGCAATATGGAAACCTGGTGCTATCGTTCCTCGCATTCCTCCTGTTCATTGGGTTCCCAGCACTGGTCATTGCTAAGGCTCTGAAGTACCGAAAAGATATGAGTAAGGTGCCCAAGAAGTTCGCTTTCATTCAGGGAGACCAATCATTCATCCCATATCAAATTCCATTCCGCTATTTCAGAAAAATGCTATTGTGCGTATTCCTGGTCATCGGAACCATTGAGATTCAAGTGCCGGCTATGATCGCCTCCAACTTCCTGGTGTTCGCCTTCTATCTATTCTTCAAGCCATCCAAATCTACATTCACCAATTGGATCAACATTTTCGTGGAGGTGTGCTACCTCGGCATGGAGGTTATGTTGCTGATCTTTGCTAATGATAACGGAATGACCACCGACACCAAACTCACCTATGGGAAGGGTATGATTGCCTTTGCATTGATTGCTATCCTGCTAGCACTAATCTGGACGGTTTGGCAATTTCTTCTTTTCCTGTACGAGTGGAAATTCATTCGTGACATCATCCTGGAAGCACAGATAGCAAACAAAGTCTATCCAGAACAGGACAACCTCAAGGTTGAGTTCGAAAAGGACGCTGAGCAGCACGAGGAAAATCTGCTCTCCGAAAACAACTCAATTTTGAACCCAATCAAATAGCGAAAGTCCGAGGACGACAACATCCTGGGTATCGAACACCAATATGCCATGGAGGAGAAATTTGTGGTGTACGACAAGGGAAAGGAACCCATCGAAAAGGAGAGTATTGGTTTATTCCCGAAGATGAGCAAACCCATCGAAGCCCACGAGTAGGATGGGAGCTCCGTTGACCTCCGCATGAACAGCTCGGACGGCTTTGAGGAGGTGCATCGACCATTGCGTGGAGTACGCAGAAGCAAGAAAGAACCAACGAACGAGAAACCGAAGAAAGAAGAGAAGAAGCCCTCGCAGTCGGGCAAGAACAAGCTCTGGCAAGACATCGACCTCGACGAGTATTGACTGATCCACATATTAAACGAGAGACCTATAATTTTACGATGAACGAACAGGACCTCGACTTCAACCCGAACATCAAGACGAAACACCGGTTAATAGAAGACGAGCCCGACGAGCTGGGTCGTCGTAAGTGGAAGCTGTAGCACTATGAGGAGTAGTAGGGCCCCCAAGCGGACCTTGGGCTTCTTAACCAGGATCCTCGAACGGAGAGTTTCTTGGTTGGTCGAACTGAAAAGCTCGCCATCAATTCCAGGATAGGTCGTGAGGATGCGCTCAAGAAGACTCGTAAGCATGGCGGGTTTTTCTGCGAAGTCTGCCGCGAACTGTTCAAATGCGATTCAGCCTACTTGACCCACCTGAACAGCGCAAGCCATAACCGTAAGCTGGGTATGAGCTTGAAGGTAGAAGGAGTGGGTGCTGAGTCCGTAAGGAACAAGCTTGCCAGTACGCTTACCAGTAAACATAGGAATCGCCACCGGTGGGAGTTCTAAACCCTCGGCGATGTAGCAGGTGATGAACAAGGCGGCTCGCAAGCACCTGAAGCAGTAACAGAAAGACTAGGAGAAGCACTCGCGAGCATAAAAGCAGACATAACAGCAAGCATAAATTCCACCCGAGTAGGACAAAAAACATTAGAAGACTGAGGAACCCGTAATGGAAGGTGCGACAGTCAACGACGTGGATCAATTGAATCCCTCGAGTTTGGAAGTCCCCGACTAAACGGAGCTGATGATGAGAGCCATGGGACTACCAACAAGCTTTGGGAGTCGAAAAGGCGGTCGGCGCTGAGAAACTGATTTCTAGATCAATGTTTTCATTCACTTCATGGGACTCCAGAGTTATGAGTAAAACGTCAAATTTATGTGCTAGTTGAGAGTTTAAATTATACTTGGGTCTTTGTTAGGCACCCAACCAACCACAGAATCCGTATTTAGTTGGTGGCACCTGCTCAAGCTATTGACCAATCGACAAAAGTCTTTTCCAAAGTTCAGCATTGCATTTGGTGAAGGTAGGGCGAGCAGGAGTGCACAAGGGACGACTCCCAACCGACAACAGCTACGCTAGATTGACTGAAATTCAGTCTAACGATGTTTATAATCGAAATATTAATTTATTAGACTCAATGTGCCTCTACGCCAGGCTTAATCAAGGATGTGCTCACCCAGAATGCTTACTGACTCAAACGATTTACAACAAAAATGAGACCGCTTTTTCATCCTTTGAGCGGTAGTTCGGTCCACAGGGAATTTACTTACCAGGTGGGCCATCGACTGCAGGTTTGAATGGCTTCAACGGTATGAGTGCATCCACGTAGAGCAAACCCCTCCCCCAAAAACTGAAGAACCATTGTTGGCGACTCCCTCAAAAGAATTAGGACCATTCGGTGAAATCCTTCGAACACCTCACTCGACAAACGTGTGTGGTTCGGAACACCTGTACTCTGTCTTCGCAAAGGAAATCAGCTTAATCCGAGAGGCACAGGAAAAAATGCTTAGAATGATCAAGTTCATACTCACGAATTCACAGTTCAAGCCAGGGGTCCAACTACCGGTCTTTTAGGACTGATAAGCCTACAACCCTTCATTATCCATCCCTTCAAACGTCCGCAGAGGCATTCTGTATAGCAACTTGATTTTAGATGCAGAACTTGGAGCAGCGATTCGGACGCCAGCCACCCATTATAACGATATACGTGTGAAAGCTAATGCTTTCCGTGTTTTGTCGCAAAGGGTGCAACATCGCTAGCCAATATTAGGTAAAAGTTGTAGCGGACATCCCCTATCCTATAGTAGCTCATTGATTTAACTCTGTTGATCCCTACCAACTCGGAAGGGCGGCAAGTGTTTTGTTATTCCGTTGGAATTTTGATTGCTCGCCATCATCAAGAGCATATCCCATCCAGTCTCTGCAGCAGGGCACCCTTGGAAGTTCAAACTTAAGCAGGTGGCTGACATCCCAGTCAAATTTTTAGAAGTGGCGGAACTTTTTCGTTGGAAGTCTATATGCTGCCACTTGCCTCCGTTCTACATCAGGCAAATGGCTTCAAACACTCAGATCGGCCCGAAAACATCCCCAATTTCTGCGTTATCTTTTGAGATACTACTATCGGCTTCTTTTACGCCCCTCCGGTGATCTAATATTGATCCGTTTCGGTTCCATCCACAATAGAAATGGAGGTGGCTGCTGGGCCTACCAGAACTGAGAAGGGATGCCGAGTTGATATTGGTCATTAAAAACAATTGGGCTATTGGACGTTTAATATCATTCTTCTGATCAAGGTTATTCAATCAATCGCTCATCGACAGTTGGAAGCTGTTCCGACGACATCAACCTTCTCCGGTATGCACACCATCGTATGGACCTCTACCTCAGCAACCTCTTCGAACTAGCTGCCTTCCACCCGAGAGTTTATCTATCATCCGATGATATCCCTTACGTCGAGGCTCCCGATGAACGACATTCGGGAGGTCCCTAAAGCACAACCTCACGACGGATTGTCGAGGTGATATTTTCACTAGGCGTGATCATCATTCAATCAATCTAAAGGCTTGAATTGATAACTGCGAGTTCTGAGATATGGATTTCCTCAGCGAAAGTACCCTCGAGCCCTCGAAACTTCAGCTGACTGCTGTGGTCGAGAATTTGCCACTTCGGCAGTACCTCCTCATAATGCCTTAACTCTTATTATAACACACTCTTAGCCTCAAGGCAATTCAAAACTAACTGTCAACTAGCTCAGGCGGCAAGCTAATAACCTTCTCAAAATCAGTGTCGTCGCTATGACGCCATGAATTTTGGAGGCCTGTAGCAAGAGAGATACGGAATCACTCATCTGCAATGCAACAGCTTTTCCAATTTAGCTTTGGATCTGCATTTGGTCGAGCTGTTTTTCCAATTATTGTCGATTCATGAGCCTCCGACCATTCACGAGAATGATTTCTGTGGTTTAGGGGAAACTTTGCAACGACATTTCAGCACGGAATTGCCTCTGCTGGCTATTTATCATTTAAAATGTATCACCCGGGCGAGTGTTATACATTGGCATTCTAGCTCTTTTCCATCCGTGTGGTTCTGAATGTTTGTATGAATCGGCAACCCACAGCATCGGATTCTTCACAACAAAAAACCATCATCATTTAAGGCGGGATCTCCCTGCCGGCTCTTATATTCGCTGCTTCTGTTCCTTTTACTGCTCCAGCCGCGATATTTAATGGGCACGTTTGCGGATGTTGTTAATGATGTTATTGTTCCGGCGATGTTTAAATTCCTCCACTCGGTAGCTCTTCATGAACTCGTCGTCTTCCTCGTCGTGAACGATCAGTCGCGATAGCCTTTTGAGCTCTATTTAGTTAGCCACGCCTTTCAGTTGCTCAATCGTATATACTGTTCGCTCCTGTGTTGATTCGGAAAGGCGGCTTGCCTGCATCATTTACAGTGGTAATGCTTCGCCGTGAAATGAGTTGTTAGACATCATTACGGCGACATCAGCAGCCAGAGGATCACCATAACGCTGTCGTTGTGATTTCAGCATTTTCCTAGAATTGAGTTCCTCCCTCAAGGAGTAGCTGAGCTGCCCTGAGTGACTCGTGAGTTCCTTCCTGGAAGTGGCTGGAAGCTTAAGTTCCCTAAAGAACTCCTTGTCGTGAATCGCAAAAGGTGTTCTGACCGACTTGAGCCTCCCCTTGAAATTAGGACTGTCCCCTACGACTATCCTTTCGTACAGGTTATCATCGATTTTGTTCAGGGTATCCATGAGCTCCACGAATTTCTCGAAGTTGATATCGTGGAAGCCGTCTGTGTTCTTTTTGAACTTTTCAATCAGAACAAAACGGGTAAGTTTTTCGCTTGGGACCTTGAGTGTGCTACACAGTATCAGAAACTTCCCGAGATTCATGATCGAACACTCCTGGTTGATACGATCGAAGGTGGTGTTGGCCCCAGTGGTCTGTTGTTACCTGCAAGCAAACTTAAAAATGGGCTTCAGGCGTTTGATGAGTATATCTCGCTTGGTTGGAGCCGGTGGTCGAGGATTTCTGGATCCTGAATATCCTCCTTCTTTGGAATGTCCATCACTGATTGCGCTTTCCGGTGTCGTGGAGCTCCCTGGATTGTCGCCTGCTGGAGTCGCATATTGGCGAGAGACGATTCAAGCACAAACCTCTCATCACGCGAGAGGTTTTGTTGTTGGAGCAGCTCCTGGTACTTTTGAATTGTTTGCTGGAAGACATTGCCGACATCGACCTTGGGTGTTTATGCCTTACGCGGCTATTCATATTGCTGCTCTTGCTGCTCCACTGTCTCTTCCTGTTACGATTGCTATGCTTGCTACTCGTTGTTCGGCTCTTCGAATACCCGTTTCAGACAGTACAGCATCATCTCCATAACGGTGGAACTATCCAGAGGTTTGTCCTGTTCACAAAATTTAGCGATGTTACTACCCAGCTCCGCATAGAACCGTTCGAGTTCAGAGTTGCCTTCGAACGAGAATACTTCCCTTACAAGCTTTTCGAGCTTGTTATGGTTGATGTGGTTGATACGCGGGTCGTCCTCCTGCCTTTCAACTTTGAATAGCTCCTGGAACTTCTCGTCGATGAAGCTGCGGTTGGTTTACAAGTAAAGTTGGTAGTGTTCGTGGTGCTAGCCGTCCATCTCCCAATAATTTTATTAAGTAGACGCAATGTCAGTATCGAGTTTGAGTGAGTTCCTTCCGAAGCTTGTCGATTATGGCTTCGACCAGTGCTAGCGCGTGGGATTCGTTCTGCTACCGTTCCTTTTTCATTCGGTAGAGGCGGTCCTTTACGGACTGGCTAATCTATTTGAGGTACACCAGGATCTGGTCCTAGCGTTCGTGCCGGTCCAGCTTGTCCCGCTCGTTTTCCTCACGTATCTTTGTCATCTGTTCCATGAATTCGGAGAAGATCCGCTGTTCGACTTCCAAGCATGCAGATGCCTCGAGCGAGATAAGTTCCCGCAACCTGACGTTAACATAGAGTTCACCTCACAATATCTTCCTGCAGAATGATATCGATGTAGGCATGACTGTCGCTTGCTGATTTCTTATTCACTTCGGTCGAAAGCAGATCCAGTTGGGAGTTGAGTTGGTAGGCGATTCGCTTTTCAACTTCGATCCGATCGCGACGGTTGGATTCCAGCAATTTAAGACAATTCTTTTCGACATTGGCAATGTGTTTGTTAATGTCCAGGTCGGCCTTTTCCCTTCGAGCTCGACAGTCTGCAACTGCCTACGATAACGATCGCAGCTTCTCGAGAACCACATCGAACTTATCCGACTTGCCTTGTGCGAGCTCCTCTAACCGATGTTCGAAGTTGCTGATAAATGAGGATACCAGACGATATCGACTGACCTTATCGTCCTCAACGTTTTCGTGAAGGAGGTTGAGCTTCTAGAAGACCTTGCAAACCCGCTCTTTGTACTCCTCACTCATTCGCTTTCAAACGCAAATATATGTTTCCAAAGAACGGGGATATACAATGTGTCCGTGCAATGGAAATGCTGCTGGAGCATTCAAGTGTACTCATTCATCACTTTCAGGTACTATTGCTCTTCTGCGGTCGACTGCCGACCTAGTGGACCGTTTCGCTCTGGGATCCTACCAAAGAGTCGTACACGATCCCAATGATTGTACCACAGCTGATACAGAGCCTTGTAAAGAACGGTGTCAAGTTCCTTATCAAGCGCTTTTATGTACAGTTCGTTTTAGACTTGGTCAGCTAAGCTTTCGCTGTGTAGCATACAGATACAAAGAGTAAGCCTAAACTGTACCGGGAGCACACTGTAGATCCCTTTGTCGCTTCTCAACTTCTTTGCCATGGACTGTGCAAGGGGGTCCGTTGCCCAAGCCTTTGGCTTCCCTCTGAAGACATTCCTTGGAATTTGGTCGAACAGAATAATTAGCCCCATAGTGTCCAGAACACCACGAGGTTAGTAGTCCGTCAGCTGATCTACTAGCGGCTCGAACTTCTTGAGTTTGAGATCGTTCTCGACCATCTTTTCCTTCTTAGAGAACCACAGTTCCCTCCATAGATCAAGTAGCGACAAAGCCGTCATCGGATCGGATGGCCGAAGCCGCCCATACCAAAGGACCAGCAACTCGTACAGTTCCGGATGGATGTTTTTCATCATTTTATTTACTTCACGCCGGCCGTGATCAAAGCATATTTAAATTAGCTGGTGAGGTCGCGAGCCTTGCTCGACGGTCCTGTTATTGTGCTGGATTCGATGGTCTGCTTATTGTATTATCCTTATAATCGATGGAGTAGGTCTTCAGCCACCACAATAGTGCCAAGCTGCGGCGCAATCTTAAAATCGGGGTAGGGCTCTTTGCGGCGTTCAAGGCAACAATCTCTGTAATCTCGTACTTCACAGCCAAGAGTGAAGTTGCCTACCGTAAGAGACAGCTCAGCAAGCCAGTTTACGAGCTCAAGGACGACGAGTTGGTCAACCCACCATGGAACAACAGCAACATCGATGATTGGCTGTACCGCCGAGGTAGGATTACTCGATGATGCAGTCAAGATTACTGGCAGGCCCATGCACAACAGGACATGCATGGTCCCGCGCTAGGTCTACCGTAGACCCGGTTACGAATATGTGGTGCCACTCGTCACAAAGGAAAGCAAAGCAGGTGTGACCCAGTACGGTTACATGTTCAGCAAAGGCTTCATCCCAGAAGAGTTCATGGAACCTGGCAACAGGGCACGCATTGAAGATACCCACCCACAGACTTTCGAGGGGTTTGTCAGTCGACTTGAAGAACTCAAGGATCATAACTTCATGGAAGGTAACTCTACTTCCCACGATAAGCGTAAATTTACTCACGCCAACATGAGGGACTTTGCTGAATCATCCGGTTTGAAGAATAAAGAGCAGGTTCAAGTGGCTCTGATAGAACGCCTGGAAGAGGGCAGCACATTGGACGAGCGTGACCCCATTCGGTATGCTCATAACTGCGAGTACCATTACGAGTATCCGTACCCCAAGACTCTATCAGGCGCACTGCAATTAGCCAAGATGCCATGGAACCATCGCAACGACTCGCTATTCTGGTCCACCGTAGCAGTAGGCGCTTTCGGATCCCTGGTGTTCTGATACGAAAAGGAATAGAATAACATATCGATAGCTATAAATGTATAGAAGCACTAAACGGGT
>ERZ724508.1790-NODE-1790-length-12106-cov-5.974940_pt1 | contig 12106 bp, 7 predicted proteins | sample MGYA00376041_ERZ724508 | MGnify/ENA primary metagenome ERZ724508 (study PRJEB28724, sample SAMN07190887) | wastewater metagenome | isolation source: effluent of sewage treatment plant in Hong Hong | place: USA: Christiansburg, Virginia | collected 2016-03-01 ... | reverse complement strand
CGGACTTATAAGCACCAATCTCAAAATTATCAAAGAAGCCTACAATAAATGCAAATTATTGTTGTACGCATGTGTCTATTCTCAATGTTTAAGTCCTGTCTTATTTAATGCTCGAACAACCAAGATTAGAAGTTTACTCCGCAAAACCGAGAACATCCGATTACTTTCATTAGATCGCAAATTTCAATATTCAAGAAAGTGTTTAGTTAATGAAAGCCATATTGTATCGGCAAGATGAAAAATATCAATTTATAAAATCACAATATTTATCGAAACTCTGCTTAGGGATATTTAGCAGAAAAGTATGTTAGAGAGAATGATTGATAGAACGTAAATCTCCGATGAACACTAAAAAAAACAAAATCAAAGATTATAAAAATATCACTTATAAAAATCCCTAATCAATAATTAAATCCTATTTATGTTAAACCACAGTTGAATTGTAGAGAGAGCGGACATTGCGTACAACGTCCTGGCGCTAAAAGATGTTTGGGATTAAAGATGCGAGTTTTTTCCATTATGCACAAGTTTTCCAAGTACAAAACCATTTTTAAATTCAGCCTAAAACCCAAATATCTTGTAACGGCTGTTAGTGGCTGTTACTTTATTCTGAATATATCTCCGTCATCAAAACCTGTCGCGATAGCTTTCGCTTTATCGAGAAAGCTATTCTTATAATTAGATGTCTGAATATAGTTTTTAATATAGTGCTTTACGTTCGCAAGAATATTTTCCCATTCGGCATCTGTTTGTCCAAGTTTCAAGTATTTATCTTTTGGTACAAAGTCTGTATTACACGCCCAATCATCGTCCTCTTCGTCAAACTCTTTTGACCCAATCAAATATGTTTCATATCCACTTGTCGTTTCTAATATTCCAAAATAGAAAGCTATTATGTCGGTATTTGGTTTTTCAGTACTTAGAATCTTGTCTAACCAATTGTTGAATATTTTGTCTGTCATTTTCTATATTATTGTTTTTAAACTACAATTTCATAAAATCTTGCTTGTTAAATTGTCTTAGATTCTTGATTCTGCGGTGTAATAGCCACTAACGGTCAAGTGTATGAGCAGTAGCGGATTAATATCACTAACTTTTAGAATAAACACTTAACATTATTAATATACATAAACTTTCAATTTAGCACTAAACCCGCTATTGCTTATACACAATGTTGTGCGTTCGGTGTTCTTTTCCGTCTGTCTGTTAGCGTTGGCAAAGACATACTCTTTTGCAATTTTTGGTTTGTGTGTCGGCTGGTGCGAATTGAAAATGTGTATGGCTTTTAGCGTGGGCATTATTCATTCATTTTCTTATAAACTTTCTTCATCATCAATTCTTTCACTAAGTTTCCAAACACTTTGTCTTCAAGGATTTTCTCAAAGATTTCCTGATTTTGGTCCATTCGGTCAATTAGTTTTGTGATGAATAAGTCCTCAAACGCATATTTAAACGTGTCAATCTTATTTACTTTTGCCTGCGTTTGAAGTGTTTCATCTTCCATTAATTCCGCTTCTATTTGGTCAAAGAAAAGTTTATCGGCTTCTTCAAATTCAGTTCCAAAACGGTCATTTAAGACATTGATAATTTCAGAAAGCAAAGCTTCTTCATCTTTCGCTCTTTTCAATCCTGCTTCTGTTGTTCCGCTTAATTCTCCTGTTTCGCCAGTTAGTAAATCAATTGAGCCTTCTTTGATTTTTTGTAAGCGATAATATTCCAATGCCACTTCATCGTCTAAGTGTAAACTTTCAGAGAGTTCTCGTTTTGGCAATCTTGTTTGCAAAAGTTTAGCATACGCATAAAAACGCTCAAAATCGGGGTCAACGAAAGGCATAATCTGCGCTAAAAAAGCGTAAAGATTAGTCCAAGTTCGTAATCCTTTTTTAAACTCGTCTTGCTTTTCTTCTTCGTCTATATCCTTAAATCTATCAACAGCTGGGTCAGTAAATGAATACAGATATTTTTGTTGTTTTGGGTTATTCAGTTTTGTTTCAGGATTGAAATAAACATTTGCAAATGCTTCAATTTCTGCTTTCCAATAAATTTGAAATTCATCCAATCTTGCTTTTAAATCATACAAGTGATTGATGTCTGTCTCTTCAGTAACTGTTGTAATTTCATAATAGGGTTGAAACGATTCAAAAATTGTTTCACGGTCATTTACAAAGTCTAAAACGAAGGTGTCTTCTTTCCCTGCACAAGTTCTGTTTAAACGGGATAATGTTTGTACAGCTTTTACTCCTGAGAGTTTTTTATCTACATACATTGTTTGCAAAAGTGGTTGGTCAAAACCTGTTTGGTATTTGTCGGCTACAATTAAAATCTTGTATTCTTCCCTGTCAAAAATTTCAGGCAATTCTCTTTCGCTGTATCCTGTCATTTGTGGTTCAGAAACACCATCAGGGGCATTATCATCTATTACTTTACCTGAGAATGCTACAAGTATTTTAATGTCGTTTTGATAGCCTTTTTCTTTTATGTACTTATTAAACTCTTCAAAATAGCGTTTGGCGTGTAGCCTTGAACCACAAACCACCATCGCCTTGGCTCTTCCTCCAATTTTATGAGAAACAATTTGCCTAAAATGCTCGATAATGATTTCTGTTTTTTGAGCCAAATTATGCGGATGTAATGAAATAAATTTACCAATTGCTTTTGCCGCTTTCTTTTTATTAAAATTGGGGTCGTCTTCAATGGCTTTGGTCAATTTATAATAGAGTTCGTAAGTAGTGTAATTTTTTAAAACATCTAAAATAAATCCTTCTTCAATGGCTTGACGCATTGAATACAAATGAAAAGGTTGTGGTTTGCCTTCGGCATCTTTATGACCAAAAACCTGCAAGGTTTTATATTTTGGTGTTGCAGTAAATGCAAAAAACGAAATATTACTTTGTTGCCCTCTTGCTTTTGCGGAACGCTCTATTTCTTCTCTTACAAAATCATCACCTGTATAATCATCAGAAGTTTCTTCTGTTACTGCTTCTTCTAAGGTTTTTGCTGCTAAAACTTCTTTCAATTTTTTGCTTGCTTCACCGCCTTGAGAACTATGAGCTTCGTCAATGATTACTGCATAATTTCGGTCGGGCAACTCGCCAACTTTATCCACCACAAAAGGGAATTTTTGCAAAGTGGTAATAATGATATTTGTTCCATAACCCAAAGCACTGGCTAATTGTGTGCTGTCTTTGTCTATTCTCTGGACAACGCCAGTTTTATGCTCAAATTGATAGATGGTGTTTTGCAATTGCTGGTCAAGTACTTTTCTGTCGGTAACTACAATAACCGAATCAAAAATTCGCTCATCTATTGTATTATGTAGACTTGAAAGCCTGTAAGCCAACCAAGCAATGGAATTACTTTTACCTGAACCTGCCGAATGTTGAATTAAATAGTTTGTGCCTGCTTCTACTTTGAGCACATTGTTACTGATTTTACGAACGGCATCTAATTGATGATATCGAGGAAATATTAATTTTTCTTTCTTATAAATTTTGCCATTAGATTCAAACTCTTCCGTTTCCAAATGCAAGAAACGTTGCAAAATTTCCATCCAACTATCTTTTTGTAAAATGTATTCCCACAAGTAAGCTGTTCTGTAACCGTTTTCATTTTTAGGATTTCCCTTTCCGTTGTTTGCACCTTTATTGAATGGCAACCAAAAAGTTTTGCTACCATCTAATTTTGTGGTCATAAATACTTCATCTTGGTCAACGGCAAAGTGTACCAAGGTTCGTTTTTTGAAAGCAAACAACAACTCTTTATTATCTCGGGTTGTGCTGTATTGTTTCAAAGCATTGCCAACACCTTGACCTGTAAACTGATTTTTTAGCTCCAATGTAGCCACAGGAATGCCGTTTAATGCCAAAACGACATCGACCGAGTTTTTATTTTTGGTGCTATAATAAATTTGGCGATAAACTTTAAGACTGTTTTTATTGTACAAATCAACGGCATCAGGATTAAGACCCGAAGCTGGTTGAAAATAAGCCATCTGAAAACGAACACCATAATCTACAAATCCATTTCTCACCACATCTAAACTACCTCTTAAATCGAGTTCTTTGTATAGTCGTTGTATAATTCTATTATCGGTATCGACTCCGTGTATGGCAGAAATTTTAGCCCACCTTTTGGGTTGAGATGTTTGAAGAAATGCAATCACTTCATATTTAAACATTCCAAGTTCTCTACTGTAATCTTCTGCATTTCCTTGCGTATAACCGCCCTGTTCTACAAGTGTATGTATAAGGGCAGTTTCAAATGTATTTTCGGTTGTAATACTCATAAATCATCTATTTGTGCCGTTTGCCCGTCCTCTTGTTTCTTCACAAATTGTTTATAAGCCACATCTTTAAAAATGAGTCTAAGCGTATGCTTTGCTTTTTCGGAAACGGTTTCTTTTAGATTGCCAGTTTCATCGTAGCAATCTTTAATAAATTCATAATCGTTTTGATAATCCTCTTCTGAAATATTGTTTAGTTTATTTGGCAAATCTGATTCTAAAATTTCAAAAGTGTCAGGGTCGAAGTAGCGAACAAGTGGTTTGTTTATTTCGTTGTAGTCTCGTCCTTGGAAACAAGGTATTCCCTTGCTCGATTCCCAGTAAATACCAAAAAACTCTGTTCTATTTGATTTGTATATTTTGGCAATTTGTAAACTGCCGTCCACTTCTCTTATAGATTTATCAAGCGATATGGAACTCAAGACTCTTAATGGTTCCATATCTAATTTAGAATCCATTTTTTCTTCATCAACCATTATTTTATTAAAACGAGTTTTGGCCTCTTTCTCAATATCAATCGCTGCATCACCCAAAAAAGTGTAAAAACGAGTTTTAGAAGAATCGCTTGTAAGTTCATCAAAAATAAAACCTTCAACTTCTTGTGAATAATATAATTTCCAAACCCGATAAGCTCCATTTAAACCTTTTTGCCAATCCCAACCACCAAACAAAAATTGTGCGGCTCCTCTTTCTTCGTGTATTTGGTCTTTGCCTACTTCAGTAATTGTTTTTACCAAAGTTGTAAATTGTTCCGATAAGAATTCTAAAACCTCTTCAAGAGAGGCAGATGACGATTGTAAATAACTATCTAAATGTATGGATGAAACTAAATTTAAAACCAGAGGATAAGCTCGAATAGTACTACCTGCAAAACATAGCAAACAATCTTTGCGTGGCAGTTCAAATAACTTAATACCGTGTTTCCATTTTTCGCCACCCGTAAGGCAACTATCGGTTGCAAAAACCAATTCTTCGGTGTCGTTTACTTGGCGTATATGTGCTGTGCAAAGTGTCATAATCTATTCTATTACTTTTATTTTTCCTGTTACTACTTCGCTGATGAGAGTAGTTCTATATTCTGTTAGCAAATCAATTAGTTTCAAAACTCTATTAATTCCTGAAACATATTCCTTTAAATCTGATTCTAATTTCTGAATAATACTTTCTTGTTCCTCTATAGAAGGCAAAACAATATCTAAATTGTTTAAAGTATATAACGATAAATTATTAATTGTAGAACCAGAATAGGATAATTCAAATTGAGTCTTAACATAATGTGTCTGAAATATATAGAATAGGAATTTGTTGAATAAATCAGTTGTTGTTTCTATATATGCAGCACTTTTGCCTAAAATAACTTTTTCATTTTTATAAAAAGCTAAGTTTCCAATCGTCCCATTTATTGAAATGAGTACAGTACCTTCTTTAATATCCTTTTTATGACAGTCATATTCATCTTCACTAACACTTCTTGTGTTATCAAAATATCTAACAGCACCGTTAACTAAGTTGTTGCCATTGATAAACTTATATTCTGAGTTTTCTACATATTTAGGTGTGGTATGTATTCCATCGCCAATTTTTTCAGTTACGTATTTCAACTTGGTTATACTCCAATTCGCAGGAATTTCACCCAACCATTCAATACCGCTGTCTTTCATTGGCACATTGGGATTAATGCCTTTGGTAACTGCTTGGTTAATAATAGCGGTTTTTTCCTCTTCGTAGAATTCGAGCAGACGTTTTTTGTCGTTTATCAGTTCGTCTATTTCGGCTGTTTTGCGGTCGAGGTAATTGGCTATGGCGTTTTGTTCTTGCTTATCTCTTGGAAAGGAAATAAACATATTATTCAATGTACTCGATGTTAATTGATTAATTGTACTCGTTGAAAAAAGACCTGTCTGTGCCTTAAAAACCTGAGAATTGAAAAAATAAAACAAATACTTTTCTAATTCAGAGCGAACAATTGACATAAAAGCACCAAAAGTTACTCCCTCATTTTGTCTATCAATATAAGCTGCTTTACCAACTAAATGTGCACTGCCATTTCTTGCACATAACAGAATATCGCCTTCCTTTGTCAAGTATTTTTCTTGAACTTCTTTGTTTACAAAAACACAATCTTCAAATGCTAATTTTCCATTTTGAATATTGGAAGATCGCAATACAAGAATACCTTCTCCTGTGGTGACTACATCATCTGGGCTATAAATAATACCAATAAGGGATTCTCCAACAAACTTTAACTTTGTTGATTCCCAATGTTCGGGAATTTCTCCAATCCACTCAATGCCTGAATCTTTATATTTTTCGTATTTCTTCATTAGTCATTTAAAAATTTACTCTTAATCAAATTCAAAAAGGTTGAATTCCTCGCATCTGCATCCTTAATCACGGCATCTAAATCCCAAATAAATACTCCTATCGGAAGAATAATTTTTGGATTTAAAGATATCGCCACATTGGTTTCTCTGTAATACATTTTACCACAAGAATATAGTTCCGTATATTCTCCTGCTAAATGAGTCTCAACATCTTCGTTAAATTCAATAACTCCGTAAAACCATATACGCTGAACTTGATTATTATAATGCTTCATTAATTTCCTGGCTCTTTTTTCAAGTTGAGTTACAACTTTAAGGTTTTCTTCCAGTGATATTCCTCTTTTCTTGAGTTCTACAATCACTACGTCAAAAGGCTTTTTATTTTCAGGGTTGTTAGAAAATATTAATGCAATATCAGGTCGGTTATCGTCATTGTCCTCTTCATCAGTTATAACCTGTATCAACTCCCCCATTTCCCGATCACTTAAGACTGTTTCGTACGTCATATACTTATCGTCAAGCAACCAAGCATTATTTCTATATAAATCGTTTATTGCATCTTTTTTCTCAAACTTCCCGTCTTTACGCATAGAAGCAAAAAGTTTGTGCAATTCAGTTTCACTATTCTTATCCGAAGATTTTCTAAGCTTTTCAATAGTAAGTTGTCTGAATAAAACATATTCAGTTAAAGCTCTGGAAGAAAGTTCTATTGATTTTTCATATTGCTCTTCACTCAAAGAGCTAGCATCTAATAATTCTCTTTGTTCTTTAAAAAACTGGTCTTGGGCCTTTTTTAAAATATCACTTCTTGAAATATACCCGATATTTTGCGTATCAAAATAACCACTTAGATGGGGGTAACGGTTAATCAAGCCTTTCCTTACTTCCGCATTTCTTGATTTAAGTTTTGGAATTTTATTTTCAATAATTGAAGCTACCTCTTTTCTAAATAAATCTTGAATATCCCTTAATTCCTGAGGAGATATCGTCAAATTTTGTCTTGCAGCATCAATTTTACCCTTGAAAAAATCTGAATATAATAGAAATACCATCTCGTAACCAGTAGGAAGGTTTTCATTAGAAATGAGATCCACTTTTACCGTTCTCTGGTCAACAGTAATTGCTGCAATTAAGGACGAATCTATAGGTTCAACTTCCTTAATTGAATAGTATAAATCAAATTTATCTATCAAATTTATTGAGCTATCTAGTTGTATCATTGTAAATTCCGGAATGTCGGAATTGTCAATTGATTCATTACTTTCTTTGCCCTCAACTGTCGCTTGAATTGAAATTTTAATAGAAATTCCGTCCTTTTTGAGTTGAAACAATCTTGCGTAAAATTCTTCTAGAATTCGATGTTTCAACTTTTTGGGGTGGATAAAATCACCTTTGGCTATTTTTTGCAAAGTGTAGCCAGACATCCGAAAGGTTGTGCCTGATGGATGTTCTTCAACATCTACAATATTAAACTTTTCCTCTTCAAACCCTTCTGAAAAGTCAAATTCTCGTTTTTTTATTTTATTGTAATAACTAGAAACATATACATCATCGAAATAGCAGAGATAAACAAGTCGTCCAAGACCTTTATGTGAACTCTCTTCAACGTCAAAAAGCATTGAAAACTTTCTGTACCGTTCGTCTGTAAACCCTTCTCCATTATCTAAAATCTCGACCTCCAGTGTTTCAGGTTGATTAAATGCTTTAATAGCTATTTTGATACCTATTTCAGTAGCGTTGGCATCCAATGCATTTGCGATCGCCTCGAAATACACCATCTCCAAGGAGGAATTGCCGAAAAACATTTTTACTGCTTGACTTAATTTTACTTTCATTCCAATACGCTTTTTTCAATCTCAAAGGTTTTTTCTTCCAACGTCATAATATCGGCTTTAATTCTATCTAATGGTCGAAGTGGTTTAAACTCATAGAAATATTTGGTAAAGTTAATTTCGTAACCGATTTTGGTTTTTGTTTCATCAATCCACGCATTTGGCAGGTGCGGTTTAACTTCTCTCTCAAAATATTCTTCGATGCTCTGGGATACAAGATTGCCGTCTTCATCTGTTTTTAGATAAGGAATGTTTTCATAATCTCGCAAAGAACTATCAGGTTTTGGTTTGCCTTTGCTTTTTTGTACTTTACCTTTTTCTATCAATGGTTGTTCTACCGTAACACGGTGGTAGGCAAAATATTCATTGGGTACTATTTTAGAAAACTCGGTATCTTGAAAGTTTCCGTATAGCTGTGTTATAAAGCCAATTCCTTTTTCATTGCCGTTTTCAACAATCTTTTTTCGTTTATTACCAAGGCTTTTATCCATTTTCTGCCAAAAACGGTTTGTATCGAGCTTGCCTTCTTTTATTAGTGCTTCATCTTTTGCTCCTGTGGCATTTATAAGCTGTACTTTTCCTTTTCGTTCAGCACTTTTGTTATTGGTAACAATCCAGATATAGGTTGAAATACCTGTGTTGTAAAACAGTTGGTCGGGCAGTGCAATGATGGTTTCCAACCAGTCATTTTCAATTATCCATTTTCTAATTTCACTTTCACCGCTACCTGCTGCACCCGAAAACAAAGGCGAACCATTAAAAACTATACCGATACGTGTTCCATCTGGTTTCATTTTAGAAATCATATGTTGTAAAAAGAGTAGCGAACCATCGTTTATTCTTGGTAATCCTGCACCAAAACGTCCTCGCATTCCTTTGCTATCTGCTTCTGCTTTGATTATTTTTTGTGCCTTTTTCCAGTCCACACCAAAAGGTGGATTAGAAAGCATATAATCAAATTTTTCTTCTTCCAGTCCGTCAACAGTAAAAGTGTTCCCAAATTTCACATTGGAAGGATTCTGACCTTTAATCAGCATATCTGCTTTGCAGATGGCGTAAGATTCAGGGTTTATCTCTTGTCCGAAAACTTTTAGCTCGGCTTTTGAGTTGAGTTCATTCAAATGTTGCTCGGCAACAGAAAGCATTCCGCCTGTTCCGCAAGCAGGGTCGTACATTGTTTTTACAATTCCCTCTTTGGTCAGAGTTTCGCTGTCTTCGTTGAAAAGCACATTTACCATTAGTCGAATAACCTCTCTTGGTGTAAAGTGCTCTCCAGCTGTTTCGTTGGATTGTTCAGAGAATTTACGGATAAGGTCTTCAAAAATGTAACCCATAATCATTGGGTCGTCTTCCGAAAGGTCAATTTCCTGAAATGCTTTTACCACCCGAAAAAGAATGTCCGCCTTTGGGTCGTCCATTCTGTCTATTTGGTCGTCAAAGTTGAAGTATTCAATAATTTCTCTGGCACTTGTGGAAAATCCGTTGATGAAGTTTCTTAGGTTAGCCGCTACATTGTTTGGGTCGGCAATGAGTTTGTCAAAATCAAATTGGCTTCGGTTGTGAAAGTTAAAACCTGCTTTTTTGTTCAAAGCAATGTCCTTAGCACTCTCTTTTAAACTATCAACTTTTGGCAAGTAGTCAAGAACATCTTGTTTTGTGGCTTTTAAAACACAATCCAAACGCCTTAGCACTGTCATTGGCAAAATTACTTTTCCGTAATCTGCTCTTTTATAATCGCCTCTAAGAAGGTTTGCAACTTCCCATATTTTGTCTGACTTCTCTTTAAAGTTCTTCATCTATATTTTTTGTCCTTTTATTCAGTTTTTAAAATTACTGTTTAAGTTTCGTTTTCCGTCCGAGCGTTGGCAAGAAACAGCTCTTTTGGTTTTTTTCGGTTGGCTTATGTGTTGGCAAAAACCAAATGTGCTGTTTGTGCGGTGGGCTTTTTCACTGACGCACAACTAGTTCATACAAGCACCCTATTACTTGTATCCACCCAAATTAGCATGATACTAGCAAGTCTATTGCTTGTATATTTCATTTACTTTGTACTTATCCGTTTTATTATCCGTTTATATCCGTTTATATCCGTTTATAAACGGATACCGAACTTTGAATTATTAGTAAAGCTGAGATGTTTCTTTACGGATAACATTTATTACTAAATATCCGTCAATTTTACTAAAATACAATAAATAGGGATATTATTCTTTAAATAAATCATAATCCCAGATAGCCTTAAAATCTTCATCTTCTGTTACCTTACTTAAGGAATAAGTAGCATATTCTGTAGTGAAGATCGTTTTACATTCTGTTACGATTTGAATGCATTTTTCTACATCACCTAATTTTAGTGCTACTTTTGCCAAGGATAGAAAGGGCTGGTCGTAATAGTTTTCTCCTAAGGTTTTTGCTAACAGGAGTTTTTCTTCTGCTTCTTTTAATACGTAAGTATCTTTAAAATCGGATGCAAGTCTTGCGTATTCAATCAAAAATCTGCCCCAGTTGAGATACAAGTTGAAATTAGGCTCATGCATGGTTGCAAAGACAACACGTCCATGTTCAAAAACTTCGATCACTTTATTGGGCTGATTTGTTTTATGATAAATTTCAGCCATTTTCCGTAGTACTTTGGTCGCATATACTGGAAATGTCCATGCCCAAGAGTTCATCTCTTGTCCTTTTAAAAAGTAATTTAATCCATAGGTATAAAATTCTAATTTCTTAAATACATCATCGTTCATACAATCTGCAGCCTTTTCAAATTCATGCCCCAATTGATTGAGCACATCTTGACTGTCAGTATAATGATGTGTGACATGTGTTAAAAGAACTTGAATAAAGGTGTTGACTTCCTGATAATAACTTGTAGAAATAGGGTAGGATACACTTTCTAGTATTCTAGATAATTGATTTGCCCAGTTCAAATAAATAAGTGCATCTTTTTTTGCAAATGCGAACGTACTGCTATTGAATTGCGAAATAAATGTGGCATGTGTTTGTTCCTTTTTATCAAAGTTGTATTTCAATATATCGAAACTGGTATAGAGAAATAGATGCATTACCTTTTCCGAATATTCAGAATAGGCAATATTGAATAACTGAAGTATTTCATCAAATACCGATTTGTCGAATCTATTTTCAAGTGCAGCCTTATCTAATAAGGTATTTGCAAGTGATGCATGTAAAGCTCGATGTTCTGGGCATTCTATTGCTCCTCTATATGTATCGATTGCACGTTGCAGTGATAGCGCTTTTTTAGTGGGATCTGTTTGTATTTCTGCGAGCAAATTATAACACGATGCGCGCTCTTCGTAGTAGATGACAGCTGGATCTAATTTTTCAACCGATGCTAGAATTGATAAAAGATCGTCCATTAAATCCTCTTGATCTTCTTCCTTTATGCGATTGCAAGCAAGGTCATAATGGAGTAAATAATAGATTTCCATATACGCTTCGGTAATGGCTAACTTATGTTCGAGTAACTGCTCCGGACTAGAAGTTTGAATCAATTGCTCCATCGCAAATATATTGTATTCGTGTACGATTTGATCTAGCGAATCTTGAAAGCTATTTTCCATGGTTAAAGATATTTAAAAATATATGAATTGTTTTATGAATTATGAATTATGAATTATGAATTATGAATTATGAATTATGAATTATGA
>ERZ724508.1789-NODE-1789-length-12115-cov-9.079022_pt1 | contig 12115 bp, 14 predicted proteins | sample MGYA00376041_ERZ724508 | MGnify/ENA primary metagenome ERZ724508 (study PRJEB28724, sample SAMN07190887) | wastewater metagenome | isolation source: effluent of sewage treatment plant in Hong Hong | place: USA: Christiansburg, Virginia | collected 2016-03-01 ... | reverse complement strand
AAAAAAGGTTAATTCAACGCCATACTCAATTTACGGCGGTAAGACGAAATCAGTTGGATTTGCGGGTCTTGTTCGGTAGCGGATTTTCCGGTTAATTCGATGCCGCCCGCCGATTTACCCACCGTGCTGGGGTCGGGTTTGGGTTGGGGCGGTGTTAATAATTCCAAAATGGCGACGTAGGTTTTGCGGGGTTGCGCATCGTTCCACGCTTTGTCGCGCATAATAATTTCCAATAATTCATCCATCGCCATCACCCAATGCCCCATCACCATCAGCACGCGGGCTTTGGCGAAGCGGGTTTCAAAGTCGCGTTTGTTGTCGGCGATTTTGGCATCGAATTGGTCGATAGCCCATTCCCCACGCGCATCGGTAGCTACAAATTGAATAGCAAGTAAGAACCAGTGCAGCGCATCAAATCGCAGTTGGCGCGGAATTTCTGCCAGTGCGGGCGCGAGTGCGGCTTCGGCATCGTCCAGCATGTGGTTTTCCATCAGCAGCTTGACGTATTCGTAACGCGCGTCATCGTTGCCCGGATTGATGGTCAGGGCTTCATGCAGGCGGCGCATTTCGGTGGCGGTGTCCAGCGGTTCGGGCATTCCTTCTTCATCGGCAAAATCAGCAGCAGTTTCAGCGGGCGCGGCTGCGGGCAGGTATTTATCCAAAAACGCTTTGACTTGGCCTTCGGGCAATGCGCCTTGAAAACCGTTCACGGGCTTACCATCCACCATCAACACGCAAGTGGGAATGCTGCGGATGCCAAAACCTTGGCTTAATTCCTGTTGTTCATCCGAATTGACTTTGGCCAGCACGAAGCGTCCGGCGTAGGCGGGGTCGGTTTCGATTTTTTCCAAAACCGGGCCTAACGCCTTGCACGGGCCACACCACGGAGCCCAAAAATCCAGCAGCACAGGAATCTGGGAAGAAGCCGCTACGACTTCAGAATCAAAATTTTCAAGGGTGATGTCAATCATGGAGCGCTTTGCTAAAAAAGTAAAATCGAGAGATGAATAATCTACAAATCGGTATCGTCATGGGTTCCAGCTCAGACTGGGACACCATGCAACATGCAGTCCAGATTCTGCAACAGTTTGGTATCCAGCACGAGGCCAAGGTGGTATCCGCCCACCGTATGCCCGATGATATGTTCGCGTATGCCGAATCCGCCCACGGACGCGGCCTGCGTGCCATCATCGCCGGCGCGGGCGGCGCAGCCCACCTTCCGGGAATGTTAGCGGCCAAGACGACGGTTCCGGTATTAGGCGTTCCCGTGGCGAGCAAGCATTTATCGGGTGTGGATTCGCTGCACAGCATCGTGCAAATGCCCAAGGGCATTCCGGTCGCCACCTTTGCGATTGGTGCGGCGGGCGCGGCGAATGCGGCACTGTTTGCCGTGGCGATGCTGGCACTGGATACCGTGAATAATCCCGGGTTGCAAGAAAAATTGCAAGCCTTCCGCGTTCAACAAACCGAAGCCGCACGCGCCATGACCGTGCCTCCCACACCATGACCGCACCATCTCCTCACGAAATCACTTTGGGCGTGATGGGTGGCGGGCAGCTTGGTCGGATGTTCGTCCACGCCGCCCAGCGCATGGGATTTTTTACGGCAGTGTTGGAACCCGATGCCTTAAGCCCCGCCGGACGGGTGAGTCACCACCACATCGCCACCGCATACACCGATGAAAAAGGCTTGGCGCAACTCGCCCAAACCTGCGTCGCGGTGACGACCGAATTTGAAAATGTTCCCGCCCCCGCGTTGGCACAGTTGGCAAAAAGCGTGCGCGTATCACCCGCCGCCGATGCCGTCGCCATCGCCCAAGACCGTGCACGGGAAAAAGCACATTTTCAGAAATGCGGCGTGCCAGTCGCGCCCTACGCGCTGATTCAAACGCCGATGCAACTGGCAGCGGTCAGCGATAACCTGTTCCCCGGCATCCTCAAAACCGCCCGCATGGGTTACGACGGCAAAGGGCAAATCCGCGTCAACAACCGTGCCGAATTGCAAGCCGCGTGGGAGCAACTGAACAAAATCGTGTGCGTGCTGGAAAAGCGGTTGCCGCTGGCGTTGGAATGCTCGGTGATCGTGGCACGCGGAGCGGATGGGCAGTGCGTGAATCTGCCACTGCAACGCAATTTGCACCGCGATGGTATTTTGGCGGTCACCGAAGTGTATGAAGGCAATGTGCCGCCCGCATTGGCACAACGTGCCGTGGATGCCGCCAAAGCCGTCGCCGCCGAACTGAATTATGTGGGCGTGTTGTGCGTCGAATTCTTCGTGATCGACGATGAAGAAGGCGGTCGTTTGGTGGTGAACGAAATGGCTCCGCGTCCCCACAACAGTGGGCATTACAGCATTGAAGCGTGCGATGTATCGCAATTCGAGCTGCAAGTGCGCACCTTAGCGAATCTGCCACTCACGCAACCGCGCCAGCACAGCCCCAGCATCATGCTGAATTTGTTGGGCGATATTTGGCCCGCACATGGCAATAGCAACCCGCCGTGGGAGAAAATTCTCGCGCTGCCCGGCACGCATCTGCACCTGTACGGCAAAGCCAAGGCGAGCAAGGGGCGCAAAATGGGGCATTTAACCATTACCGCCGCCGATGTCGAAACCGCCCGTGCAACGGCACTGCAAGCCGCTGCGATTTTGGGCATTGCGGCGTTTTAGCCGTCCACTGCATGGTGAAGATGCTTTCCATAACACCGTATGCCGATGCAATCCGCGCTGGCGGGCTATTGGGCTTGCCGACCGAAACCGTGTACGGCTTGGGCGCGGATGCCGATAACGATGCCGCCGTCGCGCAAATTTTCACCGCCAAAGGTCGCCCAGCGGATCACCCGTTGATTGTGCATGTGGCGGATTTAGACGGTGGTTTGTCGGGTGCGGAACACTATGCCGCCGAGATTCCAGCATTTGCCCGCGCCCTGATCCGCGCGTTTTGGCCCGGTGCTTTGACGCTGATTCTGCCGCGTCGCCCCGCTGTGGGTGCAGCGGCTGCGGGGGGGCAGGGTTCGATTGGCGTGCGTTGCCCTGCACACCCGTCTGCGCAGGCGGTGTTGCGGGCGTTGCGTGAACCGTCTACGCCGAATTCCTCCATCGTATGGGGTATTGCCGCGCCCAGTGCCAACCGTTTCGGGCGCGTCAGCCCCACGACGGCGGCGCATGTGGCGAGCGAGTTTCACGACCAAATCCCCGATTTGCCGATTTTGGACGGCGGCGCGTGTACGCTGGGTATCGAATCCACCATCATCGACTGCACGCGCGGCCAGCCGATTTTGCTGCGTCCGGGTTCGATTAGCCGGACGCAAATAGAAGCAGTTTGTGGGCAAAGGGTGCTATCGAATGCCGAGCTAGAACTTCAAAGCCAGAAAGACCTACAAGCACCCAAAGCATCCGGCACACTGGAATCGCACTACGCACCCAATGCCAAAGTGCGGCTGATGAATGCCCAAGAATTGCAAACGGCGGTGGATTTATTGGGCAGCGTGATGCCCCCCAAGGGCGGCGAAAGCAAGCCGTCGATTGCCGTATACACCCGCAGCACCTTGCAGAAAGTGCCACTGCAAGTGCTAGTACGCCGAATGCCCGACGATGCCGAAGCCACCGCGCAGCAGCTTTTTGCCGTGCTGCGCGGGTTTGATGATGCCCAAGTCAAACTGATCTGGGTCGAAACCCCGCCCAGTCACCCCGAATGGGAAGGGGTGCGTGACAGGTTGCAGCGGGCTAGTGCGTAACAACTAAAAACTAAAACATCATCCCCACCGCCAAACTAAACGAGGTCGGGTTCAGGGTGGCATCAATGGTTTGTCCAGTGGAAAGGGTGGTGCGGGTGCTTAACGGGGAATAGGTCATGTGGGCATCTACAAACCACTTTTTATCCAGCGCGTAACTCACGCCCAATTGAAAGGTGGGAATCCATTTCGATTCGACCGACATGGTGGTGGGGTTGTTCGGCGTTCCGCCCGTCATGGCGGTGAGGGTGGATGTGCCGCGTGCATCAAAAAACTTGGCATACGTCAGACCCGCGCCGATGTAGGGGCGAATCAGGCTATTGGCTTCCATACTGCGCCATTGCAGCACCAGCGTGGCGGGCAATGCCTTCACTGTGCCGATTTTGCCCACGCCGCCAATCGCATTCGCGCCCGTAATGTCGTGCGAGAACGGCAAGGCCACGGGCAAATCAACCGAGAAATGGTCGGTCAGCATATACGTGATGCCGCCCGAAATTTGCGCCGCGTTGCTCACCGCAATTTGCGTACTGGGCAGGGAGGGGGTTGTCAAATCACCGCTGGATACATTGGGGCGCAGAATCGTTCCGCCCGCCCGCACCATCCACGAACCCGCCACCTGCGCTTGTGCCACCGAACCCACGGTTAATGCCGCCAAAGCGGTTGAAACCCAAAGAAGTTTATTCATGATGTCGCTCCCAAAATTACAACCAACCTGCTTTAGCCAGTTGGATATTGATAGCCTGCCCAATCAGCTTGTGCAGCGCGGGGGTGGGGTGGAAGTTGTCGGCATAGCCGTAGCTTTGCCACCAGTTCGCCGATGTTTCCCCCACGGGAATGTTGGCCGACAAGTTCGCCGTATTGCACGCGGCAACGGTGGCGGGTAGGTTCAAGGTGGCGGTTCCCAAGCTATCCGTTCCCCCTGCGACTTTGGGGCAGGCAGGGGTGGTGACGTTGGTCAGGTTGTATTGCGCGGGGTTGTTGGTGACGCGCGTTCCTTCGGCGTAGAGGTCAAAAAGTTGGACATTCGTCCCCGCCAACCCTTGCGCCAAAGCAGTGTTGTACGCCAGCAGCCAAGAACGGGCAGCGGCTTGGGTTGCATCGCGCTTGGCGGTTCCCGATGTGGCCTCGACTTGCGCCAAAATCGCGGCAAAACGGGGGGTGGTTGTGACATCTGGCACATTCACCACCACCACTTTAGTCACACCTTTAGCCACAATGTGGGTGCGTACCGATGCTGCCAGTGCCTGCGCAGCGGCTTGCGCATAGGCTGCGGCTGCGGTTGCCATGCTGGTGGTGGTGGGAGTTGTTCCCAGCAAGGTGCTAACGGTCGCAGCGGGCAGCAAAGTGCCGAGCAAATTGCTGTAATTGCTTACGCCAGTCGCAGTTCCGGCACGCAGATACGTACCAATCAAATCCGCCATATCGTTACCACCACCGTCCACCATCACCACATCGGTGGCTGCCAATGTGGGGGCAGCGGTGGCGATTTGGTACAAAATCGACAAGGGACTGCTATTGCTGGGCGATGTGCTGTTGGTCAAATTGTTCACGCGCGAACCCGCCACGGCGTAGTTGGTGCAGGTCGATTGGGTCGAGAAAGTAGCCGTTGTAGAGGTGGCAGTCGTGGTACTGTAGTTAAAGAACGAACACAGTTTGCCCACGCCCATATTGGCGGCTACCAGTTCGGGGAACACCATGAAGGAGGTTGTGGGGTCGGAGCTTTGTATCGTCACTTTGTGGCCGAAGCTGCCGCTATCCATCAGACTATCGCCAAATACCTTGAAAGAGGGGGCGATGGTTTTCGGGGTGGTATCCGCACCGTCACTCGCACCGCCGCAGCCAGCTAGAAAGACGGCACAACCCGCTGCAATCGCAGTGAGCGTTGTGCGTTTCGCCAAATTCCATTGTTTCATCCGATGTTCTCCTTTAGTTAGAGTAGTGAGAGGCAACATCATTAACGGTAAACTCACCCTTTTCAATAGGTGTTTTACTGGTGTTTAACTGGTGTTTAACGGGCGTTTTATGCGGAATCTGCTGGCATTCGATACGGGAACGGAATGGATGTCCATTGCGGTACAAAAAAATACCCAACAATGGCACTACCAAGGCGAGGGCGTGGCACGCTCATCGGCGGAACTTATCCCCCGCATTCTGGATTTATTGCAACAAGCCGATTTGCCGCTGCGTGATGTAGAGGCGATTTGCTTCGGCAACGGCCCCGGCTCGTTCACAGGGCTGCGCACGGCGTGTTCGGTGGCGCAGGGCTTGGCATTGGGCGCGGATATTCCGGTTTTGCCCATTGATTCGCTGCTGGCGGTGGCGGAAGAAGCACGTTTTAATGCGTTCGCCGATCAAACCGATCAAACCGACCTCACCCTGACCGCGATTTTGGATGCACGGATGGATGAGCGTTACGTCGGAACCTACACGTTTCACGCCGGAATCTGGACGGTTTTGGAAGCGCCCCGCCTCATCAAACCCGATGCGTTCACGCCGTTACCGCACGCGAAAATCGTGGGCAATATCGCACCCGCGACGGTTTCGGCTTTGCCCACGGCAGCGGCGATGCTGCGGCTGGCCGATCAAATGCTGGCGCAGGGTCTGGCGGTGGCGGCAGAACACGCCCAGCCCCTCTATATTCGGGATAAAGTCGCCCAAACCACGGCGGAACGCCTTGCCGCCAAACATCATGCAAGCACGCTTTGAACCGCTGCAACCCGCTTTACTGGAGGCGGTGATAGCGGTAGAACAACAAGCACATCCCCACCCGTGGGAGCGTCGGCATTTTGAAGACGCGCTCCAAGTCGGCAACCAAGCCCAAGTGCTGTGCGTGGGCGAGGGCGATGCGTGTCGGGTACTGGGTTATTTCATCGCCATGCAGGTGTTGGACGAAGTGCATTTATTAAACATCACCGTAGCACCCGATTACCAAGGCCAAGGCTGGGCGCGGGTGATGCTGGATGGTTTGCGTTTATGGGCGATCAATCACCAAGCGCAGACCCTGTGGCTGGAAGTGCGCCAAAGCAATACCCGCGCCCAGAGCGTCTATGCCGCGCACGGTTTTGTCGAAGTGGGCAGACGCAAAAATTATTACCCCGCCGCGCACAATGAGCGGGAAAATGCCATCGTCATGAAGGCCGACCTATGATGGCGCTGCACTTAAATACCCGCCAACGCGCCATGCTCAAAGAAATGGGCATCCCTATCTGGTTGCCTGTTCCAGTACCCGTTCCGGCTGCGGAGGAAAAAGCCAAGCCCGTCACCAAGCCGCGTCCTCCTTCCGTCCCTGCTCCCGCAACGCCCACCGCTGCGCCACCCGAACCCGTGCGCGTGGACTTTGCCGATGCCGTGCTGCCCCATCAGCAAGCCGATTGGTTCATCGTGAGCGATGCACTCGACCCGCCCCATAGCCCCGACATCCAGTCCACAATCCAGCTACTGGACAACCTCTTGAAAGCCGCCGGAATCAGCCGTTCCGAATCAGGAGCCAAAGGCGCGTATTTGAGCAACGCAGCGCAATACCGCACCTCGAACAGCGTCAAACCGAATCCACAAGAATTGGAACACTGCCGCCAATGGGTCGCCCGTGAAATCGCTGCCGTGCGCCCACGCATCATCGTGGCAATGGGGACGTTTGCGATTCAATTGATGCTCGAAGAACACCCCCACCACATCAACGCCCCACTGGACAAACAACGCGGCACGATCTACAGCTACCAAGACATCCCCGTCGTTCCCAGCTACAGCCACCGCGTACTCCTACGCTCAAACTCCAAAAAGGCCAAAGCGTGGGCAGATTGGTGCTTGGCGTTGGACAAGATGGAAAATCCGCTAAATAGGGATAAGGAAGAAAGAACATGACTACCACCTATGAAACCGACATCATTGCCTGGGCAAACGAGCAAGCCGTATGGCAGTATTGCTCATGCACCTGCTGAAATGGTAATACCAACCCGACCGCCGCAGTAAAAGCTGGGAACGTACTATTAAAGAGCAGCGTCGGCAAATTCATCGGGAACTGAAAGCAATACCCAGTCTCATCCCCTCTCTACAAGACCCTGAATGGCGTGACCGTATGTGGTCGGATGCCGTGAGTGCTGCCATTGGGACTTTGCCTCCGTTCTGACCGATGACTGGCTACCGCCAGAAGATAAGGGCTTATGAAGGGCGACCCCTTCACCTCGGCAATAAAACCCACATCCGCAGCGGCTGGTGAATGCGTTCGGCAAAAGCACCCGCTTGTGCGCCGGAGCCGGCAAAATAGTCGGCTCGCACCGCGCCCTGAATCGCCTTGCCCGTATCTTGTGCGAGTACCAGTTTATTGATGGATGCCGTGGCGCTGTTGGAGGATAACCACACGGGCGTGCCGTAGGGAATGCTCGCTGAATCGACCGCAATCGAACGCCCCGCCGTCAGCGGCACACCCTGCGCACCGCGTGGCCCTTCGCTGTCATCGGCAATTCGGCCTTCTTGAAAGAACGTGACGCGCGGATTGCTCCACAACAGTTCATTTTGACGCTGCGGATTAGCCGCTAACCATGCTTTGATGCCGTTCCATGAGGCATCGCGCGTCAATCCTTTGTCCAGCAACCAGCGCCCGATGCTGCGAAACGGCTGCTCATTCGTTCCCGCATACCCCAGCCGTATCCAGCGTTGCCCGCCGTCCGGCTCGGTGACCAGCAAACGCCCACTGCCTTGAATCTGCAAACTCATGGCATCAATCGGGTCGCTTAGCCACGCAATCACGCGGCCTTGCAAGGCGGCTTGGGCAGCGGGCAGGGTGTCGATTTCTTGGCGGGTGTACCAGATGGTGCGGTTTTTGTACCCTGCGGGCAGGCCGTAGAGCGGAGTGCGGAATTTGGCACTGGGCAATCGGCTGGCGAGCAGGGCGGGTTCGTAATAAGAAGTCATCAGGCCACTGGGGTCGCCATCGTTCGATTCGACACGGTAGGGCTGGAGGTTTTGAATCACCCAATTGCGTTGCGCATCGACTCCAGCGGGTGCAAGTCGGCGCACATCGTTGCACACTCTGCCCTGATGCGGCTGGCTGGGGGCGGGGCGTTCGCAGCTTCGCAACCATGCGCTCCAGCCGTCTGACCAATCATCATTCATCAATTCCGGCAATTCCGACCACGCCACCGGAACCCATTGGCTTTTGGGATGTGCCGGATCGCTGCCTTTCAAAAAAGAGCAACCCGTCATCGCCAAACCAACAACAAAAACGGCTGCAATGCGCAGCCAACCTGCATAGTTAGCTATCTTTTTCATAGTACTCCATGCTGTAAAGCCGGAAGCTGGGTGCGCACGGCGTTCAAACGGGCAAAATCCAAATCCGCACACACCACGCCTGCACCCTGCGCTTGCTGCGCCGCTATTGCGCCCCACGGGTCGATGAGCAGCGATTGTCCCCATGTTTGCCGACCATTGGGATGCGTTCCGCCCTGCGCCGATGCCGCCACGAAGCACAGGTTTTCAATCGCACGGGCGCGTAACAAAATTTCCCAATGCGCTTGCCCCGTCGTGTACGTGAACGCGGCGGATAGCACCAGCAAATCCATGCCGTTTTCACCAAGGGCGTAATGGCGAAACAGTTCAGGGAAGCGCAAGTCATAGCACACGCTGATGCCGATCTGCCACGTATTCCCATCGCGCGACGGCAACGCAAAACGCACAGGCTGCGTTCCGGCTTCGAGAACGCGCGATTCGTCATACGATTCGCGCCCATTGTTGAAGCGAAACAGGTGGATTTTGTCGTACCGCGCCACGCATTCGCCCGCCGGATTGAAAACCAAGCTGCTGTTAAAAACGCGGTCGGGTTGATTCGCACGCAGCGGAATCGTACCGCCCACTATCCACAAACCCAATTCCCGCGCCGTATGCGATAAAAAGGTTTGCAAGGGTGCGGAACTTTCCGTGTCATTGGAATGCGCACCAAAGGTTTCGGCAATGGCGAGCTTATCGGCATCGCGCTGCCCGATGAGGCAAAAGTATTCCGGCAACACCGCCAACTCTGCGCCCGCTGCGGCGGCTTGCTCCAGCAGCTTACGTGCCTGCGCGATGTTTTCGTCCACCGAGGCCGTGGACACCATTTGAATGCTGGCAACTTTCATGTATTCATCCTTTTATCGCGGTAATCCCAAGTGAAGTTTGATCGCATCTTCCACAGCCAGCATATCGACCTTGGACAGTGTGCCGAACCGATCTTTCAATCGTGACTTATCGGCAGCCATAATTTGATCGCTCATGGCTTTACAACTTTTTCCATCCACGGTAACAAGTGCCTCCCCGGGGTAGGTTCTGCGACACGCGCCAAATGGCGATTGGCAGCATCGTTGCTAATGATGACAGCAGGGCGCGTTTTGCGGATTTCGCTCCCCACTGCCGGATCAAATTCGACCCACCATACTTCACCGCGCTGCATCAGCCATGTCTCCGGCGAGCGCATTGCACCATTCGATGGCATCTGCCTCACGGGAGGTATCCGCTGCCATAGCGCGATAACCATCCTCCAATGGGGTATTGGTGACGACATGGGCGCGTAGTAAATCTTCAATGAACTGGCTCATTTTTCCCCGCCCCACCATGCGGTAAAGTCCTTCGTAAACCACTTCATCCAAGGTAATTGTCATTTTGCGGTGCATGGTAATCTTCTTTCTAACCTCTAGCGTGTGGATGGGATTATGAGCGGTTAAGGCCGTGAAATTTCCGTGAAATTCGGTTCTAACCACGTACCATCAATGACAAATTCGCGGGTGGTGGCATCCAAAAAGGGTTGGCGTAACAACAACTGGGCGAAGAAGCTGCCCACCCCCCAAATCGGGTTCACCGTGGTGGCGATGAGTGAGGCACTTCCGGCATTGACTTCCGGCGTTACGACGACGCGCAGATTTTGCGTTTCTTCCACAATGTTCGCTTGCCCGCTCAATGTGGCACTGGCGACTACCCCTTTCATTTCCAGATTATGGGTGGTGGCGATGCCGTTGGCGATTTCAACATCACCGCGAATGGAATCAAACACAAAACCTTCATTAAACACATCGCTAAAGTCCAGCATCAGGCGGCGGGGCAGGGCTTGCAGGCTCACCACGCCCAGCAGCTTGGCAATGCCGGGTTCGGCTTTCAGGAATTGACCGGAGCCGATGTCTAAATGGATTTTCCCGTTCAAACTCGCCCAATTCGGAATCATCGGCGACCCCATCCAACTCACCTGCCCTTGTAATTTTCCTTTGCCGGATCGAATGACATCGGGCATTCCAAAGCGGGTGAGGAGCTGACCGGTATCACCAATCGCCACCTCAAAATCCATGCCCGTGTGGTGATTCGGCAGACTGTGGCGCTGGGCGGTGAGTGTGGCTTCGGGCGTGGAAAGGGTGAAGTGATTCAACGCCGTCATCTCCACCCGCCCCAGTGATTTGCCATAGACCTTCAAATCGTCAATCACCACATCCAATTCCAGCGGCGGGATTTCCAACGGCGCAGCAGGTGATGTCGACACCGCAACGGGTGCAGCAGGTGCTACGGCATCCAGCACCAAGTGCGACAAACGGGCATGGACGCGCCCTATGTGCTGGGCGGTGGGTTGTTGGTATTCCAGCGTGCCTTTGGCTTCGGTGGCATCTAGCTGGGCTTTCCACGTACCATTTTCTTGCGTACCGCCCATTACCACTTGGTGAAAGGTGCGCTGACCGATAGTCACTTCCCGCCCCTGAAAGCCCAAAATGCTGGGTAAATAGCCGGCGTGGCTGGATGCGCTCTCGGCATGGGGGGTGGAAGAAAAATGGGTGATAGCACCCAGCCATTCATTCAGGTTGAGCTGTTCTAGTCGTACATTGGCTAATACACCTTCTTCGGGCAGTGGGGCATTTTCATCGGCATTCAAACCTACCGCAATCGCACCACGTAGCACTTGGGGGGGGGAGGGGTTGGTATCGCGCTCATACGTCGCGTGCAGGGAAGCACCCAGTTGGATGGCGATGCGGTCTTCGTGGGATACGGTGGTCGAAGGATGGCGTTCAAAATGCAGCGGTAAGCGTTCTTCGGCGGTTTTGCCAAACGGTGCGGGCAATGGAATCGCCATGCCTTCCAAGGTGCTATCCACCACCCCATTCAAGCCATCCGGTTCCAGCCCCAGACTGGCGTGGTAATCGGTACGGCCTTGTATCGGGGGCGGTAGCTGCAATCCTTCGGCACTGGCGTTGCCACGAATGTGGAGGCGTTTTGAACCCAGCGGAAAATCCAACCCCCCCTCCAGCACCACCGAACCACCCAAGCTACGGGCATGAATCGTGTTGGGTATTGCAAAGCCACTTTCGGTAAATGCCAGCGTTCCTTGAACGTGGGTCAGGCGTGGCACGCTGGGCAGAATCTGGAATTCATTATTCTGC
>ERZ724508.1788-NODE-1788-length-12118-cov-4.677858_pt1 | contig 12118 bp, 9 predicted proteins | sample MGYA00376041_ERZ724508 | MGnify/ENA primary metagenome ERZ724508 (study PRJEB28724, sample SAMN07190887) | wastewater metagenome | isolation source: effluent of sewage treatment plant in Hong Hong | place: USA: Christiansburg, Virginia | collected 2016-03-01 ... | reverse complement strand
GTCCAAATACTATCAGCCCATTCGGGATGATCGATAAACGGATTTCGGTTATTTTGAAATTTGTAATAAACAGAATCGTTACGCGCAATTTCTTTTGCACTTACTGGATCTTGTTGATTCCATTGTAATAATACATTCATTTGCCAAGGTAATATGTTTGATTTATTGGTTGCATCCGATGTGGACCAACCACCATCTTCGCTATAATAACGCGTGCTCATATAAAAATACGTTCTGGCTAAATCTCCTTTGTATTCGTCAATTGGTTCAAACACGGTTTGGCTGTATCCTAAATCAGAACAAGCTCCTAATTTACTTCCGTTTAAAGTGGTTAAACTAGCCACATTCACATTACCATAAGGATAATTACTTCTTATACCATTTACTTTTCCATCCGTTGGATACACATGAAATAAATCAGAACTTGGTCCTGAAACAGAGTTAAACCAACTTTGTGGCCAGCTATGTTCACGATTATAACAGTCGCCTTCTACGGCATAATTTCCACATTCGTCAGTTACAAATGTAAAATTATACGGAGCTGTTCCTGATGGAATATCGCTATACATGTCCCATACTTTTCCGTTGGTTTTTCTATCTGTTTTTTGATAGGCTGTCCATAAGCCATTATAAGAAACTTGCGTATGATTATCAATAATATTGTGCAAGGCTATTTTTAATGTATTGCCCGTTAAGCCTTGTGCTGTATTATAATATCCCACGGGAATTTGAGCGAAACAAAAAGTAGAGATTAATGTAAGAGAGAGTAGGAGTTTTTTCATGTAAATAAATTGTAAAGTAAATGTACCACAATTTTACTTTTCTTTTTCTTTTTGCTTGAACAAAAAGAAACAAAAATTCAAGGCGAAAGACCAACTCCAATCTTTTTCTCGCTCGAAAAGTCGGCGCAATGCCACCGAAAAAATTGCAGTTCGCATCGTTTTGCCAAAATCAGCCGCACCATTACCAACGTATGATAAATTTGCTAAAACTCAATTAATTTCTCTCTTTCAATAAAGTTAAACTTTACTTCTTTCGAATCGGTTTGTGTGAGTTGAATAATATAATGATGGGCGTTTCTAAAGATTCTATATTCTGGCATACAAGGCACGTTTAGTTCTTCTTCTACCCATTTTTTAATATATAATACATTGTGATCTTTATTGGTAGTGCAAAATGCTTTAAGATCATTTGGTAATCGTTTATAGGCTTTGTCCGTTAAAATTAACTGACATTCATTTAAGTTTGATGAATATAATGAACTTGATAAATACGAATCGTATTGGTTATTTAAACTAAAAATAGGGAAGATGAGCATTAAAGTAATCACGATATAAAAGCTCAAGCCTTTAAATAAAAAGGAAATATCAAAAAAGCGTTCTTGTTTAACGTCAGCAAATAGCAGCAGTATTAATGCTATCATGATGATATTCCAAGGCCAAACTACGGAGTTATAGGATTTACCTGTTGGACCTAACATAATTAAAATCAAAATATGCATTAGTATCACTAACGGAACAACAATAAATCGAAACTGCTTTACGAGTAATAATACACCAATACTTAATTCAAAATAAGGAATCACATATCCAAACTTAGTAACGATGCCTAGCTGTCGTTTTGATAATACAGTATCAAAAGCACTAATCATCCATTCAAATGTATCTGGTACAAAAGAAGAATTCATTTTTTGAATCCCACTAAATATATAAATCAAGGCGACTAATAGTTGTAATGAAATAAAAACAGTGGTGTAATTATTTGGTTCATCTACGCGGTGTCTGTAAAACAATAAGATAAATAACATTAAGATGTAATTGTAAAACCACGGCTGTAATCGGTTTTGATCATCAAAACACATATATACCGAAAATAAAATTAATAATACAGTTGGAAACTTTTTTTGAGTGCTAAACGAAAATATGATGAGTAAAATTAAAACGGCTAACTGAATATAATCGTAAGGGTAGGGCACTCCAAAATAATCTTCTATTAATGTTGTTTTTGGAAACCATCTATCTCCCGCCCATAAAGGATGGCTTAAAATAATAGACGCTAACAAGCCAATAAGAACGGTTAATTTGATTAGTTGAAGGCGTTGGGTTAAGCGCATCTTATTTGTAATTTTCTTTTTTTAGTTCGTAAACAACAGATTCTATATTATCAAGCAAACTGTCTTTTAAATAGGTCATTCCTAATTTTTTGAATACATTGATAGATGCCGTGTTTTCTTTCATGGCGTCACCAATAATTCGATTTAAATTAAAATGATTGAATCCGAAATCTATACATGCTTTAGCCGATTCAGTTGCGTAACCTTTTCCCCAAGCACTTTCTAGTAGTCTGTAACCTATGTCAGTTTCTTTTGTATCTGTATGAAATTTTAAACCGCACCATCCTATAGGATTTCCAGTTTCCTTCTCTGCCACTAACCACCGTCCGTATCCATTTTCTTTATATTGGTTCATGACGTACTGAACTATTTTTTCTGCTTCTTCAATCGTATTAAATGATGAGTCTCCAGTATATTTTACAACATTGTAATTTGAATTTAGTGTAAAGAAAAACGGAGCGTCACTTAAGACATGTTCTCTTATTATTAAACGTTCTGTTTCTATTATTATTTCGTGATTCATTTTTTATTTTTCTTCGGTTCTCGACTACGCTCGAACTGACAAGCTCAATATGTAACTAAAGTTTAGTATTTATGTCACTTCGAGCGTAGTCGAGAAGTTATTTATTTAATCTTATTGTATTATATATTTCATGAGAAGTTTCGTTTTTACATTTTGCTTCTTCAATTAATCTTTTCCAATCCGAATTTATTAAAGCTTCTTTCTTTTTAGCACTCCATTTTTTTATCTTTTTCTCCCATTGAATTGCTAAGTTGTAATCTGAAAATAATTCACAAAATGCTAATTCAACAGGCCTACGAAAATAAGTATATGATTCTTTATGTATTCCTTCATTATGTTCTACTAGTCTTTTTTCAATGTTATTTGTAACTCCTGTATAGTAAGTGCCATCATTACATTTTATGATATAAACGTATAAATATTTAACTATCATTTAGTTTTATTCTTACTTCGGTTCTCGACTACGCTCGAACTGACAAATTCTTTTTTGTTTTATCTTCGGTTCGCTAACTCTTTCACATCGGTTCTTGACTACGCTCGAACTGACAAGCTCAATATGTAACTAAAGTTTAGTATTTATGTCACTTCGAGCGTAGTCGAGAAGCGCTCTTATAGTTTACTAAAATAAAAAAAGAGATATTGCTATCTCTTTTTAAATGGTAATGTTATGCACAATTATTTTTTAGTATCGGGGTCTGTATGAGGTTTCTCTTCTACATTCTTACCCATGTTTTTTGATACTTCTTCTAATAATTTTAATCCTAATAATCCGCTGATAGGGCCGTTAGCTCCATCGCCGTTACCGCCAGTAATTAATACATCTGGAATCACTTTGATTTTATCTTTACCTATTGCTTCCGTTACTTTTAAGCGGCTGAAGTTATCGCCACCCATGGCGTCAACTGCTAATCGGTATGATTCTGCATTTGATTTACCTACTGCTAAAATACTTTGTGCTTCGGCTGTACCGGTTACCGATATTTTCTCAGCATTTGCATTTGCTAGCATTTTAACTTTCTCTGCTTCTGCATTGGCTGATAATTTTGTTTTCTCCGCATCAGCTGCTGCGATTACTTTTAATCTATCTGCTTCTGCATTAGAAGAAATCTTAACACTTTGCGCTTCACCTGTTGCTTTCTTAACGGCAGCATCTGCAATACGTTCAGAGATTAATACGCCTTGATCAGCTTTTACAATTTCTTTTTGCATATCAGCAACCGCTGTTTCTTTCTCTAAAGCCTGACGAGTTACCTCGGCACGTTTTTGAGTTTCAAAGGTTGTATTTTGCTCTTCGGCAATTTTACGATCGGTTAATGTTTTCATTAAGCTTTCTGGTGGAACAATGTCTCCAATTAAAGTATCAACACCATTCACATTGTATTGGTCTAACACTTGACTGATTTTTGATTTAGCAGCATCCTGACGTTCTTTACGAGTGCTTAAGAAAGCAATCACATCACTATCTTGAGCCGAGTTACGGAAATAGTTACCAATAGTTGGTTCTAATACTTGCCCCACTAAATTCATCATACTACCAAAACGCGCAATTACTTTTGGTGCTTCGGTTGTTGGAATATGAATAATTTGAGACACATCTAAATTGAAAGGGAAACCATCTTTTGAACGCACCGTAATAGTCGATAAGTTTTTATCTAACTGATGCGATTCGCTGCGAGCATTAGCCCAGTTCAATACTAAGTTAGTAGTTGGAACTAGTTCCACACGCATAATAAAGGTATTTACTGGATATTTACCAGGCCCTAATGGCTCAGCCCAAACACCTTTTTCTCCTTTACTCACAATGTTACCGTGTTTAAATTCGGTGCCACTCAAATCTTTTCCTTCTGATCCTACATAAGAAATAACAACACCTACATAACCAATTGGAATCTCTGTCATTTTAATTTGCTCCACTTGTATGAACCAAGGATTCAAATAATATGAACCTGCTAAAATAATCTCTGGCTGTAAACCTTTGTTACCATTAGCTTCTAAGAAAGCATCACAATCTTGGAAATTATTATGACCTAATACTTGCTTACCTGCAATGTTGCCTTCTTCAATTGGCATACCATCCATCGTCGTTACAATACCAACCATATTCTCATTAATATGAGTCATGTCGTAAGTACTGATTTCAAATAAGAATGTGTTGATACGGTAAGTACCAGCAGTAATAATAGCTGATTGACGACCTTTACGGCCGCCATTTCTTAAAAAGGCTTCAGAATCTTGAAATGAATCGCAATCTACTTTACGAGCTAAGATAAAACCTGTTTCTAATTGTTTACCATCTTTGGCTACTACTAAACCAATTTTTCCTTCTGGAATAACAGTAAACGACTGTTGAGTAATTTCATATTGCCAAATCCATTTCCAAAAATAAATTCCTGGGGCAAGAGGTTGTGCTTGAAAACCAGCTTCACCATCAATAGCAATAATACGCCCCGCAGGTAATTCCTTATTAGCACCAAATAACACAAATTTTTTGGTGACTAATCCAATCTTATCTTCTGGGATAATAATGATTCCGAATAAACGGAAAATTAGTTTGTAAGAGATTAATAAAATAATGGGAATAATGACCCACCAATAGTCTACAATATAGCTCATAATTTTTTAGTTTTTTGTAGAGTAAATGTATAAAGGAAACAGTTATGCCTTTAGGCATTTTATGAACTAAAACTATTGGTTATGAACTAAAAAGAGATTATTTTCTACTCTTTCTTTTTTCCTTGACGAAAAAAGAAACAAAAATGTCAAGGCGAAAGATCAACCACCATTGGCCCCGCAAAAATGCTTCGTTGAATGGCGGTTCGCTCTCTTTCGCCAAAGCCAGCCGCACTATTACTAACGTATGAAGGGGTGTTGCTATCCTCTTTTAATCCTTAAATGAATAATGCCCTTTTGCATCGGTTAATACTTTACGAGTAGAATGATTTTTTTCAAAATAATCGTAAGCAGGTTTTAATGAATTCCAAAAGGTGAGTTTGTCCTTTGAATAATTTGCTTCCAAAAATTTTATATTTTCAGTAGTCATCTTTGCTGGAAAAATATCAGCTTTTACAATTCTATTTCTGTTTTTTGCTTCTAAGCATAACACATACAATTCTTTTATTTTATCATCTGTCATTGGTAAGCATCCAATAGTAACACAATTACCATGAATCATAATAGCACCTCCAGCATTTTTACTGGTTTTTAAAATAGCATCGCTGGTATTAGGATAGCTTACTCGCATGCTTAAATAATAGTTACTTGTTGGGTTAAATAAATCAATGGTATAAAATCCTTCTGGTACTTGTCCGTCGCCTTCTTGTCGTTTTGGGCCTAAATCTCCACTGCTTGCACAAATGTCATAAGTCTTAAATAATTTGTACGATGTTGCATCTATATTTTTTAACCACACTTCTAGTTTTTTATCATGCTTAAAGGCACGTATATAAATATCGTAATTTTCAGAATTTATAGAAATAGCTTTGAGGCCCTCTTTTAATGTTGGCCATTTGTTTTTGTAAGCATCTTTTACCTTGCTATATTTTAATTGTGCAGCTTTAAAAGTGGAAGTCTTTACCTGTGCTACCGAAAAACAAGTTGTTAATACAACTAACAACCCAATATGAATAACATTTTTAAATAGCATGGCATAGGTTTTAGATTAAAATTACTTTTATATCAATTAAAATTAAGGTTTTTATCAAATGCTAATTCTTAAAATATTAAAAAATAAATACTTTTTGGTGATTATTGGCTTAATTGTATGGCTTTTATATTTTGATAAAAATGATGTGTTTACACAGTTTGATTTGGTGAGTAAATGTAATAAGTTGAATACGGAGAAAGAGTATTACATTGCCGAAATAGAAAACAATAAAAAAGAGATTCTGGAATTACAAACTAATAAAGAAAGTCTTGAAACCTTTGCTCGCGAGAAATACTTGATGAAACGCGACAATGAAGACGTGTTTGTTTTAGTTCAGAAGTAATAAATATAAATCTTATTGCAATTGAATTGTATTCGAGAAATGTAGGTTTAATTTAGGGCTCATTTTAAACTACAGTTATAGGGCGCGTTCGGCGGTAGCCGAACTGCGCTGTCACTGCAATCTTTTTTGTTTTCATCCCTCGCGCAGCTTTTACTTTCAAACTTAATAAAAACCTGCGTGAGGGATAGCGGCATATGTCTGAGCTCTTTTATTTGCTCCGCAGGACAAATAAAAAGCGAGTGCCGACAGCCCGGCCCGCAGGGACACGCCCAAGCACTTTAAACCTTTATTATTTTACAACCTTTTTTTAATAAGCGTAATCGCTCAAGTAGTCAAAGTTGCTAGTTAATTTTCCTTCTTTACAAATACTAGCACGTTCAATAATTGCATCAACATCTTCTTTAAATAAAAACGGTAAAACGCGCTCCATCAAATCTTTACCAAAATCATCACTCGCATCACGAGGTAATTCGCAAGGCAAATTATCAACTGCCATAATACAAATGGTTTCCTTATTAAATGGAACGTCCTCTTTATCTGTTTTAGGATTGTAACCATAAAAAGGTTTATCAATTGTACTAGCTCTTAAAGTCGTTGGTACACTTCCATCAATATCACAAGTAATATCAGCTACCACACTCATTTTAAAATCAGAAGCTTTCATGTCCTCCGTTGTAAACATTTTAGGTGAACGTGGATCCCAAAAGTGTGCAGAGATAAAAATATCAGTTGCTTTTGTAAAAGGAGCAAACTTAGATACAAAATGCTCTGGGTGTTTAAAGAAATCGTTCAAATCAAAATTATGATCATCCGGGCGTTCCACATAATCTCTTGGATTTAACTGACAATAAACAGGCTCTCTGAAAGATGCCATTAAGAATTCTTCTGGTGTTACTTTTCTAATTCTTAAAGCCGATAAGGTTTCGATAGCGCCATTTGCTACACGACCACCGCCTGTTAAAGCAATTTTAATGTTTGGTAATTTTACACGTTTTAATTCTTCCTCCATTTCTGCCCTGTCGCGGCAAAGGTTAGCTGGTTTAATTTGAAATAAATCATATTTACGACCATAACCTAAAATGCCATTATAAGCCCCTACAATTCCTGCATAACGTCCAAAACCAATAATACGATTATGGTTTTTATCCGTTAAAGTTTCGTAGTCTATCATTTGAATTTTCTTTTCAATTAAGGCTTTCATTAGCTTAATATTATGGGCCTGTTTCTTGATGGTATGAGAAAAGAAAAAGTATTTTTTACCTGAAATCAAGTTCTCTTTAGGAACCTCTTTAACACCCATTAATACGTGGCAATCGCTTAAATCTTCTTGTAAGGTTAATCCAAATGCCAAATACTCTTCATCGCTATAACATCTTATTTTGCTAGGTTGAATCACAATTTCTAAGTTCGGGTACAAACGCAGTAATTCAGTACAAATTAGTGGGGTTAATGGAACTCGTTTATCTGGTGGAGATTTTTCTTCGCGAAGAACGCCTATTTTAAATTTTGACATATATGTTTAGTAAAAGTGGATAATTAATTATTGAAAAAAATAGGAATTCTACAGAATTGTCTTATTTTTATACAAATATACACTCATTGTTTAAATTAAAAACAGCCTATGAAATATATCTTTACTACTCTTATTTTATTTTTAGCTTCTCTGAATATCTTTAGTCAATGCCCAGGTGGTAGCATAGAAGTGAAAGTTGTTTTAACCACTGATAATTATGCTGCTGAAACCACTTGGCAATTAAAAGACAAATTTGGTGTGGTGTTAATGTCGAATGGTGTTTTAACCAATTCTACAACATCTACCAGTACAATTTGCGTTGCATCAACTGGTTGTTTAACGTTTGTAATTAACGATTCGTTTGGTGATGGTATTTGCTGTAATTATGGAGCCGGAAGTTTTCAAATTTATGTGAATAATGTTTTACAAACGAACAATAACGGACAGTTTGGTGGGACTTATACCTATTATTTTAATTGCGGACCCGGCGAAAGTTGCCAAACGGCTATTGCTGTGAATACAGGTACATACACAGCTCCAGGTAATGAGTATTTCTATAAATTTAAACCGGCTCAAGTAGGACTGTATACTGTATCTACTTGTTCATTAAGTTCATGCGACACGAAATTATGGGTGTACGATAACTGCAATGGTTCCTTTACTACTAATAATACAGGAACTATCTTGTATAATGATGATTTCTGTGGTTTGCAATCTGAAGTATCGGGTGCTTTAGATACATCAAAAACCTATATTGTAAGAGTTGGATCTTATAATAACTCTTGCCCAGGAGCGATTAACTTTGCTATTAATTATCAAGGTCCAATTTCTGGTTGTACTACGTTTAGTGCATGTAATTATAATCCATTAGCCACTATTGATGATGGTAGTTGTGTATATTATCCAAGTCCATTATGCACAGCTCCCGATTTAACCATTGTTCAACCGCAATTTATTAGCTCCTTAAGTTTAGGAACCGTAAATGCTGGAGCAGGCGATTGTAGAGTAACTGAAAGTTGTTTAAATGGTTACGGAGTTAGAACGGTAATTAATTTTGATACATACATTAAAAATATTGGAACTCAAGATTATTATATTGGAGATCCAGGTAACAATCCCGGACAATTTACAACTAACAACTGTCACGGACATGCACACTATGAAGGATATGCAGAGTATCGTTTATATAAACCAAACGGACAAGCCATTCCTATAGGATTTAAAAACGGCTTTTGCGTATTAGATTTTGATGGCTGCCCTGATGGAGGAACTCCTAAATTTTCTTGCGGTAATATGGGAATCTCTAAACAATGTGGGGATATCTATAGTGCTGGTTTAGATTGTCAATGGATTGATATTACGGATGTAGATACGGGGAATTACGTAATGGCAGCTAAAGTTAACTGGGATCAATCGGCGGATGCTTTAGGGCATTTTGAAAGTAATTACCAAAATAACTGGGCACAAGCGTGTATTAAAATTACGGCTAATGCATCTGGACAAAAAGGATTTACTTTATTAGCTTCTTGTCCTTCTTATTCAGATTGTGCAGGAAATCAATTTGGAAATGCAGTTGTAGATTGTAATGGTACTTGCAACGGAACAGCTAAAATGGGAGATTTGAATAATAGTGGAACTCAACAAATAGTAGATGGCCAACTTTATGTCAATCAAATTTTAAATAGTAGCATCACGGCTAATAGTTGTAATGATTTAAATAATACAGGTACGATTACTGTTTGGGATGCTGCTTTAATGGCTAATTGTGTTAATCATGGGTCGAGCATTAATACCAACTGTTTATTTCCAAGAGGTAATTTAAACCCTAATCATACAGCAACTTTAAGTATTGGAAATGTAGATGTGTCTCAAAATTATTTTGATGTGTATATTCAAAATCCAACGGCGCGTGTTTTAGGTTATGAATTTACCATTAGCGGCGCTACTATTTTAAATGTAGTGAATTTAGTGCCAACCAATGTGTATCCCGAAACACCAGACTTTTTAATTGGTGGCAATAAAGTGATTTGTGTATCCTTTAAAGATTCATCTATTGCTAAAAATGTGAACGCTCAACCTTTATGTAGAATTTATTACACTAATGGTTCTGGAAGTATTTGCATCAATAGTGCTATTGAAATAGTAAACAAAGCTTATGAAGCCATTAATAAAGTGGTAGCTAACAATTGCTTTTTAGTAACAGGTGTATCGCAAATGCTTGATAAAAATCACTATTTCTCTGTGATTCCAAATCCTGCAAATGATGTGATTCAGTTAACAGGTTTCACTAAAAATGCTGATAAGTCGTTAATCGAAATCAAAGATATTTCTGGAAGATTATTGTATCAAGAAACAGTGGTGTTAACCGAATCATTTAATCATACCATTAGTTTAGCAGATTACAAATCGGGAGTGTATTATGTGACTTTATCATCAAATGCTGGTTCGGCTACTAAACCAGTGGTGGTGGTTAAATAATAGTACGGTATATTATTATTTGGGAATGTTTCTTTGTATCAATTTTTTGGGCGTTACCCTTCCTTTGGTCGGGTCAGGCTTTACGCTTCAATCTTTTTTATTCGTGCCTCATAAAAAAGGATTTTCGCTACAATCCTTAACGCAAGTTAATCCCGTAAATTGAAAGTAAAACTTCGCATTTAATAGTGAATTTGCGTGAGGGATGCAAGTGGAAAGCCTTTTTGGTAGCTGAAGGTGGCTGAGATAGTTACTGAACTTGTCGAAGTATCGAAGCCCCGAAGTCCAAAAAGCTTGTAACGGCAGCCCGACGGCGCCAGCCTCTTTGCGCCGGCACGCCCGCATCTTTTCAGTATATTTATTAATGTTAATCCAAATCATTTTATAAATTTGGTTTCAAAAACCAAACTCTATGAAATCCCTTTTTAGCTTTGTCATCATTTGCATCTCTTTTCAATTATCCTTTGCGCAAGGTAATTTCATAAAAGATAGTTTAGATGTTTATATCAAACGCGAAATGACTCGCTGGAATTTACCTGGCTTAGCTATTGCTATTGTAAAAGATGGAAAAGTAGTTTTAATGAAAGGATACGGTTATGCTGATGTTGCTAGGAAAACACCAGTAACCGAAAACACCGAATTTCAAATTGCCTCTAATAGTAAAGCATTTACTGGAACATCGATTGCCCTGCTAGACCATTACGGAAAATTGAAACTAGATGATTTAGTAAAAACGCATTTATCATACTTTAAAATGCAAGATGATTATTTAACCAATCATGTGACGATTAGAGATGTATTATCGCACCGCATTGGCTACGAAACGTTTCAAACTGATTTATTAAACTGGGCGAGTACAAAAAGTAGAAAAGAGCTTGTTGAGAATATGGCAAACGTTACTCCTAAATTTGGTTTCAGAGAAAAGTATGGTTACTGCAATATGGGTTTTGTAACTGCATGAGAAGTTATTTTAGCAGCAAGTGATACTACTTGGGATGATTACTTAACATACCATTATTTTAAGCCATTAGGCATGACAAGAACAGGAACGACCTTTCAAAATTTTATCACTTCTCCAAATGCATCAAAAGCTTATACGTTATTAAATGGAAATTTATTTGAAATCATGCCTTCAAAAGTGGATAATATTGGAGCGGCTGGTTCTATCACATCTAATGTGAATGATTTAAGTAAATGGGTGATGATGCAATTAGATAACGGAAAGTATAACGGTAAGCAAGTGGTGCCTTTTGAAGTAATTCAAAAGACGAGAGAATCAAACACTATTGTAGGGCAGGGTAGAGGAAAAGGAAATAGCTTTAATACTTACGGTTTAGGTTGGTTTTTAAAAGATAAGTTTGGTAAAAAAATAGTAACACACGATGGAGGTGCGAATGGATTTTTAAGTAAAACAGTTTTAGTACCCGAGGATAAATTTGGATACGTGATTTTAACTAACAGCGACGGACAATATTTATTTGACGCCATTGACGCTCAAATTATGAATG
>ERZ724508.1786-NODE-1786-length-12140-cov-6.863550_pt1 | contig 12140 bp, 19 predicted proteins | sample MGYA00376041_ERZ724508 | MGnify/ENA primary metagenome ERZ724508 (study PRJEB28724, sample SAMN07190887) | wastewater metagenome | isolation source: effluent of sewage treatment plant in Hong Hong | place: USA: Christiansburg, Virginia | collected 2016-03-01 ... | reverse complement strand
AGTGGCAATATAAGTCTAACACTCTGCCCAGAATTCATGGGGATGCTGTAGCTTGCAATTAAACCAAGCGATGGTTGGAATCTCATTTATTAATTCTTGCTCAATGGCTGATCCAAATTCCTACCCGTCTGGGCCGAGAGATGAACCGGCAACTAACTACTACGACTTCTTTCCAGAAGGCAATGATTTCACCGAACAAGATGGACAGCCCATCTTGTACGAAAATCACGCAGAGGACAATGCTACATCATCGTTGATCGATATGATCGACGATCGAGAGCTCAAGATGTCCATCGATTTCTGGGCTAATTTCCCTGAAGAATATCAAATTGCAGGCACCGCAACTGTGGAAGAATCTCGTGAGGACAACGATGCTCAAGAACTTCATATTCCTATTGAGCCGGCTCGAACTGATGTCGAGGTGCATCCCGAAGAGGAGTCAGTTGCAGTTTCAGACACTTATAGCCCTCAGGAGGCCTCTCAAACAAGTCACCAATCGGTTTCCCAATAGAATAAACCTACTCGCCATCCCGAGGACTCGAAAAACTTATTGATCAACGTTGGAACTCAGCTGAAGAACTACTTCTAAAGGCAGTTCCGAAACACCAGAACTCTCCAGCTCTTCTACCAACTCTTTGGGCGGCGAAAGACATACAAGAGTCTCAAACGTTTTTCAGCCCTATTCGCTTCTCCGCTCCGGGAGCACTGCATCGACTTCTTCGACTATCACGTACTGCGAATGATTCTTACAAGCAAGGCTTCGAAGAGGTCGGCGATGATCAAGTACCTGGGAGTTCTTCGCCAAGGGGCAGTCCGCGGGTACATCACGAACCTTACCCTTCATTGAGGGCAGGCTGATCGATGTGAACCAATCGGTAGTTTGCGACTCCTAAAATACCAACGATGGATGCTCACCCAAGATATTGTATATTGCTGTCAGAGTTGTTTAGTTAGGCCGACCTCCGCCATCGGAATGCGATGTAATAATCACCGGATTATACAATGGTCTGGAAAATTCGCATTGCATTGGTTATTGTGCTGTTGATGGTTGTTACCATGCAGCAGCACCCTAGTGATGTTGTGCACATCCCGTACCAGGGGCAGTGGAGCTCAACTAACGTAACAATGCTCAGAGTCAGATCTTCAGAGAGTTCCAGGTAAATTCAGGAGCAATCGAAATGACCTTTGGCTATGAAGCTGAGAATGCAGTGGGTATTGCAGAAGCTGACATGCTGCAGCTTCTCGTGCTCAACCCTCTGTACAAGGATGGAATTCGCGCTCAAGTGCAGCTACAAATCACGCAATTTAATGACGAAAAGTACTTGAAGTATTAGCGCCAGGAAGTGTTGGGCTGGTAGCAGAACGAACGCAAGCATCGAAATACTCGATTCTCTCAACACCATCAGCAGAAGTATATGGCAGTCATTATGGAGGAACTTGCTTGGCCAATTATCGAATTCAACTCAACGATCGGATTTAGAGTGGGGCTCGTAGTCTACACTTCTCCCTCGATATTCAAAGTGCAGACGGGGAGCTGTAGGACTGCAGATTCGACTTATCCTCGTCAGACATTGGTTATGACGATTAAGTAACCATTGGGATATTCAGGGCCGATCAGTGTTGTTCTATGGCCTATTTATCTGTCTACTTGGGGCCGTGCAGGTTGCCTCAGCTCACCGCATAGTATCCAGCTATGGTGCTAATCTCAACCAAATATCGCTGGTAACCCTAAGTCTTTCACTGCCTCAAGACATCTACTTAGCGATTCTTCACTTCTATCTCATGGTTGGGATGCCACTGTATTTCCTCTACTTCATTCCAACCCTTCTCAGCTGTGTTGTGCAAGTTTGCTACAGCGCCAAGCTTATTGCCAGCGTCTTTCGTTGTCAAACGCAAAATTAAACCTCAGCTGTGTTCGTGAGAAGGAAGATATTGCTGCTCTGCTTTCTGCTTGTAGTGCTCATAGCCTCCTACATGATTGCGATGTACTTCGTACCATATGAGACGGGAACCCTCCTGATTCAATCAGCAGTTATTCTGCCTCAGATTTACTCAAACATGAAGCATACCAGGAAAGGGAGGTTTCTAGCAGGATACTATCTGGGATATCTCAGCACCCGAGCATTGCTGCCATTCTATATTCGGGGATGCCCTACTAACATCTTTCGGTTGGCACCTTCCTTTGGGATTTGTACTCTCTGGGCAAGTTCCTATTTATTTCAGCTTGTAATTCTGTTTCTACAAGCTCGGCTCGGAGGAAGGTTCTTTGTACCACGATGCTGCTTGTTTTACTACCAAGAGGACGGCTACAGACTAATCGGCTCGGAGAACACTCTATCGAACAGCGACTGTTGCATCTGCCTATCGGAGTTTGGCATCAATGAGGAATGCTCAACCCAGGGTGATATTGTCCAGTCACCATGCCGACATTACTTCCATTTAGACTGCCTAAAAACGTGGATGGAAGTCAAGCATCAGTGTCCAGCCTGCAGAAGAAGCCTACCTGAGCTTAACATCCCGTGATTGTTTTAATCGATCTATGGAGTGGATATATACGCAATAGGCGAAATAGCCTTCCTCAATCGTTTCTTTTTTGGTTGGCCAATACCTTTCAATCCTGGAATCAGTCGTTATTGCGGTAATCATCCTAATCTTTCGGTTGGAACTCAAAGAACGATAATTTGGGATTCATCCAAGTCTCCCAGAGATATCGATCTGTCTATTGCTTGGGTACATTAGAACCTAGTTGACTTGAGAACGGCGTCACTTTCGAGAGATTAAGCAAACTATCGAAGATGCGCCTGATGGCGACATTTAGCATTTGCCACATTGAGAAGCCTCCTTATTAATTCATGAGCCTTTACATGCTGCTGGGATACGTATGTCCACGTTATATAAGTTTCGTGTTGGATAAAGGGTCAGCATGGACGACGATTTCTTCCAAAGCGAGAATAAACAAGACGAGGAAGAGTTCCACGGTTACAGTGAAATGTCGGAGCCCCAACAGCAGACTCCTGAGGGTACTCAAGTCGCAAGCTCCACTGCAATAGGAACATCTGCGATCAACAACTCGCAGTTTAACTATGACGGACCATTCCAAGCAGCAGACCCCTCAGCAGAGGAAGCAGATGAGGCACTGGAAAGGATTCGAAAAGACGAAGACGCTTTAATGCATCGACTTCGGCTGAAGGCTGTACGATGTGCTGCTGATGTAGGAATAAGAAGCCGAGCTCAAGCGAAAACGAAGAGAGAAGGGTGCGAGGGAACTGCAAGAGTATCAGAACGAGAAGTCGAAGCAAGTGGAAGCCAACAGAGTAGGCTACCGACAAAACGCAAACAATCTGAAGACACAGAACCAGAATTACGTACGAAGAAGATTCGACTTAGCGTAGTCCCTGGTAGAAGGTGGCTGACAATATTGCCCTAAAGTAGGGTGATTATCCCGGCACGAAAAACGTATCAAGGATGCGCGATGTCATCCTCTCCAAGAAGCAAGACGATCTCTAAAAAAAGTGATGTCATGCAGTCTGTTCAAAGACTTATATCCCTTGCTATTCCAAAGATAGAAATCATGATCAGCAGGAAGAATATGGTAAAGGCTGAGACTATCGAAGCAAAAGAAGCCAACCAAAGTGGTGAATGAGCAGAACATTATGCTAAGGGAGGCTGCTGAACGAGGGCTCTCCTCATTGAAGTTCTTGGAAGTCATAGTCGAGGCCTTTACGGAACGTTCAGAGCTGAACTTAACTGAAATGCGTGCTCTACTGTGCAGTATTGCTTGTTTCTATGATCAGAGTGCGGATTCAAAGTATCGGATACTGAGTTGGAGAGGCTGCTTCCCGTACGAACTGTTCGTTTCGGCTACAGTGTGTTTCTCGATGTCATCAAAGTGGCCATATAGAATTGCGAATAGAACTGCGAGCTTGACGAGATAAGTACGATTGGCACTAATCAAAGTGAATGCCTTCGTTGCTCTCGGTGGCAATCCTGATCGGTCGGGGAGTGTTCAAAAAGCAGTTTTGATCAATATCATTCGCAAACAGTTCGAGCTGACCTTCAATATCTAAGACTTCCTCGACGTCACTACTGACGGTAAAGATCTAGATTTCACAACCTTTTCGAACATCTTCGCAGAAGCTATTGAAAGGGAGAGCCAAAGAAGCCTGAGCAGTAGAGGCTCCATCAGAAGCAAGATAGGCCGCCCAAGCATTGACATTGGCGAGGAAGGAGCAACTTCCCGCCTTCGCTACGACGACTTCGAGCAATGGCTGATTCAAAACTACAATTGACTTCTCTATAAATCTAGCTGGAAGGTGAAGAATTTGATGAAGTTGTATACAGACTCAGCTTCGAAGGACGTAAATGTTTCCTGTACTTGAGCCTACGAGCACCATCGTCGACTCTTGAGCAACAACCACACATGATAGCTCCTTATCGTTTGGTAGGCGATCCTCCTTGATGGTACGGTAGTCGTTGAAATAGCTTCCCAACTTCTTTTCCTGTAGGATATCATACAGCCCCAAATGTTTGCGGTTGGTGAGGGTATAGAGATGCTCACCATCCAGGCACACATCCGTCAGGCAACCATTTTTATCTTCCATCCTGAACGTGGTGAGGTACTTGCCTGAATAGACACTCGAATACCTTTTTGATCGATGAGTCGAATATCGATCTCTGCCGCTGCGATCAGGTTGCTATTGATGAATATGGTCCTGCAAATCTTCTGCCCTCCCATGTTGATTTCGTAGAGACGCTATCTCTCCTATATGCTCACACAGATAACGTTGCCCTCGATATCTCCGTAGGCTAGTAGTTACTCATTGGCATCCACGCCCAGGCAGTTGATTTGGTTATCATGGTCCTGGAAGATATCGGCTGCTTCGATATTGTTGCCTACAATTCGCCATAATTTGATGCTGCAGTCCCAGCTCGATGAGACTAGTCGCTTTCGTTTCGGTAAGAATACGAGGTCACTGACAGAATTGTCGTGTGCTAACACTGGCTTGCTTTTACTGCCGTAGACGATATTGAACAGATAGATGCTATTGTCCCAGCTGCCAATCGCAAATATTTCATCGCCCTTGATCGGCACGATGGAAGAAAGGCAGAATTCGCATATCTTGAAGCTTTTTTGGCAGGCACGTTCAACTAGGTCGAAGACTTTGAGGAATCCATCCTGGCCAATACTAACGATTGTATTGGGCTTTGAGGTCAGGCTGAGCATTCTTGTGATGGGCATCTTATGCGCTTTTGGGATCTCATTGAACTTGATGTCAGTCATCTTACCCATACTCAGTAAAGTCTTTACTTTGGGTTTGCCACTTTCTGAGTAAAGACTTGAGATCTCAGCAACCTTTGTTAACGGTGCTTTCCTTTCTACTTGGACTTCCTTATCCTTATTGTCCCGACTGTCCTTGTTATCATCAAATGGCTCGGCTGGAAGTAGAGGTGGAACGCTATTGAGTACTGTTAGAGCTCCTCTTGCAGGATGTGGAATCTTAAAGACCTGCTTTGGGCATTGGCCAAATTCGTTGATTTGACACTTGACACCCATTTTTTCTATGGGGTCGGTGATCTGCTAGACGTCCACCATTCCTTCGTAGGTCATATAATTGAAAACTGCATTATCGTATGAAATACCGTTGTTTGCTTTCACAGCTTCGGGTCCTCGCTGCTTTGCTCCGAAGATCAGATCAATCCAGAGATGTAAGTGGTTGGAAACGTACTCTGATTCAAGTGCCGACCGCATAGTATCGAGAAAGAGAGCTGGATCGTTCTTAGCCCATGGTGGAAGCTTAACATCTCCAACTCTTTTCTTATTCTGCCGAACTCCGAGATCCAAGTTAAGATGGTTCACTAGGAAATTTGGATCAGTCTGGTAGAACTATGGAATCAGTTCCTTTAGGCTTGTAGGGTTCTCCATAACATTGCCCCAGTCTCCTTTGATGCTTTTGAATAGTCGGTCGGGTTTATCGAATCTGCCACTTTGAAGTTTCAGCATGTATTCAGGCTTCTTTCGAACAAGATACCCAATAACATACCCTGGAGCCGAGTAGTGACTTCCATACATGAAACGTGGTTCGGGCATATCATGGTACCTCTCTAAAAAGGCTCGAAGCCGTTCTTCATTGAGTGCTCCTATTGGCTTCGATAGATCTCTGTAGGTTTTATAGTCGCCAAGCTGAAGTTATTGGCTGGTGTAATCGGCCAATACCCAGGGAAACACCGGGTATTGCGATAAGTCGGACAGCGAACGATTCCCCACTTGGTTTAGATGCATTAAGTATGCGTAGTTGGAAAGTTCCTTGTTCTGCCACTTGTAAGTCATCTGCTACAAACTTTCAAGTTTGAGGCAGTCCTTCGGAACTCGACTCAGCAAGGCTTCATACATCCGTTTTCGGTGATTTGGATTCTCAAAGGTAAAGTAATACGACTTTTACTTTCGAGTAATGACCTCCATTCCAATCTACTTTACACATCTTTTACCTAGCGCAGCTCAAAACGTCGCTTGAACAGTTTCGCGATGTCGCAGATATCGATTTTATGCACTGCTTTGCCGCTGATGCTGTGGAATGGTTCGAAATAGATGCTTGCGTCGGTCGCAAACATGTAGCCGTAGACGTGGTTCAGCGGCAAAATACGTCTCACGAAGATGTTGTTGTCCTCCAAAAGGGGTTTTTCTGTCACACTGTCAATCAAGCTCATATTGAACCCTCGCTTGTTTTCCTTTTCGATGATAAGCTCGTAAATGTGCTCGTCAAGGTCGTAACTCACCTTCTTACGGCCATAGGCGTACAGCAAAGAGAGCCATTCCATAAGTTTTTCAGGCGTCTCATACGAAGGATAGAGGGCTGCCTTATTCCAACTTCTTACAGATCTTCGTGTTGAGCTCTTCGACGTGCCGAAAGGGTTAAGGTGGACTGTTGGATGAGCATCGAATGGCAATGATCTTGTTCACTGAGAAGGTTATGGCACGAACTAATTTTCCTTGATCGTCCTCCTCACTTACTACTACTGGTTCTTGACGCATACACTCAAACTTGAACTTAAGAAGAGGTGTGCTTTGTCTTTCTGCCTCGAAGATGATACTCTTCGAGCAAACATAGTACTTACCTTTATCACGTAATCGCTCTTCATTGTTGAGTGGGTCGACATAGCTGCAACTCCCGCTGAAGTCTCTGATGTAGATCTCATTCTCCTAAAGATGATAAAGGCTAAAGCGTTTCGTCTTTTTGGACGGAATCCACAACATCCTTCTCGGAGGCAAAGTAATTATTACATTGTATATTGTCGCAAGCAATCTGTCGGGAGAGTACTAATCAGACGAAATCTTGAAGCTGTTCGGTGATGGTCCCGGCTGGTCGCCATATTGCCAATCTCCCGCGTTCATCGACACTACCAGCAGTGTAACTATCAGCGAGCCAGTCGCAATCGACGACTGCCTGCTCATGGCCTGGATGAATGAACACGATTTCTGCCGGTTCACCATACTCATCGATTTCACCACCTCTGCTGCTGTCCCATAACACAACTCTCCGATCATTCGATATTGATGAAAAGAGTTGCCTATTGATTGGAGACCACTGTACTTTCCCTACTGAACTTTCGTGTCCTAAGAATGTTTGAACTCGCTTAGCGAGATTACGAAGATCCCAAAGTGCTATTTAGCCATCATCGCCGCCACTCAAAAGCAAAGTTTCGTTGAAAGGGCAAAAATCTATCGAGTACACGTGACCAAGATGGGCAATTTTCTGGAACTGTGGAGCCGTTTTGTTCTTCTCACGAATATCCCATCTGAGTCATCGAAAAGGTACATTGCCACGAGCCGATCTTGGCCTGCAGTAGCCAGAATATGAGGGTTTATCTTATTCCAATTTACGTCTTCACAGCCGTTGTGGAATTGATATTGAAGTGTCGGAGGCAAGCTAGAGTCCGTCTCCTTCGAGCTTGCAACATCCCATATACAAATCCTTCCGTCAGAAGAACCCGATGCAAGATAACTCTGCTTTTGCCGATTCCAATCCAACCCGAACCCCTCCGCAGAATGACCATCCAACCGAACTACTGGGTCATTGAGCTAATTGCTGCTGGTTTCGGCAAAGTCGTATATATTGAGATCTGGGTTAGCTCCAGAGCATTTTGCTGCAACAAGCGAAGATTTGGCTGGGTTGCATCTCGCTCGAAACACATCTGAGTTCTGAGGTATTCGATGCTCCACTTCAATCTGTTTTGTACAAAATTATGCTGCTGGTTCATAAGGAGAAGTTTCCACCGTATTAACCATGGGTTGACCAAGTGGTAACTTGATCTTCAGGAGCAGAAGTTGGTTGTCTTCTAGAGTACTCGTGCCGACAATCGCGCGATGAACTACTTCCGTCCCATTTTCCGAAACCTCACGGTTGGTTGTCCATTGGAAGGTATTGCTGTAGCTCGCAAGTTGTGCGATATGCAGGATATCGTAGAGCTGTGGCGCTCTTTTCTTCCACTGAAGGTAGTCGTCACTGATCGCTTGAGATTGATAATTGTGCAAGTGTATTTCAGGCTTATCCATCAAAATGAGAAATAGTCATTAAGTTGGCAACGAATTATCTTGCATCTTCCAGAGCTTCCCCTCGAACTCTTTCAAGAGCTATTATAATCGTTGGTCTGCCGGGCCTGCCTTGATCCCGCGTCTTGACATCTAGTCTTCAATGCGTTTCATACGTCCATCGACCCCTGAGCTTTCACCTGGCTTTAACCTTCTCGGAACAGAGTTGGAAGGTGAAGTGAGGGTGTAAAGCTGCTCGGATGGTACCTGTTGTTCTGTATACCGTTTTGCTGGTTTTTGCGCCCGATTCTTCTCGTGTTTGTGAGTGTACCTTTCTGGATGATCCTCATAACTTAGAGCAGATTGTTCGTTACTCTTCGGATCAGGTTCAACATACCTTCCGAACACTGGTTTGCTATTCTCAAGTTCGTTTCGTCCATGTTAACCGTCCTCATCGACATTATTACTTGGCCTGAGCGAATATTGGTGTGTCATGTAGTCGGCACTTCGTTCTTGTTCGGATATCGACTACAACTGTGGTTCATATTGTGGTCGTCCTTGTCGTTTTTACCGAAGTACCTCATCTCGAAGTTTGTTGTTTTCTGACTCGATAATTTAGAGGCTTTGATATCTCTCTCTTTCAAGCCAATCGTATCTCTCTTTCCAGCGCACTGCCTCGCGGCTTACCCGCTCAAACTCTCCTTCACGCATCTTATCCTTGATGGTGAGTTCTTCGATGGTTAGCTGTGCTTCCTAGTAGGCAGCATACAAATGCTGATACTTGAGATGGATCTCAGAGACTCTGTTGGTCATGTCAGCCAGCTGGCTTTGCAGTGCCCTTACCTCAGCACTTTCAGACTCTTGCTTTGAATCCGAATTCATCTCGAACTTTGAGAGTTCAAACTCCAGTTCCTGTATTCTCTGCTTCAGGGTGTAGTTTTGATTCTCCCATTGCTAGCTATCTAGGTCTTTGCGAGCCAGTTTTTCGCAGACCTGCTGCCACTCCTGTTTCACTTCGTCCATTTTTTCCTTGTACTTCGCTTCTCTGATCTTATAAAGCTCGTTCGTCTCCACAATGTATTTGATGGAATCCTGCAACTCCAGGAATTCTTATCGGCTTCTTGCGAGCTTTTCGCTGGTCTATGCTTCGTACTGCCGAAGCACATCAGCCTTTTCACTGAACTTGCCAACCAGCATCTATATGATTTCAGCCTCGGTTTTGAAGCCCTATAAGCTGGACTCTTCGTAGGTGCATCCATACTGTTCGAGCAGTGTCCTTATCGGTACTTGGTGCCTAGCAATTAGGTTCTCAGTCCTGTTGCGGAGCGTCTAGTAGACTTCACGATAGCTTTTCTCCGTTTCCTCAGCAACGAGCTTGATGGCATCAGAGTTTATCTGATCTTCGCTGAGGAACATTTTGAGCTTCCCGTGTAGGTGGCTAATACTCATCAATGCTTGCTTGTGCTTGAGTTTTAGTGTCTCGTAGCGATCCTGTAGTTACTGGATCTGCTTCTTGTAACTCCGCTACTTCTATTCGTAGAGGTTTCGAGGGTTCGGCAGCGGGTTCGGTTCATCTCGCTGTTCTCCTGCCTCCAATCTTTGAGAGTTTGCTTTTTGTGGTTAAGTGTTCTGGGTGCCAAGCATACCATGAGAGAAGTGTAATGAAGGCACGTTGTGTTCGCTGCTACGAACGATATGGCTAGTGTTCATTGGATTGATGGTGTTCTGGGTTCTCACTTCGCGTATATCAAGGGGATGGCTTGGTGGATCCCTGATGTGTTGCGTCGTTAGGCGTTTTGGCTTGTAAGACTCCGCCATGGTACCCTCCTTTTATTTGGAACCTAATAAACTATCAGACACTAGATAAAACGGTTGCTGGACAGTTGGTTGACGACCTACTAGAATACCATGGTCAGCAGATACCCAAGTCTTTGGAATGATAGGAGGCCCTCTTAACCTACCTTTGGGTAGCTCTGCCCTCACCAATAGATCCATAATTCAAGAATGACGTTCAGGTTAATCAAAGAGATTGCAATCAACCGTATTGATCAGCTACGTAATATTCAGTTGTGCTGACGTCCGGCAATATAGTAATAGAATCAGGAATGACAATCGATTGCGTCATCTGCCTCCACCCAGCCAAGGATGAGCTGGTACTTGCATGCCAGCATCACTTCTGCCGAACGTGCATTTTACCGTGGCTGGAAGTCAATAACAAATGTCCAATGTGCTCTCAAGTCATCGGAGAAGTATCCAGAAACACCCTTGAGCATAACAACGAGGAAGCTGACCATCCTCCCTGTGTCGACCATCTCTATCCAGAGCGAAATCAGCTGCAAATGAAGTTGCTGAGCTTGAATTCAAGAATTCAAACGAAGCGAGAGGCTTCAGTCAAGGCATGCATCTCCAAGGCAGTGCTGAGCGACCTAAAGAATCGGCAACAAGATTTGGAAGAGCTTTTCTAGTTATTCTGCCTGCTGCTTGACCAGGCTGGAAGCATCAGTGAAGCCGTCGCCTTGATGGAAACCATTAACTTCGGAATCCTCGAGATCGAAGAGCTCCTCGAGGGACGTCGTTCAAGCCCAGTGAACTCACCATAGTAGACTCCTTACGAAGAGTACATCTCGTGCCAGTATGAAGACGACTTTCCTGAGATGGAAGTTCGTCAACCAAAAACTTCAAAGAAGCGTAATGACAAGAGCAAATTTGCTCAACAAAACAAGAAGTTCGTAAAGTGATCGCCATGCTGGCTTTTTACTCTGAAATAGACCAACGTGATATTTAGATTTCAAGACAGTCGTTCAGGCAATCAAGCACCATGGACCTTGATGTTTTCTCGGAGTGCGATACCCTCATTTTGCAGGAACTTCGAAACCTCTTCACGATGGTCACCGCTGATGGTTATGACCAACACTTTCTTTTAGTTATCCTTCTTCTCCCGCTCTTACTTGGTTTTGTCTTTGTTTTTCACCTTGTCCTTCTCCTCAATACGCCCGTTGCAATTGAACGTCTTCTTCCAGAACCTCAGAATCTTGGGATAGTCGAATTCTTCGGGGATGCCTGATACAGTTGTCGCAAACTTCCTGGTCTTGAATTGCTTGATGTTGATGTGGATGATGTTATTGAAGTCATCGTTGAACTCCTCGATGTCTGACATTTCAACAAGATAATAATAATAGGGCATGCAACCTGAGAACTTTTTTGAAGGCCTCAAGCAAATACCTTTGGAAGATCGATCAGACTGGAGGTAGAAAGTTTTGAAGATACCACAAGTCGAAGGAGACTACGATACTTACCAGGATAAGTACCCGAACGAAGCATTCATCGAAGCAAGAGGTGTCCAGCACCATATATCCTATGAAGAGCCTGCTGGTGATATCAAAGGACTCCTTTTCATCATGCACGGAATGGACGGGCACTCAGGGCCATCAGCTTACTTCGCTCGGCAAGTAGTTCGAAAAAACTCGATGGTGGCAGTCGGTCTTGACTTCCGAAATTTCGGTCTTACCAAAACCAATGAAAAACGCGGTTATATTGAAGACGTTCATGTGCTTTTGGCAGATGCAGAAGCAGTACTGACTCAACTGGTGGAGAAGTACAAGGTGAGACAAAT
>ERZ724508.1784-NODE-1784-length-12152-cov-6.213937_pt1 | contig 12152 bp, 16 predicted proteins | sample MGYA00376041_ERZ724508 | MGnify/ENA primary metagenome ERZ724508 (study PRJEB28724, sample SAMN07190887) | wastewater metagenome | isolation source: effluent of sewage treatment plant in Hong Hong | place: USA: Christiansburg, Virginia | collected 2016-03-01 ... | reverse complement strand
ATCACCAGTCCTTTTGTGGATATCATCCCAAGCGCCACTGTGCTCGCTATCGCTATCAACAATCTAACAAACCCTGGTAGCACAAGCCCCACCAGTTCATTCAGCCTTTCGTCCTATAATGCTGGCTTCATCATTGAAAATATTATCAGTGGCCTCGCACTGGGCGCATCCAGCCCAAACTCCTTCGCAATTGCCACAATTACGCCAAGCAATCGGATGAATGGGCAGGCAGCAACCTACCTCCTGTCCCTTCAGACATCAATTAGCTATGCGGCTGGAACAGTATTAGTGCTGGCGATTCCCAGCCAAGTCACGGTCAGTTCTCCTGGATGTACATCGTTGCTGCTCAACGCCACGTGCTCGTTGGTCGGTGGGAGCCTTTAGATTACTGTTACCTCGGCCCTAGACCGTACCCTGCAGTATTCGATCAATATGACTGGCTTCACTAATCCTCGCACCTTTGCGACGAGCAACGCATTTACCCTGACATCCTATCTCAGCGGGAAGACTGCCAGGATAGACACCAGCTCAATCTCAGGCATCACCAACAACGTTGCTAATACGATCAACTCTCTGTCCTTAACCATCTCGAGTCCGAGCCAGTCCTACATGGTGAGCAACCAAACCCTCCAGTTCACTGTGGGCACCACGAACTACCTGACGTCGACCGACTACTTGGAGCTGACCTACCCAGCTGGATACACCTTCGTGGGAAGTGGCAACAGCTCAGTCTGCACTGACATCAGCTACAACTGCATCCCGACCAGCGGCAACTCCCTCAAACTCAAGATCACCAGCACTAGCTTCTCACAGCAAAAGTCGTTTACCTTTTCCGTGTTCAACTACCAATCGCCAAACACGACAACAAGCGTGCAGTTTCAGGTCAATTCGTTTGAGTCTGCTGGTACGCCGATCGACAACTTCGACCCCAGCAACGCCAAGAGCAACGTGTCTTTTACAGTCAGCTGCCAAATGCCGTGCCAAACATGCCGGTCAACCAACCAGTCGTGGTGCCTCAGCTGCTACAAGGACACTACTATCACCTCTGAGATTAATTTCCAGAGTGGATCAGGACAATGTGTGAGTCAATGCGGTAGTGGCTTCTACCCGGAAGGTAACCTGTCGGTCTGCACTGCCTGCCAGTCTCCCTGTGCAACTTGCAAGAACAGCACTCAGTGCTACAGCTGTGTCAATTCCAGCAGCAACTCGTTGAAGTCATTCGATCCTGTGACTGCGGCCTGCGTTGCTACTTGCTCCTTCGGGTACTTCTCCAACACAACCAGCTCGGGATATGTCTGCGCAGTTTGCTCAATCAGCTGCCTTACGTGCCTGAATTTAGCAACGAACTGCACAGGCTGTAATACAGGGCTCGTCCTCTACAACAACACATGCTTAACAAAGTGTTTGGACGGGTACTACGCTGATCCCATCGGTGTGTGTCGTAGCTGCAATCCGAGCTGCTTCACCTGCGTTGATTCGAGCAATGTCTGCCTCACATGCAACACTGTCGGCTACTCAAGATTGTATGCTTCCGGGCCATGCGTCAGCAGCTGCGGCGATAAGAATGTCACAAAGAACGGTCAGTGTCTCTGTGAGGGGACCTGCGCGACCTGCGCAATCACCACTACCAACTGTACAGGTTGCAGCTCAGCGTCAACGAGCAGCAACTACTACTTCAACTCCACGGCCAAGCTTGGTGAGTGCCTGCAAACCTGCCCAGATGGCACTTACAGTCTGAATAGCCAGTGTGTAGTGTGTAGTACAGGGTGCACACAATGCACAAACTCTTTGTTGTGTCTTCGGTGTACTGGCGCCTACAGTCTCCTGAATGGCCAGTGTCTGTCAAGCTGTCCAGCCGGTAGCTATAACTTCAGCAATCAATGCCTCAATTGTAGCAGCAGTTGCGCAACCTGTAATGTCACCAGCAACAATTGTACCTCCTGCAGCAATCCGCTCGGGCTTCTCAACAGTGTCTGTGTCACCAATTGCAGCAACATCCCCAGCATGGTCGCCGTCGCGACCCCTAGTAACGGTCTTGTGTGTCAAAACTGTAGCAGCAGCTGCCAAACATGTTCAACAATCCCCAGCAATTGTACGGCATGCACCGCTAACCTTAGCCACTACGGTACACAGTGTTTGGCAACCTGCCCCGATACAACCTACCCATCGAACAATACCTGCGTGAACTGTGTATCCCCGTGTTCGACATGCCAAAACAACAATACCTGCCTAAGCTGCATATTCAACTCTTCAACAGCCAACTCGGTCTACTACACTGTAAGAGCCTCTGGAACCAGCGTGGTTCGTTGTATTCAGAACTGCACAACACTGTCGCTGTTCGTCAATGGATCTGAATGCATCAGTTGCCAAAGTCCCTGTAAGAGCTGTAACGCCACAGCAATCGATTGCTTGGAGTGCCAACCTGGTTACCTTCTGCAAAAAAGCTCATGTGTACAGAACTGTTCAGCTTACTACTATCTTTATAACGGACAATGTTTGACAGCTTGCCCAGAGAATATGACATCCTACAATGGTGTTTGCGGAGCCATCCCAGTTCCAGAACCACCAGTAGTGATTCCTGAAAAGACAGCACCAGTACCATTCACCATCGCCACCCTCGTTATTGTTGCTTGCGTCGCTGTCAGTTACAAAATTACCAACGGGAGCGCAAACCTTCCGGCAATGGCAGTTGCTTTGCTATCCCTACTGGAGACCCTTTCTTGGCTGGTTGTGGCCATCCTCGTAGGAATAGCTCTTCCGAGTGGGGAAAGACTGCTAAAGGCTGGCACTTGGATAATTGCAGGTGGGCTTATCTTCCACCTGCTTAATAACATCCTTGCCATATACTTCTGTGTACGCTACTTCGCAAACGATTATGAATTCTCGAAGTGGTTAAAGAAGCAGTCGAAGTGCAGTGGTGCAGGCATAATCATTACCTGTCTACTTAATCATAAGTTCTTCAACATATTCTTCAGCAAGGCCTTTGGGTTTACTGTGTTCTCAGCAACCTTAAGTCACAACTCACTATTCACGCCAATGAACATTGTTGCGGGGTTGGCCTTCGTGCCTGAAGTGCTTGTGGTGGTGGGATGTGCACTTTCAGCAGCAGACTCGACAACTAAGAACACCTCTCAGCTATATTTATCAGCGATCGACGCTGTTGTTCTTACTGTACTCACAGTTGTGTTCTCAATATGGAGCTTCAAAAGACCAGTGCAATAAGAAGATAACCAACACTCTTTGGCAAGGCGCTACGAAGTTCGAGAGGATGTTGGTACGAACAACCACACAGTGGAAGCCATGAACTCTCACGAAGCCAACGAAGAACTGACAGCAGAGTTGGGCAAGGCACCTACTTACGTCGCTCGAAGTGCTAAACATGAACCATCGGCCAATCGAAAGCTGATTAAGCCTGGCCATCGAGCAGGCTCCGACTATTCCAAACATCTGGAAGGGGGAATCCAAATTCTAACTAAAATGCGATAGACTGAGCAGTAGATACACTATAGCGAAACCAGCTCATAGTTTGTTTCAGAAAATTCTGAGGCGACGGAGGGTCGAGCAGGAGGGGAGGAAGTTGCAACCAACCTTATCAAAGTAAAACCAATGAACCCGAGCAAGCATCGTATCCCGCATGATGATGGGAATGCCGATGAGGTGCGGGCTGGTCAGTAAGGTCAATAAGATAAGCAATCTGATAAACAATCAGACAGTATTGTGCATAAACTCATCTGTAGTGAACCTTCTGAGACAGAGAATCAGGGTATGGCTGTGCACCCGGACGATGAACCCGATAAACCCAACCTTGGTAAGATCACTCGCCAAAAAGTGGAGCTTATTGACAACGAGAATATTGATTTTGAGGGTGATTCCAACATTGAAGGTGAGGTAATAACCCAACACAACAAAACACAAGGGAACTTTTTGGTCGATCGCCGGCTTGATCTCGAAATTGAGGACATCACTGATGATGTGCAGGAGGAAATGCCAAGGGTTCCCAGTTTCCAAGCCAGTCTACCACGATAACAAAAGCTTCCACCGAGAAGACAGAGAGTTTCTTCCAACGTCGAACTGAAAGGAAAGAAGCAAAGGCCTATCGATACTTCGACAATGGTTCTGAACGCTTCTGTAGAGCCAGAGGCCGTCCCATCAAAACCACGAATAATTGGCAAGAACCATTCAGATGTCGACTTGGAGAATACCCGCAGTTACTACAGAGAAGAACCAGCGAATATCGTTGAAGACTCCTATGGGCACGACATGGATGTGAGTCCAAGCTACTTCAATATTCATAATCAACGGTACGAACCAGAAGAGAACACGAATGGGCCTATATCAAATATCCAAGCTCGAAGAAAGATAGTTCGAAGCGAAATTTAATTTCGTGCTGAAGGAGAGCCAAAGAGGGGGGTACAATAGTCTATCGTGGCGAATGAGCTGCAGCAGATCCTCCCTCCAGAAAATCTGCAGCCTCTCCCTCTAGAGCTGCTCAACCAACCTCCGTTGTATCTGCCAGAACGTTAGTCTCGACGTGGGAAGGCCGAGAACTAATTAAATTCCAGCAAGGTTCGCAGCCTTGAAAGAATCTACCTAAACAAACTCGATGTGAAAAAGCCTCGCCAGGCCAATGAGAACACCGATCGACGCAACAAGCTGGATGACGATCGGTGATTTGGATTGTTCGTGATAGTGTTCTGCCCTCTAAATAATAGATATCTTCTGTATTACACTATGAGACTCGCAAGGAAGTTTGGTTATGCCTTCGCCACGAGAGTTGGATTCCTCGGACTCGGTAACATGGGTCTTCCCATGGCCATCAACCTCAAGAAGAACGGATTTGATGTTTAGGCCTTCGATATTGATCACAAGAAGAAGTCGGAACTTGCCAAGCATAGCATAACATTTGTTGATCAAGTAAAGGATCTCGCCAGAAACAACGACCATTTTGTGCTGATGTTACCCAATTCTGAGCACTCCCAGCAAACGTGCACCAGTGACAATGGTAATGCTGTGATTATGCAGGACTCTTCAAAAATGCAAAGAAGAACTCGCTGATCATCGATTGCAGCACCATCTCGCCTATCGTTGCCAAGGAACTCAATGCTGCTGGCAAGAAGGTGGGAATGAATTATGTCGATGCACCTGTCTCTGGAGGAGTCGCTGGTGCCGAGGCCAGTACCCTTACCTTTATGGTGGGAGCGGAGACCCCACAGGTGTTCAACCAAGCCAAACCTATTCTCCAGGGAATGGGAAAGAGTGTGTTCAATTGTGAAAAGCCAGGTGCAGGACAAATCGCTAAAATTTGCAACAACATGGCATTGGCGATTCAGATGGTGAGCGTCGCGGAGGCACTTGCATTGGGCAAGAAGCTGGGAATCGACGATAAGATCCTCACCAATATTATGAAAGTTTCATCGTCCAGGTGTTGGAGCCTCGACGCTTCTAACCCCGTTCCAGGCGTTATGGAAAACGTCCCAGCCAGTATCACCTAATATTATCCGTAGGTAGAAACTACGAACGAGGCTTCGGATGTGAACTGATGCTGAAGGACCTTAAGATCGCTGAAGATTGTGCCAAACAGATCAACGCCGATATCACTTTCGGTCGACTCTCAAAGGATATCTACCAGAAGCTCACTGACGAAGGGAAGGGACGTAAAGACTTTGGGATAGTCTTTGAAAACCTGTTCAAAAGCGGATTCAAGTGATTTGCATTGAGAGACTGTCAATTGGTACTTTCTAACTGTATTCGCATGGCATGATGTGTTTGGCAATGCGGAAGGCAAGTCCTCACCATCTTCTGCAGCCTTTTAGTGCAACTAACGACATACTCGTTGTAGAGTTGGCTTTTACTATTTAGCTTTTTCCAAAGAGTCAGCTTACCCGATATCGACCGGAGCAGTCCGGAGAGGAGAGAATACTCGAGTTAAGGGTCCCGCTGGTGGGTGTGCAGCGTCTGCCGAAGGGTTAATAGTAAACTGTCTCGGATGAGACTCTACAACCTTGAGAAGTAGTCGAGTACTTTTGGTACCTCACTGCCCCATAACTTGCTATTGAGCTCCAGTAGCTGCTCTCTTTCGATAAAGTTGGTACTGCCACGCACAGTTAGCGATTTTTTGAAACTACTGATGAGCGGTGTAAGCTTGTCGTACTCCTTGATACACTCTTTCATGGAGTCGTTAGCGATCAGATGAGGTTGTTCCTCGGTTAGGGGTACCATCTTTCCGTTAAAGTAACCATGTTCAACACAGTATTACCAAATTTCGCGAGGTTTCGTCAGTCTGCTACTCGTACACTCGAAATATATTCTATCGATCTCATGATCCCGAAGATCGGAGAAATGTCCACGCAAAAGTTCGCTAAACCTTGGTAGGCTAAGCTCCCCTAACGGCTTGGCAGTAAATGCAGCAAGCTTCTCGGCTTTGAGTTCCTTGTAGAGGTCCACCATCAGTCTCAACGCATACGCAGAATCGATCTTGTAGTCGCTCCGGATCTTGATCTGGGTCTTGGAGAGTTCTTCGATAAGCAAAATTACTACTTTCCAGCACCATCTTGGTGACTGTTGGTGGGTAGTTCTAGAAAGCGCAAGTTATGGCCTGTTTGCAGCCTTCGATGTTGATAAGACTGACTATTTCGGAGCCACATGAGTAGTCAACCTGCTGTCTCTTCAGCAGTGCCCAGCGCATCTTAATGATGAAATAAACCTCATCGAATTCGTAGAGGTTGCACATGAGTTACCTGAAGAGCACAACATCCCATAGCTTGCTGAGGTGGTAATCCTGCAGGGCCAGCACAAATTTAATCTTGTCAAGCTACACGTCGTTGCTGCGCTTGTTCAGAATATACTGCATCTCGAAGTTGGCGAACCATTGTTGCAGGTACAGTCCGAATTCAAAGAAGCAGGGTGTTTTAAGTTGTAGAAAATCGGAGGTGAGGCTGTCCATGATCGTCCGGATGGTGCGTAACAGCCGAAACGGGTGCTCTTCAAGGGTCACACTCTTCAGCAGATTGGGCACATCATGGTGGTAGCACACATCCAAAAACGACACAAGGTTCTTCTGTTTGGTAAGTGATTCGAATTCGAAGGATTGTTGCTCGTTGTTGAGCATGCCGCTCTCCCTGCTGTTTCTTTTGAGCTTCGGAAGGAAGTACTGCACTGTGTTGCTCTTGAGCTGTTTGCGAAACGCGATTATGCTAGACTAGACGTCTGCTTGTTCCAGCTTTTTGCGGCAGTCTGCAAGCTTTGAATGGATATCAGCGTGTTGAATTAGAAGGTCCTCGACTTGCATGCCCAAGGTCTAGAACTTCCATCTAAACACCTGAAGTAGTTCGGCTTCGGACTGCTTTTCCTTTGTCTGGCGATGTAGACCAATTGTAGTAGTGTTGAATACCACTGCAGACTTATCCCCGTAGTTGCGGTGATACGGCATATCGGTCTGAACGTATGTGCTTATGAGCTCCACTACTATCTTTGGTTCCTTGCATTATCTCACCAATGTCTTCATTGATTTCTCCAATCGCAGGTTCTCCAGTTTGGCTTTGTTCAGCATTATGTTGAGCGGATTCGATTGTTTATCCGATTGGTAACTTTCCATGAGGATCATCATGCACTATCGAAGCTGCTTTATGTAGTTCACTAACACTTCTTCGGCTGTGTCGGAGAGCAGGCCAGCCACTTTGCCGGTAAGAGATCGCAACTGCTGACATGCGTGATCTCTCCGTTCCCGCGGACCATGACCTTTAATGTCAGCACCATCCAGACACTTCTCAAGGTACTACGCAAAGCTGAACAGCTCGGTACGGTTCTGCGGGTTTCGTTTATGTTCTGATCTCTGCTGACGCGAGGTACTGTGACTGAGTTCATTTAATTAACCGACAGTCTGTCTGAGCAGTTCGTACCTATCCATATTCCAAACTATTCATTCGAAATCATACTCAACTCATAAAACAGGAGGAGAAAGCGATGCTGGCTAGAGAAAGAGTGATATCAAACCAACCATATCTGCGGTTCACTCACACATCAAAGTTTACTCCTTGAGCCAAAGGCATCTTGCTGCCGTAATTGATCGAGCAGGTCTGCCTTCTCATGTATTGCTTCCAGGAATCAGAACCAGATTCACGACCTCCTCCGGTTTCCTTCTCGCCTCCGAAAGCACCACCGATTTCAGCACCTGAAGGTCCCATATTTACGTTGACAATGCCACAGTCACTGCCGAGAGGACCAATCCACCTGTAAACGTTTTCGATGTTCTTCGTGAAGATGCTGCTGCTCAGTCCCTGCTTGACACTGTTGTTGATTTGAATAGCTTCTTGAAGGGTGTCGAACTTGAATACGTAGAGAATTGGACAGAAGAGTTAGTCTTGAACGATAGCTGCTTCCTTGGAAATCTCAACAATAGTCGGCTCAACGTAAAATCCCTCTCGTTCAATGCGCTTTCCACCACACAGGATCTTTCCGCCTTGACTCTTGATATCTTCCAATCCTTTTTCATAGATGTCGACAGACATCTGAGAGTGAAGTGGGCCTAGTAATGTTTTCTCTTCTAGTGGATTTCCGACGCAAACAGTGGAGTAGGCCTTCACTAATCTCTCGACGAAGCTATCGTAAAGGCTGGAGTGAATCAGCAGTCGACGAAGGCTGGTGCACCTCTGACCACAGGTACCAACTGCAGCGAAGGTGCAAGCTTTGAATGCCTGCTAGGTATTGGCGTCCTCCATGATGATGGTACAGTTGTTACCACCAAGTTCGAGAAGAGTTCTGCCAAACCTTTCTGAAACCTTTTGCTGGATAATCTTTCCAATTTTGGTAGAACCTGTAAACGAGACTAAGTCGACTCGACGATCGCTCACCAGCTTTTCTCCGACATCAACGTCGCCCTGAACGATACTCACAACGGCTGAGGGAATGTGGTGCCTGTGCAACACTTCTTGAATAATGTTGCTCAAGGCAATAGTTACCAACGACACGGTGGGTGCATTCTTGATCAGAACAAGATTTCCGCATAGGAGAGCAATTGCAGCGTTCCACATAACCACTGCTGCTGGGAAATTAAAGGCAGCGATGACTCCCACAATTCCCAGAGGGTTCCAGACCTCCATCATAATGTGGTCTGGTCGCTCCGAAGGTAGCACCAGTCCTCTACATTAATGGCGTTTCTTACCCGATAGAACGTGACATTCCACATGCCATGTCGCAAACGTCAATGCACTCCTGCACTTCTCCCAGTCCTTCAGACAGGATTTTTCCCACCTCAAGGGAAATAAGATGACCGAAAGCGCTCTTCTTGTTGCGGAACGCTTGTCCAATTTCCCTGACAATCTCTCCACGAACGGGCATGGGGGTCTGAGTCATTGAAAAGAATTACAGTACGCCATATGTCCTTAACCTTGACCATTTCAGCCACAGCCTTCTCATAATCATCACCGTTAGCGAAGTGGATCTCCGCAATTTTCTGAATGGATGGCTAAAGTACCTTTTTGTCGGAGGGGTTGATGCTGTGACGCACAGATCCGGAACCAATCCATTTTCCGTTGACGAGGGCACCGTGGTTGACCTTGTCGAGACCAAGTTCCTTCAGGAACGGGTAGCTATCGAAAGTGAGATCCTCCATGTTGTTGATTAGAGTCTTTGATATTATCGGGAAAGTGTATTGATGCTCTTAAATAAATGGACAAGGTTCGGGGAGCCTCAGCAAAGTCGAATAAAGTCGATAGCCATTGATAAATGTGCAGGGCTTCCTGCGTGTGAGTTTGTTTATGGAGGCAGTTAGTTTGCACAGAATCATTCCTGCTTTTACTTAAACAAACTACTGCTGCGAGTATCTGCGATCTCATGGCCTGCCAGAGAAGATGCCTTCTCCTCTGAGAAGCTGATGTCTAATTCGCCCACTTCTGTTGATTCTGAGCGGCTGTAAGAATTGTGATAGTCTTCGATCGTGGGTTCTGGCCCTTCGAGGCAGATGATCTTGATCCTGGCCGAGTCCAGTAGTCTTTTCTGAAACAGCCTGAGCTTGGCAAAACAAGACATCAGAGTAGGGTGTGACTCCCAACCAAGTACAGATTTAATGCGTTGCAGCATGCGTTTACAATCTTAATCTGTTTCGAGCTCTGTCTCGTACCATCCTTCTTCGAAATATTCCAGAATTTCCTCGATTTCGTGTTCACGTGCACATAGTCTCTGAAAGTTGGGTTCTTCATCATCGGCAATCTTTTGATCTAGAATTCGTAGCTATTCAATTTACTATCCTTAAAGACTCAGGGCTTCGGGTTCGTATACAGCTTGGCGCCTCCTTTCATCTTGCAGAGCCAGAAATAGTCCCACTAGCTGGGTATTTGTTTGCCAGTTGTCACAGGACATGATACTGGCAAAGACTTTATCGTAGGCCTTTTGGTATGTCCGATGGGGTCCCCAGTGAGTGAGGAAGTTGTAGGCTTGTTATGCCGCTTTTATTTCTCCTTCGGAAAGGCCGGTGTAGCGTGGTTTCGGCAGGTTTGCTGGGATAATGCTCGGATAAGGAAGGACATAAATATCTTCTTCCACATGCCTCAGGTTCAGACATCTGAGTTGATACCATTTCTACCTCCTCTTTTCATCTCGTAAATTTCTGAGGAGCCTGACCAAATTCGTCTTTTGTTGCCAATTTGGAAGTGAAGTCAATTTGTTGATCCTCCAGGCATAAGACTCACCGTACCTCAAAAAATTGGCAGTACGGAGGAATTTTACGATTAGATCAGCGGTTTCTCTTTCGTTTACTTCGAACCCGTCCAAACTCTCTTCTTCAAATCCTTTCTGTATTTCGATCTCCTGCATTATAAGATGAGCGTTCCTAAGTCGAGTGCTTTGTACCTTCGCATGTCCCTTCTCAACGATTTGTATGCGTTCGCCAACGATGGTTTTTTTCTCCAGTTATAGCAAAAGATAATCTTTTCGAGCATATCCTTATAGGCCTTTTCATAGATCCTGTGAGCACCCCAGTCTGCGAGGAAGTTATAAACATCCTCGATGATGTCCATTTCCTCATTCGACAACCCCATCGATGCGTCAGGATGTGAGGGGAAGCTATTGTCATCCGGGAGAAGGATTCTATCTTCATCAATATACCTCAAGCATAGGAACTTCCGCTTTTAGTTCCTTAATCTTTTATAGAGCACAGTGAGCAGTTTGTTGTTTCGCCAGTTCGCAATCGAGGTGATTTTCTTAAACGCCTCCAAATAAGCTGCATCGTATATCTTGTGTGGTCCATGGTCAAGTAGGAAGTGGTAAACTGTCTCAGCAGCCTCCTTTTCTTCCTCTGATGATTGAGCATAACCTTGTTAACTGGCAAGACCAGAATTGTTTCGGTAGCCAAGAAGAATAACCGCGTCTTCTTCAACGTATTCTTTGCCTAAATGTCTGAATTACTTTGAAGGGTACCTTCTCTTCCAGCTTCTGACTAAATCGTAGCATTAACACAGTGTTCGATCTCTCTTCCAGTCGCTAATTGATGTGATTCGTGAAGACAACTTTTCACAGTGTTCCTCGACCGATGTATGCCGCAAGTTCACCAGGCGGATATTGCTCAGAAATTTGTTGATGGAGGGATAGTCGAGGGCGCCCAGATAACCCTTGTCCGCATCGAGGTCGACCATTGCTTCGGTAAAGAAAATATTATTATTGCTTTCAACGAGGATTACTCGAAGTATTCTGAGGAGAAGCGCGTGTTGAAGGACTTTGCTAAAGAGTTCGTCACGGAGCGCCGAATCATAAACATTCAATAAATTCAAAAGCAGCTTGAGGCCGCACAGGATGTGTACACATTTTCTATTCTTTTTTGAGGAAGGCCTTGGCTGGCTTGCTGTCTCATCATCATATCATCTGTTCACCAGTGTTTTCTGAAAATTTCTCGATTGATACTATCAAGTATAACTTCGACTAATTCTCTCGTAAATTTTGACAGAATGAAGCTTGATTCACCAAGCAAATACTGGAAGCGAGTTCCCGCACCAATGAGCGATGCATAACCTTGAATTGTCGTGTCCTTTCGAAAAAATCTTCTTCCCGCACTTTATCTATTTCAAGAATTCAGCTTTGTTAATCAACACTTTCTTCGGAGCAACGTTGTTTGACGTTTGTCTCATAGATTGACATCATTGGCCAGTAGTCAAACGGCAGAA
>ERZ724508.1782-NODE-1782-length-12158-cov-4.312650_pt1 | contig 12158 bp, 19 predicted proteins | sample MGYA00376041_ERZ724508 | MGnify/ENA primary metagenome ERZ724508 (study PRJEB28724, sample SAMN07190887) | wastewater metagenome | isolation source: effluent of sewage treatment plant in Hong Hong | place: USA: Christiansburg, Virginia | collected 2016-03-01 ... | reverse complement strand
ATGGACGAGGCGAATTCAGTCTTCCAAAGAGCTCGGTCTATTGGTGAGAAAGTGTACTTACATGGAACCCTAAAGATCAACCAACTCAAAACCTACTTAGAACAACTAATCGTGAAAAAGTATGAGATCTTGAAGAACAACTGCTTCTCGTTTGTGAAGGAGATTGTGGAGTATGTGGGGGTCAGCACAAAAACTCTAGACAAAGACAATTAAACTCCCCAATCAAATGCCTTCCAAGAGAAAATCTCTGAATCTGTACAGGATATTGAGAGAAAGAAGAACGTGACAGAAACAAACACCATTCAACACGGAATTACTCAAACATACCAATCGATTCCACATCAAAATCGAGCATTGAAATTCCTCAATCAAGTTTGGGATGATACTTATGCACTGGCAAGCAAGTACTCCAATCAAGCTGGAGAGCTTATCGAAAGGAAGTGGCCAATAATTGCTGGCGCGCTCACAAAGTTCGTAAAGGAAGAGTTTCCTAAAGCTGTCTAAAAAGGCCTAGAACTCAAAAAAGTAGTGGCTGAGAACTTTTCGAAGGTCATGGAGTCGGTCAAACTGGCAATTGAGAGAGGCACGCCAGACGCTATTAAGAAAGTTTTAGCAGCAGCCAAAGATAAATTGAGCGAGTGCTCCATCAGAATGAGTCAAGGCTTTAAGTCTTCTCGCTTTGGTCAAGCATTGGAGGATATCATTGAACTGGTCGCTGCAAAGGCATCTGAAACTGCGCGATATATCGGATCGCTCTGCTCTTCGCTATTCAATACTGTAGCAACCAATGCACAGAAATTCACAGCAAATTACGCACCAAAATTAAGTGCAAAAGTCAGTTAATATTGTGGCAAAGCATCAGCGACTTTCGAGAAGTTCAGCACCAAGGTAACCCCTGTTATAAAAAATATCAAAGATAAGGTTGCGAACAACCTGCCTCTCGTTCTATCACTCACATCCAATATAATACAAGAGGGAAGAGATCTTTACCACAACAAGGATCGAACCTGGAAGGATTCGGTGAAGGCTGTATGTAACGTTGGTGTCCGCACGGCTGTCGACGTGGCAGTTTATAAGGGTGCAGCTTCCGCCGGGGCGTTCGTCGGGGCAAAACTTGGAGCAGTTTTTGGTGGCCCTATCGGTGCTGCTGTTGGAGGAGTTACTGGCTTTGTGCTCAGTCTTGCCGGAGGAATACTATTGCCCAACTATGTCAAGCAGTCCAAATGGCTTCCCTGGAACTGGTTCTGATCGTGCCTTTGACATTAATAAGTTTCTTAGTTGGGATACTCAATCCTATGCTCTACATAACCATTCATAATGGCTTCCTTACCCATGATACAGAGGCTCTCGCTAAGATGGTACGGCATAGTTAGATGTAGGACCCATATGTGGTCGTCTACTACGGCAACGAACAGTTCAAGACCAAGATTCTGAATGGCCAAGGCAGCAGACCCGTCTGGAACGAAACCTTTCGGTTTCACAAATGTGCTGATCTCATGTTGCGGCTCGAAGTATGGGACCGTGACTTGATCGGCCACGACGATTTAATTGGGGAAGGGCATATCAACCTATACACTTTACTCGCGAATCCTGCTGGGGAGATGCTGGAGTACCCGATCGAGACTTACTACGACGGAAAGTATGCTGGAAGGATTATTGTCACAGTACGGCAACAACCCGGTGGGTTGCTTGCACACCAGCTTATGCAAACCCAACATCAATTACAGCCGGTGAGGATGGCAAGCAGCCTACCAGTTGGTACCTACCAATCCTACCAATCGTTCACACCACCTCCCTCCGTTACCTACCCACCGCAGTTCTACCAATCGCAACAAACCGTAGTAATTCCGACAAGCAACCAAAACATTTATGCAGCCTCCCCGCAACGCTATTATTATTGATGTTCTGTAAAGGATTGTGCCTTTTAGGGATTGATGGAGCAAGAATATCATTAGTGAAGGAGTAATCAGGTGAAGCTGATGCTCGGAACGTAGAACTCCATCTGGCTGGCACGTAATGCCAAAGATTCCTGCTCTAAAAAGTTCATTGGGAATTCCACACCGTGCCCTACGATAAGCTCGCGAATGAGTTCATAGCTTTGGTGTTTGTGTTGGCGTTGGAACTACTTGAATTCGGCTAGATTTCTCACTGAACTGTCGGGGTAGCATGCGAATACCTCTCTGTACATCAATGCATTCTTTCGACAACGCTCATTTATTAGCCACCAAATCTCCTCGTTGGTGGCATCTCTCGATTCCTTTTCAGTCAAAGCGAAATGCTATTGGTAAAGTTAGCTGCGCAGCCGATGAGCAAAAGCAGCGACTTCTATTGGGTGTTATGCGGTGCCAATATTCAGCATTTCCTCGTCTTCGACCATAACTGCTATCTCGGAATCCCGGCTACCGAGCATGCTCCTATCGTTGATATTTGCCGATCCAATGAGGACTACCCTATCATCGACTATGAGCAGTTTGCTATGCACATAGATTATCTCTGTGACAGGCTTCCCACCAAGCAAAGCATGCGTCCTCAGTCCATAGAACTGGATGTACTGGCCCAGGTTATCAATGTGACTGAGATTACTCAATAGTGATTTTTCTCCACGCGAAAGAGTCTTGTACTGTAAGTGCAACTGCAGCCGAAGTACTGCTGACCGCTCGTTGTCGACCTCTCCCTCGAAACCCGGCAATAGTGGCAGTACCACCAATACCTTGAATGGCTATTTGTCATGATGAGCTTGGTTTATACGATGGACAATAGCATTGGCTACTTCATTCTCCTCGGAAATGAAGAATTGGTTTTCGATGTATATATTTCGCTTGGCGTTTGTGATTAACTAGATGTACGCATTGTAGATGGAACGTTCACTAGGTTGTACTCCCAGCCCCCAAAGAGAGGCGCTACGAAGAATCTGATGGCGTTGCTGACCCTCTACTATAAACAATGTGTATTACTTCGAAAAGCATTCTGGACTGAACCTGCAACGATGATTTCTTCTGGAACAGGAGGTTGACCATGCCGACCAACAAATAGTCCCTTTGCCTTCTCGCCGAGCTCCTTCAACTTTACCCACTTCTCGTGGATCTTGCTATTGATTTCTTCGCTCAAGGTTGGCTCCTGTGGCTGGTGAATGGCTAGGTGTTGTCGGTAGAACTACTTCTCCTCAGCAATACTCTGCTCGGGTTGTTCATTATCGACAGCTGAAAAACTCTGACTTCTTGCAACTTTGGGGCTGAAGGTAGGTGCGACCACCTCTGAGGGGAAAGGTTTACTGGTGAGCTCTGTGGCTAACGATAGCGAATCTGATCTGGAGTGCTTATTTTTAAGTGTTTGTGGAGGTGGTCGACGTCGTGGGTGCTCTTCCTTCTCTCTTAGGTCTCGCTGAAGCTCAAATTTAACAGTGTGCCTCTTCTCCATAACTTGTTGCTGTTCCACTTATCTCTTCAACCGCTCAACTGCTTCCTTATTATGCCGAGCCTCTTATACCATCTCCTCGGAAGGTGCTATTCCAGCCTGAATAAGCAGTTCTCGATCGTTTAGTTTGTTCTGAAAGTTCACAAAGTTCCAGTACTGTACGAAATGCCTGACCAAGTCGATTACGCTTTCTCCTAGGATCTGCACAGCGATATCATGCCAAGGCATACGTGGCACCTTTGCGCGGTCAATCATGCTGGTTTGGTACTGTCTTGGCGTGTAGATATCGCTGATTCGTAGGTTGGCGTAATCGGCGCCTTCCCAAATGAAGGGTTCATTGGTGTCAGTGAGTTGATGATGATGATTATCCATCCTTCCATAACAAAGGTCTAATCCACCAAGAAACCCAACCTTTTGGTCGATAACAACTAGCTTTTCGTGGTGACTCCATAAGAAAGGCACGAGGATGTACTTTGGATGCCGCATAACCTTTATGTTCTTGTGCAAAGACTCGAAGTAGCGTTTCGTATATTCAGAGTCGTTATTGAGGGCCACTTTGGGCTCCTGGAATACGATGATATTGACTGTAACACCTCGTTCAGCACAGCGCTGTAGAACCTTATCTAGCCTGTATTCGCTATCGAGAGAGTTCGGTCTTACCAGTACAAAGAAAGGTGTGACCATCCATCCTGTTATGAAAATCTCCCGTTTAGCAGCTTCCATTTCGTGGTACACATCTTTGAAGTACTCTTCACCGTCAACATAGAACTTCCCCGAACAGTTCTACCGTTCGCGTGCAAAGCTATCAAACCGATTTTTTTCGAGGTACTTGTTCTCTGCCAAGGACTTCTTGACGGAATGAATGAACAACACAAAGGACCAAAAGTCGCTAGGGATGAGCTGCAGCTTCCGCTGGCAGCTGTTCAGCACAACCCCGAACTTGTAGCCAGTTTAGCGCAGACCATACTCCACCGCAAATTGAGCACTAAACGGAACCATCTCCAGGACAGCAGACTCCTCAGGTTCGAAGCCCTTCGTATAGAAGATGCCTTCGCTCGTCACTGTGAACAATCTTCTCTTCCAGTTTCCAAACAGAGCTGTACAGCCCTGGCAATACCCTACTTCATTGCATAAGTTACCGTAGTTGAAGCGACCTCCGGATCGTTTACGTAGCCATTCCTGTTTGTAGACCTTCAATCGCCCTACATGTATCCAGAACGAGTACTTCTTTCGTAGAGCATCGGCTGCTCAATGAACGCAAGGAAATCTCGATCGAATCTGATTTCGTTGTGCTTGCTTAGCTGCTGCAAAAACAGTTCGTAGAAGTCCAACAGCAGCTGACTGTTATCATTTTCGGCCTAGCGACGCACAGGTACTCCCATAACCATGCTGCGATGCCGCTATCGAAGCTGCTTTTAGAGATGCACGAAATCTTCAATCCTTTTGATGATGCTACGGCTAGCCACCTTCTGTACGTCCAATTGTGGTACTGCGAGGTAATCTCCAACTAGAACACCACCTTGCTCAGCTCCTTGCGATAGCTTTCCTTGTAGTAAGGAATCATAAGCTCTGGACAGCACTACTCAACTAGCAGCTCGAATGGCATGAAGCGTCGCTTGGCAAAGCTCAGTATAAACTGGTCGTCTTTGGTTTGGCTTGTAGTGCGGTCCGTAGAGGATTCCACCAAAGGGTCCAACATCAAAAATAGCTGATATAATCACTGAACCGATAGCCAGATGTTACCATCGCTGATCGCTTGGCAGCCGGCTAAAAGCAACTGAATTTAATGTAAAGAGAATTCCAATAGCAAGGGTACTCGTCATCGGTAATGACCGGAAGCAACCAACCACGCCATTGGGTTTTTGATTTGAAGGGCTCTGCTGAGCTGATCTCAGTGGATCAGTAATAAAAAGCTGTCCCCTATCGATCTTCACCAACTGTCACTATTGAAGGTTTCTTCTTAAACAAAAAGATTAGCACAGAGATCATAAGTTAATCGTAAATGTAGGTGCAACCAGCGCTGGTACAACCAGCAGACTAGCTAGCCTTGGAACAACAGCAGTGCAGCTCCAAGGACTGTTGGATCATTAGCTACTTGTACCTGGTGCAAGCAATGTGTGTGTCGGCTGGAATTACCCTCCCTCTCACCTACGATGTACTGCCTGAATACTCCGTGCTCAGTCTATTTGCGGCTGGCACCATACCCTTTTCACTGAAGTTTCTGACAGCGCCGTTCCTGGAACGCTACCACTTTGTCGAGTATGGAAAGAGGAAGACTTGGGTAGTTATCAGCGGTTTCTGCGTTGCACTGATTCTTCTGCTGATGTCTAGACTCACGGGGGTACAGCATCAAGTGCATATTGCCGTCGCGTTCTTCTTTATGGTAGCATGCATTTCAGTACAAGGGATCTCAATCAACGTGTTGGCATTGAAATAGCTTCGATCACCTTCCAGGGTGAGCATGATCGAAGCCGTCATGAGACCTGCAGGTCGTCTCTGTGGAAGCCTTTTATTTCTCAAACTGTCTTCGAAACCGTTCGCTTGGAACGTGTTTGGCAGGACAGAAGCGTTGCTTCCACCATCAACATTTCTGTTTTTGCTTGGGTTAAGCCTGCTCGTTGTCAACACAGTCGTACATTTCTGGCTCAAGGAGACTGTCCTGGACTCAGAACGTGCGGAACAGAGCAGCTTAATGGAGGTGATCAGCGAATATCGTATCTTCTTCAAGTCTGAACAGAGATACTGTCGCCAAGCAATCTTCTTCCTCATCATCAACCAAGGAAATCGACTGTTCAAAGCAGGCTTTCAGTACGAACTGATCCGCAGAGGATTCAACAAAGAGCGGCTCAACTAGCTGACAAATTTGCTGCTGATCCCAGTCGTCGCCTTACTATTTATGACGGCAAGGTTCAATGTTAGGGAAAGATTGTTTAGCAACCTCCGCATTGCTGTAACTGTCAAGCTCGTGCTGAACATCATCGCAGCCATATGGATGCCAACAACTATCCTTCCAGTCGCTCTGATTATGCTTGCTGATGCTGCCACAGGAAAGTATGGAGGCATGGTGGAATCCAACATTGTTAATGAATTTCCTGTAGCAGCACTGTCCGGGATGTTCATGAACGCACTGAATAGCGTACGCAGCATTGGCTACAATCCTACCATTCATCTCAAGATTATCCAGCATATGGGATGGACTCAAGCAATCAACTTCGGCTTTATACTACAAGCAGTCACCTTGATGGTCTATGGCTTCATGGTGGAGTGGGTAGAGGAGGGAAAACTTCCGCCAGTAGACACAACAAAACCCATTGAGCCGGCACCAAGAAACGGCGGCGGTAACTTCTCCATCGAGGTTTGATATTTACATGAATTTTTGGCGAGAATGTCAATCACTGCTTCTTTTGTTTGCTTTCAAGGAAGTTATCCAAAAGGACAGGAAGATCAGTCATAATGCCTTAGCAACCGATATTGAGGGCTCGTGAATACTCTTCTTCAGTGTTGCAGACCCACAGAATGGTCAAAATACCACGTTTTCGAAGGTGGCTAACCAAAGGGGTTAGCAGCCAGTTCATCAAACTTATTCCTCTGAAGAAATTTCGAACTTTCCCTTGCTGGTGTTGATTCGTATCCAGCTTCCATCTCAAAAACTCTTCTGTCCAAAGAGGTAGCTGCAGTGAGTCATCGCGAATAGAAAAGAACGGTAGCAGTCCAGTCAAGTACAGCAGAAACAACTTCCCGACACTTGTGTCGTTGAAGAATGTTATTGTTGTGCTGCCTGGTAGTTTGAGTTTCTAATGGAGAGGGCCTCGAATGCCCCAGATCGTTAGATGCTATCGTCTGTACTTCTTCAGTAAGCGGCGAAACTCCTAAATCGCCTCATGCGATGGTGTTTTGATTTCTATGTTCATCAGCACATCCGGAAATTCCTTAAACACATCCTCGAGAAGTGGAATACGGAGTCCTTCAGTCTCCTCCATATGCATGCGGAAGGCGAAGTCCAGCACAACTCTCGGTAGGAAGTCAGGCAGCTGTTCGTACTCAAGTTCTTCAATGTTAGTACCAACTCCGCATGTACGAATGAGGTTGCTGTCGTGATGCACCACCAGTTTTTTATCCTTCGTAAAGCAGATGTCCATCTCAAGCATGTCGGTACCTGTGGTCTACATACATCTCCGAAATCCCTCCAGAGTGTTCTCCATATGCATACGTGAACCTCCTCGATGAGCAATCTTCATCACTCGCTTTCCCTCTAAAACCTCGTTGAAAAGCGGATGCTGATATGACCGTTTGCGATGCAGAAGAGTCGGGAAGAAGAACAGGAGAGTCGAGATCCCTACATACCCGACCGCTGCAGCCAACAGCATTGTAGAGCGATCCATATCCCTTATTGTTATATCTGCGAAGGATGATTATGCGTGCAATCAGCATTCTTAGGTTTGAACTTCGGCTATAATTGCACTTCTACGCCATACGTTTAATAATCTCCTGTGCGTACTAAATGTCAATGACCATTATCAAGGAGTCCCTTTCGGATCGAGAACAGGATGCCCTCAAGAAGTTCATCCTTCAGACGGTTATCGATACACCCAACGTTCAGTATATCAGAGGTAAGTCTCTTGGTGATCACTACTTTTCGTTTGTCAAGATAGGCTACGAGCTCTTGATGTACCGCTTTGATTGGAGGTCGATACATGACTTGGAACCCGTCCGCAACTTCCCACTGAAGTATGTGAGAGACTTCCCTATCTCACGGGAGAACATCCATTTGGCATTGAAAGAAAAACTGGGGAAATATGAAAATGTCTAACGAAAGGTAGATGGTCTCGAGGAAGCCATAGTCCTGGAAAGACCACTACCACCGAAACACTTTCTTTTGGATGCCCAAAGCTTCAAACAAATAGTCGATGTTGGGCGAAGATTTGTGAATAATGTCGAGAGACTGTTGGGAAGGCCAAGGGAGCTTTGCTGCATTTTCGAGCACCGAAGTGATGACTCTCGAATTTTCAAGATAACCTTCAAATTACATCTCCAACCACGGGTCTATAAGGCAAAGTACTTTATCATAGGAGAGATGTGTAAATTATATCTGTGGGATGAGGATACTAAAGAACCCGATACCAGCCACCTCAAGTTTTCGCATATCGACTGCGAAATCGAGACTGCTATAAACCAGCTGACAATACTGGCGAAGCACCATAGCTTCCGAAATGAAGTCGAGACAGTGATAGCGCAAGGATACAACCTCGAAGAATCGGAGGATGTAAATGGTGCATATATCCTGGGACATTGGCGTAGTCCGACCATCTTTCTTACTCTCACAAGAAAGCCAGAAGACGACTGTGTGTAACTCTCATTTGATATCAAAACTGACGAAACCAGATACCAAGCAAAGCAAGACTTCATCTGCTCGAAGGCGATGTCTACGTTCGTGAGAAGGTTGTTTGAAATGCTGTCGATGACATTCAAACAGTTCCGCCTCTAACTGCAGAAGCATATCGAGCTGACAAGACATCCAGTCGTAAGGACCAACAGACCAATGCGCTTTAGCAACCATATTGTTGAGATTGATGAACTGTTGGTGATGGGTGTCTGTAGCCCACCTCTCTGCTTCCTCATCACTTACAACTTCGATAAGAACAAGTATCACATTCAATCGCAAGTGGGAGTAAGTGAGGGTAGTCTGATTGAGGAGATCTGCCAATATTTTTCCGAGGGAGTTGTGGAGTACAGCGTAGCAGAGTCATATTCAACACCTGTATAACTCAAAAATGCGACTGTATCAGTGAAGGAGTGGAAGACTCCTGCCTAACTAACTCACTTGACAGAGATTGATCTCCAGCCGTACGATATGCTCTACCTATTCAAGAAAGATATTGTCGACCGAGGCATGTATCTCGGAAAAAATGAAATAGTCGTTACCAACAAACCTTCATCACACAGACCAATCCGACTTGAAATTCGGAAGCTCAAGGAAGAGTATTTGAGGGATAGTTCAAGAATGCTTGTAGTTAGGGGCGAAAAACCAACACCCACACAGGAACAAGACATCAAAGGGAAACTGTAGAACCACCCGCAGTTACTGACCGAACTCGAGACTGTGGCAGAGGGAGCTATAAACTGGCTAAGATGGAATCTCCCGAAACACCGTCCACTCAGTACCCAATTTTATCAGTCAGTGCTCAAGGTATGCGAAGCCTCAAACTGATTCTTTATCATTTGCATCTATAGCAGTCTTAGTTTGACACAGTGCATCGATGCATCATTGACTTTGTGCCATTGGCTTTCTTCGCAAGCTTTTGAGTCTGAATGTACGGGTCGATACCAGCTGCCCATCTAAAATTTAATCAGATGGAGGCTGAGGATAGATATCAAAATCCAAGATCTTACTATCCCGACTTTCGGCTTGACGTAATCCAGGAATCGAGCATTGAGCCTATCTTAGGGCTCATCAAACTTCATCGACCCACCAAAATTCTCTTCAGTGGATGTACTGAAACTCTCCCTTGGTCGGAGATCTTTACGTCAATGCCGCACGTCTAATAACTCACCGAGCTCAGTTGGGCTGACTTCTCAGCTCAAACAGCACAAACCTTTGGGCTATCTCAAGCTCCGAACCTTCGGCGACTTCTACTGCGATCCACAAAGCTGCATGTCAGTTCTGAAGCATTCTGTGCATAACTGTCAAAGCTCACAGGTTTGTAGGAGCTTGTATTTGGTACCACCATATCTCACTCAAGACCGCTGGGAACTTCGGGATAACCAATTCGATTGCCTACCTAAGAACCTTCGCACATTGCGACTGAGTACCAATCCGTGATCTACAGCAGAGAACGTGACTCTGTCCGAAAAGCAGGTGAACTGGCTCTGTCATCCAGACACGAAGTTGCGCTAACTTGAACTCGGTACCACCTGCCCTTACTGAAGACTACATTGAGATGACTTGGGTCTCTTCTATAAGCTTTGTCCGTCGACTTTCAAACATGGTGGGGTTGGAAAAACTCTACCTCGGACACATCAGTGCAAGCGATATGCAAAAGGAACGAAATGGTGACGAATAAATGGCAGTTTTGTTGCCTGCACTGCAAAATCTGCAGGCGCTCACAGTAAGTAACGAAGTAGATAAGTGCAGTCTACAGGAAGCTTACAGTTGAGACCATGGAGAGCTTCACTGCTCTCAAGAAACTTACGCACATTGGGTTCGGTATGGACCATCATTAACCTAGACTATATGAGACTGGGACAAAGGAAGGCTGCAGCAATTGGCAACCTCCATCAACTCACTTCACTCAGCCTCGGTACTCCTTGGTGTTAATTAGACTTCTGTTTTGTTGGGGCTGCGGGTTTCGCATCCTTCAGATAGCTTAAGCTGCTAACGAAGCTGAATCTGTGCACAAACTATATTTCTGATGAAGGAGCAGCTCATTTCGTTGGTATGCCGCTCTTGGAAAGTCTCAACTTAAGTACTTCGTGGCCTCAGCAGATAACAATGGTTTGACTGCAAAGGCAGCTTAGTTTATCGGGCAGCTCAAAAATCTTCGATATCTTGACATCGGTAACGAGAAGGGTCACTCTAGGTAATAACAAGCTGGGGGCTGATGGTGGAATGAAGTTATCAGGCTGCTACCAGCTAGAAGTGTTGCAGCTAGGTATACTGTACACTGAACCTTAGACAACAACCTTGTGTGTGATGAGGGCCTCAGGTATATCATTCGTGCTCCGCTTCGTAAGCTCATTCTCTGTAATTGTTTCGCTTATCAAGGGAACAATGGTCTCAGCAACTAAATCTTGGTTGATCTCAGTCGAACGACGACTCTGCACACCCTCTGCATGCGTACACCACATTTAATTTCAGAGAACAATAAGGAAATTGTAGGATCAACGGGTATCCGTTCGCTTCTCCGAATGAACAATCTTCGTATCCTCAACATGGGCTTCCGACCGCAACGCGAGATCTCCATGAATTTGCACCGTTTCATGCTTCCGAAAGTGCCCGAAAACCAATATCTACTGGGATGATACAAACGCAAAATATAATCTTGTCAAGTCATCATGCGCTCCATAGTGGGTACCAGCACGTCATGCTTCCTCACGTTTTCCTCAATAATTTTTTGCCTGCGTTCGATGATGTCGGTTGGTTGAGCCAATTGCCTGAATACGCAGCTCACGAAATGGAAGCAGTTGTTATCTCGGATGCTGTACTTGGTGTTCTGGAACTGCCTCACGAGAGCTTTTCGTAGGTCACCGTACTTTAAGGGTCCCGTATAGCTACGTGCCAGGATCAATTCGTCTTTGGGAAGACAGCGTACGACGTCCATAACTTGGCTTTATCTCCAAAGACGCGTTGTTCTATTCTCTTTTGAGACCTCGTCGTCGTACTGATAAAAGGTCTGCCGAAGGAAGGCTCCTTTTGTTGCACTCCCCGTCAGCTCGATCACCACAAGAATATTTTCGCTGTATAGAGCCTGCTCAAGAGGCGTCGTCTCCTTGCAGCAGCTTCCACAACAACAGGTGCAAGTCAGACATCTCACACAACCGCCCAAGCATCGAGACAGACAGCATCCAAGCCAGCAGTCCGCAAACGATTGAAAACATCCCTTTCTGAGTTTTTTCGGGTTGTGTAGCTCGACGAGGCAGTAGGCATGCCGAACATCCACAAAGTTCAGCTCTGCAGCTGGTTTGTCAAAAGCCTTGATCGAGACTATGGTCCAGCTATCTAGGTCTGAACTGCTGAAATAGTCGCA
>ERZ724508.1778-NODE-1778-length-12187-cov-7.132707_pt1 | contig 12187 bp, 18 predicted proteins | sample MGYA00376041_ERZ724508 | MGnify/ENA primary metagenome ERZ724508 (study PRJEB28724, sample SAMN07190887) | wastewater metagenome | isolation source: effluent of sewage treatment plant in Hong Hong | place: USA: Christiansburg, Virginia | collected 2016-03-01 ... | reverse complement strand
ATTAACAGTGACCCGATGATTAATTAAGATATCGAATATCTCAGAAATCATTAAAGACATCTTGGAATTTGGATGGTTCTTTCGCGTTTAACTCCTTCTCGCCCTCCATAACTGGCTTCTCTGATGTAAATTCTCTGTCAAAGCCATCCATCCAGTCTTCGCCCTCCACTTTTGGCTTGAATGGGGTTGGCAACTAACATTAGCATAAGTAGTACCTCCTTCTTCATCATCTTCTCAATGTTGAACTCTTTGAACCAGGGATGGGCTAGCACCTCATCAACGTCCGTCTTGTAACCAAGCCTATCTTCTGGGTTACGGACAAGAATCTTTGTGATGAAGTCCTTTCCTTATTTTGACAAAGCCACCTTTTCGCTGAAGGTGAGATCTGCTTATCGGATCATTTTGAACATCAGGTTCTGCTGCTTGTTGTAAAACGGAGGCAGTCCAAACATCATTTCATAAGTGAGGATTCCGAGACTCCACCAATCTGCAGCCTTACCGTAGCCTCCGCCATTGATAACTTCTGGAGCAAGATACTAAGGTGTCCCACAGAAAGTGGTCGCCAGCTGACCTTCCTTAAGAATTTTTGCCATTCCGAAGTCAGTCAAGCAAACATTTCCTTGGTCATCCATCAGCACATTCTCCAGCTTTAGATCACGATACATAATGCCTTCGGAGTGAAGATGCCCGAGTCCCAGGGCAATTTGCATAGCATAAAACTTGGCCCTCTTTTCAGGGAATTTCTTGGCGTTGGAAAGATGCTGGAACAACTCTCCTCCCTCTGAAATAAGTTGTTGATTTACTCATGAACTGCATGACGAAGTAGAGCTTGGTTGGGGTCTGGAAGGCATAGGCAAGATTCACCAAATAGGGATGGTTGATGTGAGACAACACCATTTTTTCAGTCTTCGTGTGCTCTAGTTGATCCTTCTTGATGATATCCTCCTTATTAATGGACTTCATCGCGAAGAGCTCTTTGGTATTTTTCTTCTCAACGAGTAGGACAGTTCCGAAGGCACCCTTGCCCAGGACAATGCGTGGAATGAAGTCAGACAAACTCACAGTTTCCTTGGAGTCCTGTGCAAAAAGGGTCTTTGTCGTCTTCCTCACCATTTCCTTTTCTTCTTCTTCGCCTTGTAAATACTTGCGATAGGACTCGTCATTGTGCATCTGACATTATACCACATTTTACGTGCATTTCGCCGGTGAGATCCTTGAGACCCTTCTTCTTCTTATCTTCCTTGGTGTTTGCGACGTTCACTAGCGAAAGTTCCTATTTTGCGTATATCGGCATCTTCTCCTTGGTGATGCCAGCATAGGCCCTCAACAAACTGTAAATGATTCGCTCGCGTTTTTCGCTGGCATAGCGGTAGTCGTATTCGTCGGGGACGTGTAGCACGAATTAAGTCCCGATCTTGCTGATGGTGATGGCTTTAATTTTTTCAATGTCGATTTTCCGACGAATGGCTGCATCGACCACCAAGTACTTTTTTCCTTGAGGTTGTAGACGCCTGCAGTGGTGACCATGAGGTTCCTCTCCTGCTTCTTCTTGTAATCGTTAAACTTGAAGAGTGAGCACGACATGAGAATGGTCTCTGAGTCAACAGCAAAGCATACCCTTGGCATCCAGGCTCTTTACGATGCTCTTGTCTTCACGCAACCCAAGGAGGTCCAGCTTATCCAGCGATGCTTACATTTGTTACAACAAACAGTATTAATCATCATGGTTGCAATGGCTATTCTAGTTAACCGTCGCTCTCCTATAGCTCAGGCAATTCGATTACGGGAAGCCAACCGCGAGACTGGCATCGCTTCTGTACGTAATCTCGCAGCCATTCGATACTTTCTGAGTCAATTTGCCTAAGCAACGGTTCGAGGTATTCGGAGTTGTCGAGCACTTCATTGAGCTTCTGAGCGATAGAGATGGCCTCCTCGATGTATACAATAGTAGTAAGGTTCCGTCGGGTGGTTTCGATGAAATGGGTCTTTCCTGCGAGCAAAACGAGGAGTGCCTTGTCCAGCAATGAGGCTTGGCTTTGAAGCTCCCCCTCTCGGTATACTTTGAACAGTTCGTTGAGCTCCTGCTTGCTCAGCTTTGACTCCTAAGTGAGAAAATCGCAGGTGGAATCCTCCACGTACCCCTAATCTCTTGAAACGATTTCTAAGATGAGTTTCCGCTAACCGTCAGCCTTGAGTTTCTTCCAATCTCCAACAGTGAACTTTTTTGGATTTCGGAATTCTTGCATTATTTGAGTCAGGATGCTACGGTTTAGGAGGAGAAGCTGAAAGATTGCAGAGTCAAAGGTTGCCAACCGCCCCTTCTTTTCAAGCTGCTCAACTACGAGTCTGCGTGCTAGTCGATCCAAGAAGTACACTACTATGCGTCGATTCAGGACGAAGTTGTACAATTTTCGTGTTATCTACTGGTCCTCCTTCTATCTCTCTTCCTTTCGCTAAACCGAATGGCGTTCCTGAAGCTCTTTCTACTCGACTTATGTTGCAGAAAGTGGCACTGTCAGCACCTTCGAGACCTCGGATACCACGAGGTGGTACTCCTAAATGACTATCTGTCGGGACTGTTCACGTTCTCTTTTTCTTGCCTACTCGAAATTTTCGCTGTTCTCGACATATTTGTAGATTTCCTAGAAATTCACTCGCTCTGACTCGTTCTTGCTGAGCATCCGGAGGACATAATCGAAGAACTCCAAGAACTTCAAACTATGCTAGCTGGAGAAACCCAATGGAAGGGTTAATTTGGCTTGCTTGAGTTCCTGCACAAAAGCCTTCAGCTCCCTCTTACCTTGGGTTTTGATGTAGGGGTGACGACCTAGCACCAGCTCGTATGCAATAACTCCAAGAGAGTAGACGTCACTCTGCGGATTCCCCTTGTAGTCCAATTTGGTTAACTTTTATGGCGCAATGTAGTTCAGTGTACCTTCCCGTTTGTTTGTAAACCGATAGCCTTCATAGAAGATCGACAGGCCGAAGTCAGCCAGTTTGTAGCAATCCCTATCGATCAGTACATTATCGGGTTTAAGATCTTGATGCAGAATCTTTTTGTCGTAGAGCACTTTGTATCCCCTGACTAACTGATAGAACACTGACATGATCTACTGTTCTGACATCCCTGGATTCTGTTTAAGCTTCTCGTAGAGAGTGCCGTCGCGACAATACTCCATGAAGATGTAGTAATTGCTGTCACTGTAGCATTTCACTGGCTTTACGCGAACAAGGTTGGGATGCGGTGGCAATTCCCTTAGTACTTTGAGTTCAGTCTCAACGCTTTCACGTTTGGAATTCTCCAACGGCACGACCTTGACGACCAGCTTATCTGCCTTGTTATTGAGATCTACTGCTCTATATACCACTCCGAAGCCCCCACGACCAATCTCCTGGTCGAGCAACACCGCGAATTCCTCATCATTGTTATCAGACTTGATAAGCTTTGCTCGCTGTTCGTTCATGAAATTCTATTATACTATTTCAGGCCGAGCAGAACATTAAAGGGTAGCACAGACAGCCATTTGCACACTTGTAGCTAGCCACCTTTGGCATTTGCTGCAGTGATAACTATAATAAACTGCAGTAAACTTATGGCGGAGGCTATATCACGCAACAACCAATCTAACCTCATGAACGTTCTCAGTAACCGATAGAATTGATGCAGAAAAGTGTATGGAGAACTAGAGTAACGATGCTGCTACAACCGATTCTCCTGCTACGTCTGTGTCCAGCAAGGCCTCTCGTTACCAAGTTTCTAAGCCAAACAACAGCTTTGAACCAGAGGAATAGGAACAAGTACCACAGATGAGCATGCTAATTCCAAATAAGCGAAACAGGAACAAACATCTCTCGAAGAAGGAGGAGCCAGCTCGGACTGATCAGGTAAAGGACGTGAACATTGACAATGTCGGCTAAGCGGCTGAGTGGTTGGAGAAGGGCACCAAGGAAGATGATGAATTTCAATAGAAAAAGCCCGCAATGCTGTAGAACTCTCTCACCGCCAGCATTCGTTAAAAGATGCAGAATAAAGCCAATCAAATCATGGATGGTACTTACCGACAGCCACGAATTCCAACCAGCCAGGATCTAATACAGAAGGCCACAATGCTGCGGGAGAACAATGAAAGAAGGGTACGTCCACAGGTATCCACCATCGATTCGCAGTTCAAGTCAACCGACAGCTAAGAGCGGACAGCACATACGCAGGCTAACGCACTTAACAGTACCGTTTTGGACGAGTCCGTTCCCCATGCGATTCCTACTGCACAGTTACAACCTCCTTTGAGGGATCTTGAGGAGTCTGCTGTAACTCGTATAACCAAACCAGTGGTACTGCCAGATGTGGTTGACGATGAAGATTCCCGCTGGGACCAGATCAACAAGCAAACTATGAACGAGAAAAAGGAGGTGTTGTTGACCAAGAAAGATTACACTCGAGAGGAAATTGAGCAGTACTACTTGAAAAGGGATGTTGGTACCCAGAAGAAGGCAATTTAAGCTGAGCTTGATGAACAGAAAGATTCAGGCTACTTCGACCTCTTCAAGGCTTGCATGGGCATCACTAACAAACCCAAAGAATCAACTATTAGGCTGCAACTGCTTGCACTTTCCAAACTGCAAATAACCAGCGACCAGGATGTGTTCCTTCTGGAGGCGACATGGAAGTTACTCAAAGCGACCCCGTTCAACAGATACGGTAAGCACTGGGAGTAAGTTGGATTTCAGGGCAGAGACCCTGCTACTGACCTGCGTAGCACCGGTGTGCTGTCTTTGTTGATGATGTACATGCTAGGACAACGCCTGCCCCAGTATTTTTTGAAGGTCTACAGCGGCTCGACGGACTGCATATTCTAGTTCCCATTTGCAATCTCCATCGTGAAGATCGCTGGCGCCTACCTGAAGTTGCTGAAGAAAGGGAAGATCGCTGCCGAGACATTCCAGCAGTACTGCTAATGGTTCGAGGCGATATGCTACAACGTCTTCGAGAAGCTGCTAAAGTCGAAGCTAATGATAACTGAGTTTGGAATTGTAATGACAAAGCTGCTGGACGAAGCCTAAATGAATCTGAAAGAAATCTTAAAGGCCTACAAAGCTGCCGCACTGACCTGACCACCCTCATAAATTTTATAAGCTATTCCGATAGTAATGGCAAAAACATATCATCAGGCCATGGCCGAAATGGGTAAATTGCCAATCAACCCAACAACATATTATCAATCCTCGTGCCCGTTGTAGTTCTCAGCCCAAAAAGTCATCTTCTGCTTGTAGTACTTCAGATAGATGCAACCCCCGACGAGTGAGATGAAGCACATGCATAAGGGACTTACAATGAATGCCCAGAACAGTGTCTAGTCGTCGACATCTTCCATGAGGGACGCACAGAGTGTGGTATACTGGTTGCGGCAGCACAGCTACACCTCCTCGAAGTGTTCATCGAGTCTCACTGCCAGAGAAGTGTTGATGCTGTAGTAGTAGTACGTGAAGTTGGTGGTCTCAAACGGGTAGGATTCCAACAGAATTCCATACTCGAGAGTCTAGAAGTTCCAGCCTATTCGGTCCAAGTACTCCCTTTATCCGATATCGGATGGAAGCTGGATGAATTGCGTGATGTTGATAACTGCCGAATCAGATCGGTGGTATACCTTCAGGTAGAGGTTGCTATCAGTCTTGAACCTACATGTGAGGGCGACGAGCTGACCGAACTGGTTGGCCATTTCTTGGTTGCAGCAGCCCATATAGTCGGCATAGATTGTCTCCAGCTGCACAGTGTATTCGAGAAATGAGATGGTGAGGCCAGCAATCACGAAGTCTGTGGTCACTATAAAGCTGCATCCCGAATTGTTGATGTCCAGCATTTCGTACTCGAAGAGCTGACTTTGGTGCGGTACAATATTGACTTTTCGAAGTTCCTCACTGAGGTCGACCCTGCCGACAGACTCTACCTTGAGTTCTATACCTTTGAGTTCCAACATGGCAAGATACAAGAACGAAGCACCAGACTTAAAGGTCAGTAATAACTTGTAGTGGTCTTCTGTAACTCTTTGTATGGATGAAACATTGAGCTGGGAGGCATCGAGCATATCGGCTGAGATGTCCGACGCAGAAAACTCGTAGACTTGAGTGTGGGTGGCATTCCCGTGCCGGGAAAGATAGATTCCGATAGTCCGATCAAAACTGGCTCTGCAGTTGTATCCCTGAAACAGTAAGAAGTCCAACTTGAGATCGTACTGCAGGTCAACGAACACAAAGAACTGCAGAATTCTCCGCTGAGCTCCTTCAGATAAATCGAACGGGTTTCCTTCCGTATCGTACAAGGAAAATTGCGTGAAGTTGCCAGCCCAGGATGCAGTTTCCTTGATGAAGCTGTAGAACCCCTCATCGTTGTAGCCCATCATTGCCCACTTCTCGCTCGTCAGGAACTGCTTTATTGGGTTGCCCCAGATTTCTGTGAGTTGCAGGCTGCTCAGCTTTGTTGTCTTGTTCTGATTGTTCTCAATGATCCAAATGCCTCCTCCACAGAGCAGCACTACCCAATTCTTGCTGCTCACCTTCTGGTTGTGGAGGTTGCTCAGATGTTGGCACATATCGTTAATATTGAAGTCGAGTTTGATGGCTGTACGACTGAGATAGTTGACAGGAGTAGTTTCCTCTTGGCAATCCTCAATCGGCCCTCTGAAGAAATCTTCCAGAACGATGATCGAACCTGAATTGTAGATATCAGAAGGTTTGATGAGTTCGAGGTCGATATCCTCATAGACAAAGTTCAGCCCAAAGGTAATAAACTTGATCTCTGGCACCATAACGTTTCCGTAGCTGATGGTGATGTGAGCAATATGATCGTTGGATTTCGGAGACATAAGTAATCTTAACTGTGGGTCCGAATAGCAGGAGATCTCTAATCGTCCTCCATCGAAGCCAGCGACGCAAAACCCCACTTCGTAGCCGACTGACAGAGGGTAGTCGTAGTTGATGTATGTAAAGTTGGGTAGTTTAGGAAGCACCTGCTTGAGCGAGTTGAAGTTTGTTTGGTTGAGCTAATAGGCAAGCAGATAGCTGTTGCCATCGCGAGTGGCCTCCAATACAGCGATTCCGTTATTGATGTAGATCAGACCGGACTCGTTCAACACAAAGCCAAAGTCTGGTAGTAGCCTTCCCACAGCAAAAAGGAACGGTTAGTCCGCATCAAGGCTAATGATATCATATGTGATGGCCTTGCCGTTCAGCACTTCAAATAAGATTGGCCTGGAGGTCTGGATATCGAAGCCGAAAACAATGCGGGAGTTGGGTTCTGCTTGATGCCAACTGAGCAGTCGAGATGGCGATTTCATGTAGAGATCGACAGTGAACATTTGGAAGAGGTTGGCAGCTGCACGTCCAATGAGTGCCCCGTTCCCGAGAAATTGAACTTCAAAGGAGAGGTAGAATTGAAATGCTTCGGGAAGGATGACATGGGTGCATGGCAGATGCTGAAAGAAACTGAAGGCAGAGTAGCTGGAAGGCAGCATGGTGATTTGTATTGAGATGGCGTGCTTTTCGGTTTACTATTCCTGCAAGATAGTGATCAGGTTTGGAAAGCCAGGCATGACATAGTAATGATACTTTGCTGTTGTGTCGTTAAATGGGTTGTCTGGCCGGTATTCCATCACGTACTCAATGTTGCCATACTCGGCACGGTAGATATCCACTTTCTCACGCTGTTTTTCAAATACAACCACCACTATTTCCTGGAAACTTATTGCCTTCTCGACAGTGAGGTTGCATTCAAAGCTTTTACCATCGAATGTCTGCACTTACCCGTTGATTTCTCCAATGACGAAGAAAGCCAGAGTAAGGTTACTATCCTGGATTACCAATACTGACAGTCTCAGATTGGTAACGTCATCGTCAACTATACTCATAATATTACTGTAGATCAGCGGTAGCACCAGATCGACCTTTGCAAGTAGGTCCACATCCAAGCTGTAACGATCATAGATTTACTTGTGCAATAAATTTTGGGTGTTGGACTCGATTTTGAACCATGGTGCAGGGCCATCCACGTAGCTTCGTAGCTCCTTAGTGACCTCGAGATCGATGTAGTTGCCATTCAATTGCGCCTCGGGGTGCTGGAGGGCGCTTTTCTGATCTGTTCGGAGTACTGTCAGGTAAAGCGAGGCATCCTTACCGCTGCCAGATTTAAATTATAATAAGCAGTTCTTGAGCGGCACATCTTTCGGAAGCGTTGAGGCTGTGATGTTCACAAAGCTTCGATAGAATGTGTAGGTTTCGACTTGCACCTCCCGGCTCGTTTCGTTGAGGGTGAGTACTCTGAGCCGGTTTCTGAGACTGGGAGTAAGCACGTTGTCTACGCTGTAGGTGAAGTAGCTGCCAGTGAAGTTGGGGATGTATAGTTGCCGGAACAATGGATTTCGATGCATAGCTATGAAATCGTCGACCCCCGTGGTCTCATTGTGTGTGAGGCAGTAGTAGACTGAGCTATCAACACTGTAGCTGACAATGTTATCCAGATGCTCAATGTGGTGCTTCTTCAAGATTTCTGCAGTGGCATCCTCAGGTGTAAAACCTACCTATAAAGTGATGATAAAGTTGTTGCTAACCAAATACAAGATTGACTAGTCAGCATCGAAGTCAGTCTACCGGTACAGGTCGAGGTACAATTCACCGTATGGAGTAGGATCGATGGAGTCAACAAGCTTGACATTACCAATAGAGTCGGTGTATAGCACGATGATGCCCTGCTTCGCTGCCAGCACTGCCACGTAACTAGTATAGTTGACTTGATCGTCGTAAGGGAACACCACCCTCAGAATTTCTACATGTTCACCCAGCAACTCCGAGACATTGAAAAAGCCCAGGTAGTCAAGACTGCCATCAGGATCGAACTGGTAGAGGTGAAACTCCTCCTTGCGCTGCTGGTAGAGTGCGAGATAGTCCTTATTGAGCTCGAGGTAGTACGGATCGTTCAGTTCGGTAGGTTTCACTAACCCCAGAATTTAACGTTTCGTAAGCGTCATTTGATATGTTTTCTGCAGGTACAACTCATGCCTGTCAAGGAACAAGACAGTATCGTTGAGGCACAGTGCTAAGAGAGTTTGATTGTAGATCCGCATATCGTAGCAATGTTCGTAAGGCAGCTGATAAGTGGACTCCAGTTTCAGCACTGCTGAAATATTGCTGATGTTGAAACTGTTGTCAGAGAAGAGGTGCACATGGCGGTCTAATGTGAGAAATGCACCTGTCTTGATGTCTAAATCACCTGATTCGAATAGCTGGGTCTGTGTTAACATGCAAGGTTACCTTCACGATGGGTGACTGCGGCCAATCCTGCTTGCCTACTTTGGTGTGTTATTGCTCGATTATTCGGTTGATTTCGACCAAGTAGTCACCTGCGTATGGACATTGTCTGGCCTCGAAACTGTAGTTTTCGAAGCCGAACCGGCCTGTAAGATCGAGCACCACGTGCTCCTCCTCGTAGACATACAGGGCGATCGTACTGGATATGAGCAGGTAGTTTAGTAGCGTAGCCAGCAGCAAGTTCATATAAATTTGTCATACTGACATCATCGTTAAATCAAACATGTTTCTGAGCTGCACTGTTCACAATATCCGTGAATGCTGGCTTAAGTGAGGCACCGCCGACTAGGAAGCCATCGACATCCTTCACCTTCACAAGCTACACGCAATTCTTATCGGTGACGCTTCCACCGTATATGATACGGACACCTGCAGCTGAGGCTGGCACATGCTTCTACAGGTAGCCCCGGATCCAGCTATGCATTTTGTTCACTTGCTCAGTCGAAGCAACCTTGCCTGTTCCGATAGCCCAAACCGGTTCGTAGGCGAGGACGACGTGCTTCCAGAGCTCATCGGAAGCAATCTTCGATCTTATGGCGTCTAACTGTCGTTCAACAACTTCTTCTGTTTTTTCAGCTTCCCTCTCAGCAAGAGTTTCGCCAAAACAAGCGATGACCCACAGGCCGTTCTTTAGTGCAGCCTCAACCTTGTCTCCTACCACCTTGTCGGTTTCCCCGTTGAGTGTTCTCCTCTCGGAATGACCCAGAATAACCCATTTGATTCCTGAATCCTTTAGATGTTCAGGGCTACATTACCCTAGGGATTACCTAATCTAGCCTGTGAATGCGCCAAAGCTAGTGGCCGAACAATTTTGTGCGGCAACCTCTACTGCTGTTTCCTTGAGCCAATCTTTGACTTGAAGCACTTGTAGCGAAACCGGAGCAACTACGACATCTAAGCTCCACTAGAATAGGTACCGAGCTTGCTGGAATCGTACTGCAGCTTCTTGAGCACATCCTCGACGAGGGTCTGCGACAGCGCGCCAGTGTTGTTGCACTTCCAATTTCCTCCAATGAAGAGTTTCCTCTGCTGCTCCATTTAATAATGTCGATGGAAATTGGATACGCCATCTCATCGAGCGCTACAAATAAGTTCAGTCTTTTCGTAGGCCATTCTAACTCGCACCCAAAAAAAATTATCTTCTTGGCATTTCGCTGGTCCCTTCCTTTCTATTGGGAATGAAATTGTGGCAGCCGAGCAACTGCCCCATCAACGAAAGTTATATTTATTACCTGCCATGAGCGAATACTTCCGGAAGTACGTTCGGAAGGAGAACTATCCAGTGCACTAGTACGCCTACAGCTAACGAAGCACCGAACTGACCTTCAAAACCTTCTTCACGAACTGCATTTTAACGGCTCTAGAGCGTCGCCAGTACCGACAGACGCAGGAGGATGACTGGAACATCTACTGGTGCGAGAAGGAATTCATCCCCGAAACGCTGGACCGCAATAGGCAGCCATGCAATATGAAGGTCAACCACTTCCGCAACTACTACGAGGTACTAACTAGGTTAGGTAGATCTGCAGAAAGGATCTGCTCATCAAGAATCTCAAACGCTATCGGAAGCAGCTCGAAAAGTAGGGCAAAACTGAAGAAGCCAACGAGTAAGTCCCATTTCATGTAGGTATAACTTCTTCCCACTTACGTATAACATGCCTAGTGAGTACCCCATCTTCTGCGAGGAGTACAAACGAGTCAAGGAGAGGTAACGGGCAGTCTGGATCATGAAACCAGTAACGGCAGTCACTTAAGGTAGATTGGCAAGTCGCAAGGCAAAGGCATATTTCTGTTCAAGCAGATCTCAGAGATCAGCGAGTGGACCGACATGAAGGAGCAACCCGAGCCTTACGTTGTGCAGCGCTACATCATGGAGCCGTTGTTAATTGGAGGCAAGAAGTTCGATATGCGCATCTACGCGTTGTGCACAAGCTACGCACCACTAACGATATACCTGAATAGGTCTGGCTTCGGTCGATTCACTCATGTGCGCTACGATGCCTCGGACATTAACAACATGGAGGGGCATCTGACCAACGTGGCAATCCAGAAACGTTCGGATAACTATGACGAGGAGCGAGGTGGCAAGTGGCTGCTCGATAAACTCCGGCTGTACTTAACCAGCAAATACGGTCACGAAAGGGTGGATGAATGCTTTTACAATGTGCAGCAGATCATCATCAAAACCCTCTCATCAGTAGTCAAGGTGATGATGAACGACAAGCGGTGCTTTGAACTCTATGGGTTCGATGTTCTCCTTGACTCTAATCTACGGCCTTGGCTCCTCGAAGTAAACGGTAGTCCGTCCATGACTGCCAACACTCCCATCGATCAGTAGCTTAAAGTTGGCATCCTCGACGATGTCTTCACTATCCTTGATCTCGAACGACTGTAAGAATGCTACTATGCAGGTTGGCCGGTGAAGAAGAACAGGTGGGAGGCTTCGATTTGATCTATAAGGCCAAGCCTATCAAAATATTGTTCGGCAAGAACAACTTCAGCATGCTCGGGTGCCTAAACAACCGACAGCAGCAACTCAAGAAGATCGCGAAGGCAGTCGCATTAAAATTTACTCACGGAGAGAAGAAGAAAGAAGACTCCGCAGCACAGCAGCAGTCACAACAGCCCCAACAACGGAAGGCTTGGGGTGCCAACAATATCAACAGTGCTTCCAAGCCAAGTGAAGTTGGAGTTGGCACAGTGAAGCGTATTGTGAATAGTGTCTAGCCGAACAAATTAGGCAAGCCGACACAAACTCAAACCCACGTAAAGTTCCCTGACATCAACGGAAGACCGTAGGTTCAACCCGTCCGCAAGATGATGAGCAATG
>ERZ724508.1777-NODE-1777-length-12190-cov-4.719242_pt1 | contig 12190 bp, 16 predicted proteins | sample MGYA00376041_ERZ724508 | MGnify/ENA primary metagenome ERZ724508 (study PRJEB28724, sample SAMN07190887) | wastewater metagenome | isolation source: effluent of sewage treatment plant in Hong Hong | place: USA: Christiansburg, Virginia | collected 2016-03-01 ... | reverse complement strand
CAGTTTGGCTTGTTGTAGGAGAGTGTCCTACTGGAGACTTAAATAGTATGATCGAACTCGCTCAGCTGCCGTATTATATAATTTCTATGACTGTTCTGCTCAAGGATGGCCAGTACAGTTATGACTTGGAGAAAGGCTTCCTCGGTAAGGGATCCTTTGGCTCAGTGTACAAGGGCCTCATTGTGATAAGTGGGAAGGTGGTGGCGATCAAGCTGATTGGCTTGGCAATGATCAAACAGATGGGCGAGCAGCTCAGGCAGGTCGTGAGTAATCGATGAGATAACTAAGAGAACGAAGTGAAGTTGCTCAAGGAGCTATCGAACAAGATGACGATGCACCCGTGCCCATTCATCATCCGCATATACGACTGCTTTCAGACTGAGAACAACATCTGTCTGGTGCTGGAGTACTGTGACGAAGGATGCATGACCGACATTCTCAAAAACAGAGGGAAGGTATCGTAGCAGTAGGCTATCGAAATCATCTATCACGTATTGCATGGGTGTAGCCTAGGTGGTGAGAGCCTTGGACTTCCTGAACTACCACAAGATCACGCACCGTGACCTGAAGCCAGACAACGTATTCATTAAGAAGATGATGACAGACAAGGAAGGCAACAATATGGTCACTTTCAAACTGGGAGACTTCGGTTTCGCTGTCAAGTCAGACAAAAATAAGCAGATTGCAGGTACGTACCCGTACATGTCGCCTGAGATGTACAAGCTGGAGGAGTACGGTAACGAGGTCGATGTTTGGGCTTTGGGAGTCATAACCAACGAATTGCTGTTCGGAGAGAATCCCTTCATTGGAAAGAACAAGGCTGAGATCCAGAACCTTGTGCTGTTCAAGCCGTACTTTGTCAAGGTTCCTGGTTCAATCGGTCCTTAAATGACTGATTTTTTGACTCGATGCTTGCAGAAGGACAAGAAACAACGCATTCGGGCGGGCGACATGCTTCGCCATCCAGTGTTCAAAGAGGTACACGAGAAGTACAAGTATATATTTCCCACTCCAGATCAGGCTCGTGAATTGATGGAGAAGAGGTCACTCGAGCAACACGCACTGCTGAAGAAGAAGAGTTCAAAGGCATCGATTGCATCTAACCTCGAAAACCAGCTGAACAAAGCACTGTTTATTCAGGAAGTCGGAAGGAACCTGCTGATGGTTGACCGCATGAACTGCACCAGCATCTTTCTGATTAAGGAATGCCTATATAGGCTATGGGGACTATATTCCACAATCGATCAGCGCAGTAACTATCCGAATTGCGATGAAGAGACATGGAAGGAGCTGGTCACCAGCACATGGTACTAGAATTTCGTAAAGTACTGCAAATATATGCATGAATGCTGTAAAGTCCTCTACACTTCCGAGTTGAAAGTCTTCGAGAGCGCCATCAGGGACTTCCCAGAAGATTAGCAAAAGCAGCTGCTTGTGAAATTAGGAGCCGATGAAAAGACAGCGCCTTGCCGAGTTCAGCTGGAGTACTGTTTGACGGAATGGGCCAATCGTTTGCTGCAGGAGAAGGAGAACAACCTACGGGTACTGAGCCAGGAATGCGTAATGGCCCTGCACATGGACCTCATGAACTACGATTTCTCGAACCACCTCAAGAAGCGAAATACGATGGAAGCCAACCAACTGAGCGAGATCATCATAAGATCGGGAGGAACTATGTGATAAGTCTGCAGACCTAACTTGCCGTATAAAGACGAAATGCAAGGATGAGTTCCATAGGAGCGGTGTGATCAATGAATCGTATATAATAACAAGGCATGTTGAAGAAATTGGCTGCAAACATCTCGCCATCGATTCTGTCATGTGACTTCGCAATGCTCCTCGAGGAATGCAACAGAATGGTGCAGGCTGGTGCTGACTCACTGCATATCGATGTCATGGACGGGTACTACACAGCTAATGCAGCCATTTTGTTCCTAACCTCACACTCGGAGCGCCCATCATCAAGTGTCTCAGGAAGCATCTCAAAAACGTGTTCTTCGATTGCCATCTCATGGTTACCAGGCCCACAGACTTCATCGAGCCATTTGCGCAGGCAGGAGCCAACGGCTTCACTTTCCACTACGAATCCGAATATGCAGATATCAAGCAGGTCTGCGAAGCAATCAGAACCAAGAATATGAAGGTTGGTTTAGCAATCAAGCCGAATACACCACTCGACCAGACTATTCGACAACTCATTCGAGAATCGTTTGTGGACATGATCCTGATAATGACAGTCGAGCCAGGCTTCGGAGGGCAGCTATTCAACCAGGACGTTATGCCTAAGGTGAAGAGCCTGCGAGAGTAGTTTCCAAGTCTTGATATCGAAGTGGACGGTGGCATAACCGAGAAGACCATCAAAATAGTGAGCGAGAATGGAGCAAACGTCATTGTTTCGGGTACGACTATCTTCGGTTCGCAAGACCCTAAGAATACCATTCAGGGACTGAGAGACGAAGTTAACAAGCATCTTCCTGCATGATGATCTCTCCATAACTGTTGTCAAATTATCTGCAATAGCATCAAGCGAATCAACTGAGTGTTCGGCAAACACCTTCCTGCCAAGGATGCAGGCATCCGCGTCATTATCGTTGTGACTCGCCTAATTCTTTCCTCAGTAGGACAGTTCCTTGTTTATCAGAGGTTCCAACTCCTGAGGCTTGACACTCGGCTGGGAAAACTTGATAACCTTGCCGTTGCGATCCAACAGGAATTTGGCGAAGTTCCAAGGAACAACTCCCACCGTTCCAGTGCTCTTGTCGAATAGCTCGCTATTATTGCGAAGGTACTTGTAGAGCGGGTGGGTAGAAGTCCCATTGACCTCAACCTTCTGGAACATCGGGAAGTGAACCTTGAAGTTCTCGCGTACGAACTGCTTGATATCCTTTTCGCAGCCATTTTATTGACTAAAGAATTGGTTGCAAGGGAAGGCCAGCACTTCGAGTCCTTGCTAGTGGTGCAGTTCGTACAGTTTCACTAGCTGCTGGTAGTTGATGCTGGTCAATCCTCACTTGCTCGCCACGTTCACGATCAGGAAGCATTTGTATTTGCCTCGGAAGTCTTTAAAGTTGACTGTCTGACCATCAATGTCCTTGAGCTTGAAGTCGAAGAAGGTTTACTATTCGCCAGGGTTTACCTGAAGCTTCTCTGAGCCTCTCTTGAAGACCATTTTTGAGAAGGCCTCGCCCATATTTATATATTATGGCTGGTAGGAATAGTTCGTCGCAATATACTCAGCATTGTCGCTCAAAGATACGATGATCAGTCGGTTCCAGCCGTTGTCTTTTCAGCTTTTTCAAGGTTAATGGCGTCGCTGGTGTCGATCGAAGAAGACTCGTCGCGACTGATGAGGCTTTCCCTTAAGTTCTCCTCCGTTGCCAGATGGTGGTATGTCTCTGTTGTGGGAAGCAGCATTAATGAACCAACACCAAAGATAACTCCAGCAACGAAGACTGAGTTGAGTCCAGCATTATCCGTCAACGAGACGATGAATGGTGTTATGATGTTGCCAATGTTGCTTAGTGCTTCGATGGCACCGGATCCCGACGATTTGACTCGATCTGGAAAGCTTTAGCTGATGAACAGCCCATACAGTGCCAAGCAGTAAGCTGAATAAGTAGCATCGTACTGGCAAAAAATCGACCCGTCGGCACCAGGATGCTCTGCATAGTCTGCGAGGCGTTGACTGCTGGAATGATAAACAGTATTGATGTGGCGCTGGCCAGCAGAGTCATGATAATCATGACCCGTTTTCTCCTGACCTTATCGATGAAGAAAGCTACATCTAACAAGAGCAAGTACTGCTGGAGAAGTAAGCTACGAACTCAAGGCATCCCACGATCAGCATATTGAATCCAAAGTTCTTTCCGATGTTCTCCATTGAAAATTGCGTTCCGTAGTAGTAGATTGCTATAGTCACGGCATAGGCACCGATGAACAGCATAGGCTTCAGGTAGACCCAGTGCTTGAAGACCTCCAACGGTGATACTTCCTCATTCAGTTTCGGGTTGGTCTCGATCTAAGTGGCTGAGATCGTTGGTCGGTTGTTCCATGCAGCAATTTTGTTTAGCGACTCAGCACACTTATCTCGGGAATACTAGTTTAGGTAAACTGGACTCTCCACCAAGAGGAAGCTGGCGACGGCTATCCAAGCGATCAGAGGTATCAGTACAAAACCAATAACAAAGTATTGCCATTCTCTCAGATAGTTGTAGAGGAGATAGAAGCTCATCTCACCGACTGCCCACGCAGCGTTGGCAGCTATAATCCCCACTTGACGGAGCCTGTCACTGAAGAGGTCCGAGAAGAGAATGTAGCTAATAATGTAGCACGGGTAGACTCCGAACCCACAAAGAATTTGGCCGATTACTAGGAAGGGTACGAGCTTGGTTAGAGCACCAACTGTGACGGCTGCATTAGAAACGATTTACAACTCCATCCAGCAATGCAGAATCCCAATCCGATGACGAAAGCAAACTTCCTTCCATAGCGATCGCTCACAAGATTCATAATGATCAGCCCGAGGATGCTGCCAACATACATTATTGATTGCACCAAGTCTCGCTATACTTGCTTGGCGCAGTAGAGACCCACTTCGGCAGTGATCGAGTAGGTATCCACTACAAGTAATTTCAGGCTTACCTAATCGACAGGTTGCAATCATTGGGCATGCCTCTTCTTCCTCCAGGATCCTGTCTCCAGTGCTGTCGCATTTGAAGGTTGGGTTCATGTAGATGTAACTGGGACCGAGCATGGTGTAGACAATTTGGAACCACACCAGGCAAAGGAACACCAGGGTGAAGTACTGGTAGCGATGACTGTTACCAACCTTTTCCAAGGCCTCTGCAACCTTCATCGAGGAGATTAAGTAGAGAATATATAGCGCCATATCAAATTTCCTCCTTATTAGCAGTGTGTTGAAGCCTTAGGGTCACTTCAAAATTGACTTCATTTTTTTAATATCTGAGCCATGTGAGCAATTGCGGGACAAAGACGATCGGTTTAGTTCAATTGGATTTCGATGCCTTGTTGCCCTCCTCTCATGGCTCTTATTTTGAAGATTGGTTGGCATCGGAACTGCTTGGCGCAGAGATCCAAATTTGTATAATCCAGATGGAGTCAACAACAACGAAAACTAATTACTTACCCTTGGTCATCAGTGGTGCTTCGGGTGCAGGAAAGGTAAACAAGCAGACGATGCAGGGATCAGTTGTCAAGTTCCTCATACAACGCTATCCAGAGCTCTTCGAACTGAGCATTAGTCTCACTACTCGCCCACCGAGATAAACTTAGCTTCACGGCAGAGAATACTACTTCGTCAGCAAGGAAGAGTTTGAAAAAGTACGTCTCGATGAGGATGCAGGATATCTCAGAGGGGATCTTTGCTGAATGGTGTAAGGTTCACGACAATTTCTACGGGACTCATATGGGAAAGATGCAGGAGATCATCGACAGAAACAGAGTAGTATGCCTCTTAATCAAGATCTGCTTGCTGGACATCGATGTGCAAGGAACAAAGAAAATACAAAAGGTCATTAAGACAAACAATATCTGGCTGGACGTCCCAAGCTTGAAAGTGTTGGAGGAGCGTCTCCGAGGTCGATCAACTGACTCCGAGGAGGTGATAATCAAGAGGATTAACAATGCAACTGAAGAGATCAAGCAAGCCCATGATTGCGAATTCTATTCGTTCATTGTGAACGATAAATGGGAGAACACCGAGCAACAGGTACTGGAGCATCTAAGAAAATGGTACCCTGGAGCGGGACTGTGATCAATATATTTAATTAGGTGTGGCTTGTATAGGAGTGGGACGAAGGGCTAGCGAATCAGCATGTTCCGGTTGTCAATCGAGAGTAAACTCTCTCGTGATTGTTCCTGTACTGAGCAACAATCTGGAAAGATAAACTGCATGATCCCAACTGCAGAATCATCCGGAACCACAAGCGAAGGACAGGAGATAACCGGGAGATGAGTCGTCCTGGCTTGAACAGACCGAACAGGGCAGCTGAAGGAGCCAATACGATACTTTAAATTTCGTTTTGACGTTGCGAAAGGAAAAAGACTGCATCCTGCGATCCCTTCCAATAAGCAGAACTGCTACATCTCCGAGAAGTATTTGGGCAGGCTGTGTTTAGCCCAGGTTCGAGTGTTATTGTTGAATTCAAGGTCTTCCACTCAAAAAATGGCTTGAAGTCATCGACAGATCTTTTGCCTTGCTTTGCCAAGCCGCCCAGCCTCAGCAGTAGGAGACGCCTGACGACAGACAAGATTTTCAAGCAGTTTGAGCAAACAGTTCAGTTGGAAAGCATCGCTCCGGGATTAATGAATATCTTTGGCAGAATTCGGTCAATCGGCTTCAATTCAAGAAAACAAGCAGAACATGTGAAGAGTGGTGCTCCAATCTGCTCGAATTTTATACTGTTGAGCAGAGAAGGTGGCGATCCGGCTTGATTTTGACTTCTCTCAATTCACCCGATGGGATCTGATCGACCTATAAATGTGTGGCGCTAGATCCTTTCATTTATAATCAACATGCTTCTCAAAAACCACGTCGAGTTCACTCTCGACCCGCCAGTTCGATACCTTGAGCATGCCATCCTTATGGAGGAAGACCGCGTAGCTGTGATCACATCGAAAATCGCTACTGAGGTCTGTGACATATACGTCTACAACAAGGAAGGCAAGGTCGAGCATCATCTCACCTTCGACGGAGAAGTTTATCAACAGGCTGTCGGTACGATAAACCGCTATGAACTCTTCTATCTCTGTTCCAAGACGAATGAGTGGGCAATCCTCAATATCAGGGACGGCAAAGAGCGAAGAGGAAAGTTTGAATTCCTCAAGCAAGTACCTTTCCGCAATCGAGTTCACTTCTTCCCAGAGTCCAAGGTTATTTGCATCTGGGAGATGGGAGACTTCCAGGACAAGGCCGGCCGACTCACCTTTATGGCCTACCCTTCTGAAGTTGGAGCCGTCGCCTATGAACCATGGGTACTGCCGATCCCTGAAATCTGGAATCATACCATCCAGCCATTCAATCTCAAGAATCGCTTAGGAATTTACCACGGGAAAGTCGAAGAAAAGATCAAGTGGGTGGTCTATGACCTGGAACTCAGGAAGGTCATCCCATACGAGGTCAATAAACCCGAGAACACCAACGAATACTGCCTTAAGCATGTTGGCGAACTTCGAACGGGAGTTTTCGTACTCTCCATTGAAGCGATGAATCCTGACTTCCGCTATGTGGTCTACGACGACTCGAAGAAGGACCAACCTCTCAAATCCCTCAAGGCCAAGCTTTCCGATAACACCTTTGAGATCATCTCCATGGGTCCTTGGCTCTATGTGTTTGAGTTCAATGTTGATGCCAACGGAACTCAAATGGATGGTCCATTGAGAGTCATCAGCAAGGATTCCCAAGAGCAGGTCTTCCAGGATATTTGCTTCGTCGGCGCCAACGTCTTTTACTTCGCAGGAACGACAAACGACCAGTACATCCTCCGATTGGATGCCCCACTTCACAACCCCACCAAGCTTCGCGTTGAGACCCTTCGGGCAACCAGCCAGAAGGAGTTGTATGTCTTCATGCTCAAGTAGGCGTCCAAGAACAAGCTCGGCGTCGACATGATCCAGAACATCCTCGACGCCTTCGAAGAGGACTGATGGAAGCATATTTGAGATATACCTTATCGTTGATGGATAATGGGGGCCGAGTTGAATAGTAACGGCTAAATAGTGTGCCGTAGAGTCTTTTACTAATTTCATAGAAGAAGAAGAAGGGTGAATCTAAAATAGCAAAGCATCACTAACCGTTAGGATATCAAACTTTGGCAGTTCGCTCCGAGAATCCTGACATCAACACCCACTAAAATTGACCAAAAATATCAAAACATTGCCGAAGTTTGTACTGGTGTACGTAAAGCTGTTCTTATTGAACTTTGAAGTCTTAATTTCCTCACTTATCTTCCCCTCAGTTCCCTCACTAATCGGTCCCCTAGTGGTTAAGCTTCTGGGAGACCTCCAGATAAATAACTTTAGGCACTATTGAAATCGATATTATTGTTTGCTCTGTTGCAGAGTCAACCAGGAACACTTACGGTCCGTCGACCCAATCAACAGCCGATTTCACTAACCAACGTTTAAATCTTCACCTCGATTCCGAATACTTTAGAATATCAGCTATCTACAAATAATCATCTTGCTGACAAAGCGGTCCTTGCCAAGGAAAATCGTTGGAGAGGATGAGGCGTCAATACTAACTGTAGCCTGACAGTTCTCTAAACGATTGCTGGAACTCAGGGCGGTTGTCTTCAAGTCAAGTACCTTCCGCAGAAGATTCTACTTAAGATCAAAAGCGCTGGCAGAAGGATATTGGTTGGGTCAAGATGGAAGAGATAGTAGACCATCTACTGTACACAAACCCCGCATAGCTAGTGAATTTCATCGTGATTCAATATTAGATGCCAACCGCAGATGATGTTCAAAGCAGGACCAATGATGTTCAAATTAGAAAGAAGGGATGCTTTCTTGCACGTTTTTTCTTTTCGCCTGATGGTAGTTATTGATCTGCAAGAGATGTGGTAAATTTATTCCGCGGTCGAGATAATGCGAGCCCTAACTTAATTGCAGATGGCTGCTTGAGGTTGTCCGATCGAGTTGATCGACGTAGCACTGGTTCCATAGCAATTAATATCAACACCCGTGGTCTCTAAAGAGTCCACGTTTCAATAGGTTCAATGCTCTGATTGAGCTTATTGGCATTGCTATTTGTGTGTTATAACCACATCTTGCGCCGGATAGTCAATGAATTTGGGACATCGAAGACCTCCACTGCTCTAATAGGCACGCAAGTTATGAGTTGGCGACGATCAGGTATATTTTCTTGACGGAATCATCAGCAATTCAGCACAGTTAGGAATTTCAATAGCATTCGGCTAATCTTGACGTAAAGCGGCTTGTTTGCTTTCGGCATCTTGCGGGACTGAAGGATTGACCCGGTCGACAGGTTCTTGAGGTAATACTTAGAAAGTTCTCGAAGAACAGTGTGGTGAACTTCGTCTCCCGGAAGAGTTTCAAACCATACTTTCTTGAGCTTCCCCAGGTTGAGGTAGCCATGAATTTCAGCTCTCAGCCTCCGGGCGAAGACGTAGTAGCCTCGAATTTCGCAATATGTGAGTCCTGGAAGAAGTTGTGCTAACATCTTTTAGCTTCGAATTCTCGAGCATGCATAGGTCAGGACGCGGTTACCGATGTTCGCGATGGTGTTGCGCTCATCCTTCAGACTGTACGTATTGTCGATCCTCGAAATATTCTTCTTCTGCTTTCTTTTGAGCGTGGCTCGTTGGGAAGAATTTTTCCTGCCTCCATCCAGAGAAAGGTTGTCAAATGAATCCTGGAGCACCTCAAACGGCTCGAAGACGCTTGAAGGATTGTTTTGGACGGCCTTCGGTAGTTACTCGAGATGTTGGGCGGACTCCTATCTCTTCAGAAGGTCCTCTTGGTTCGAGTTGACGACCTGATAAGCAATTTCCATTGTAGTCGTCACATGGTAAGGAGGTAAGTACACGGTTCCTGGGCAAACTAAGATAAAGAAAGTGTTCATGACACTGAGGAAACGATGCTTGGAAATTAAATTGATTATTGGTGAGAGGATGATGCGGCCAATTATTAATTAGCCGAGTATTAAGACCGACTCTGGTAATTGACCTCAATGTGGCCTTTGGTCACTAAAATCATTTTCCCAAAGTCTTGTCAATGAACAAATATTTCAGAGATATTCCAGCTGCAACAGTAGTTATAAACGATTTCAGGTACACCTTCGGGGCAACTTTCAGGCTTATTCAAGCATTGCAGAGGTTCACCCAAGGTTTAGCCTCACTACATGGGCTCCTGCAAAAAAGACACGGCTTTAACTTCTCTGCTTTGGCTCATGCACAACGAACAACACAGCAGAAGTATTTCTTGCCTTTTCTGCAAAGACAACGAAGCCAAGATTGTATAATGCATTCAAGTCTAGTGACTCCGTCGAATATCAGCAACACCCACGCCTCTAAATGTACATTTAATTTAAACACGAAGAATCAACGAAGCATTGATTGCTCCTGGCTAGTCATCTTGCCATCGCACCATTCAGCTCCCCGCAACATTTTATTTTGTCCAAGAGCGATATCTTGCAGACTTGTCGGCAGATTTAGTACAATTTGGCTGTACGAACCTCTTCGTAGTAATAATTGCATGCAGTTCAATGCCATTAATCCCCTTCAAACCGTAGCTCTAATCCCTATTATTACTTAATATTGATGATCGACTATCTTGGGCTAGAAATTTAACAATCGAGAGCTCCACCCCAAATCGACAAGACCTTTTGGAGAACGTTGCATATCAACAAGCCTGAACAGTCCCTCATCTGCAAAGAGAACTCACTGATGGAGTTAGCCTCGCCCCTCCCAACCACCAAAAAGTAAATTTGCCGCATCTGCCTTGAGAGTGAGGGAACAATGATCACCCCATGTGATTGTAGAGGGTCGATCGAATACGTCCACGAACCTTGTTTGAAAGCTTGGATAACCTTGTCGCATAAGGATCAACTGCGTAAGTAAAAAGGGAGTCTCAATCGGAGGATTAACTGTGAAGTCTGTAAGAAATGCATACCTTTCTCTATTGTAAGGGCTCGCCGATGTCGGAATCTATCAATCAGCTTGCCAGTGTAGAAGCGATATTCACTAGCGGGAAGGTTCTCTCTCATACTGCTACTTTTGGGCGTAGCTGGAGCTTTGACTAATTTCGGTACCAAGGCGATCTTAAACCACACGACAAACGAGGTAGGCAATGTTAGTTTCGGAATTGGCATCCTCATGCTGGTGATCGCTTCACTGTTCTTCGCTGTTACAGTATGGCTTGTTACCCAGATGGCAATCAGTTATTTTTTCGAGTTCTAAGTGGAGATCTACAAGATAGAAAGTCTTGAGGATCAGCAGGCTTCAGAGATGAACAGTCCAAAGATTCGCTCAAGAAATAAACTGGAAAGGGTCTACCCCGAGTTCGTTGTGGATTCCCACCAACACAGAAACATAAGAATGTAGACTCAGTGATATTGATTAACCAATGGCCTTCAGAGATTCGCGTGTGACTGCGTCTTGCGAAGAATGTTTGGTTGGCTAAGCTGTCGAAATGATATAAGTATCAGTATTAATTGACATGCAAATAGCAGAAAGAGATCCGGCTCCTCAAGGTCAACTCGATGGAAGGGGGATATGTACCCCTAAAGAACTTTAAGACAGTCTCGAGCATCGAGATTTCCCTATCACACGTATTTTCATGATGAAATCACCTTTGGGGTAGGAGAATGTTCACAGAGCATGGACCAAATCTGTACAAAAGATCTGTTTCCTTGGTCTATTAGGAGGGATAGCTTGTTGGGGGCTGCTGGGAGGTAGGCTTGTACTTTTGGCGCTGGGAGCAGCATCTGGCTATGCGATATTTAAATGGGTTGAAGGCTACTATGAACAGTATGGGTAGCATCATCAACTCTATATCGAGCTTGGAGGAGTAGGATATATTCTCAGCTATTGCGATGCTGGACTTGAGCTGCTTCCAGGAGAGATATTCAGGAAGGCCAGGGAGGATTGGAAATATACGTTCGAGGAGTATGCTCCAAAAGACAAGACATGGAACGATATCTACGATCTCGTCAAACGTATCGAAGCATAAGACAGACCATACAACTTGCGGAAGTGGAATTGCCAGCATTATGCTGCAAGGGTCTTGAACGAATTCGCAGACGGAAGGATAAATGGTGATGATTTATGAGTGGTCGTAAGTTGGTCAGAGTGCCTCGTGTATAAAAATCATTCCAATAGTAAGCCTAGAATCTCCTATCGGATGCCTTCTCTCCCTGAAAAGAATATTTGATGGTCGGTACCACGAAGTTCATGGTAACTCACTTGGTCAGCACAGCGAACAGCCAGCCGCTTTGCTCCCACGGTGTCCACCCAGTCTTCCTCACCATATATTAACTTGGTACGGCAATGCGGTGGATCTAGTCGAAAGTGCTCTTCGAGGTTGTAGAGTGGAAGTACCCGAGGTAAGAAGATCTTAAAGAACAACCTTTCTCCGCATATTGGCTCGTAAAGCATCCTGAAAATTAGTCTACTGAAGGCTTCCACCCTCTCTTCTGAATTGCCTCCAG
>ERZ724508.1776-NODE-1776-length-12194-cov-4.569899_pt1 | contig 12194 bp, 13 predicted proteins | sample MGYA00376041_ERZ724508 | MGnify/ENA primary metagenome ERZ724508 (study PRJEB28724, sample SAMN07190887) | wastewater metagenome | isolation source: effluent of sewage treatment plant in Hong Hong | place: USA: Christiansburg, Virginia | collected 2016-03-01 ... | reverse complement strand
CACTTCCGGACTTTTGATGTCAACACCTCCCTGATCGATCTCTTCATCTGTGTAGATCGGCATGTTCTATCTAAACTTCATGCCGATAAGATGGTCTACATGGTACGGTTGGTTGTTGGCATCTTCGACAGTAAAGATTTCCTTCATGAGCTCCTTGAAGCTAGGCAGGAAATTCTGTGCCTCCTTAATGATCGCATTTAGGAACAGCTTGATGCTTTTCATATAGTCTCCTTGTTCGTTGCTGGGGAAGTAAGTTCCCAATCTGCCTAACATGCTGTTTTCAGGATTATCAAGCTCATCCTTGGTCTATATCAGGTTCTGAATGTCCGAACCTATGAACACTTTCTTCTTCTGCGGGTATTTGGATAGGTAGTACCCTATAGCTTTGGAAGACTCCTCCTGGAATAGTGCAATGATCTTGGATGAGGATCCCAGCCAGATGTCGGGATAGTTTGAGCGGATAAATTCAACCATTCTGTGAAAGTTGAGGATGATGTTGTTGCACAGAAATACTTTGGTCTCCGATTCCAGCATTGCTTTTGAATAGTATCCTGCAAAGGCCTCTTTGGTCATAATGTCATAGCACTTACCAATCCATCTCGGTAGGAAGTCAGCTACTTGTTCGTAAGTCGATTTTGAGTGGAGAGTAATTCCTTCAATTGGTTCGCTCAGCGGGAAGATCAGCTCGCGGTCGCGGTACTCTCCGTGGTATGAGGATCTATTTACAGTTGCAGCAGTTGATGGCGTTGGAGGTAACTCTCCGCTCGTCTATGGAATCTTTCCACTCGTCTCAGGCAGCCTGTCAGTGCTTGCTGGAATCCGCTCATTTGTTAGTGGAAGCTTAGAACTCGACATTGGTGACTTCTCACTTACAATTAGCTCGCTCTGGGCAGGTCTAATATCATTTTCTTCGGAAAATTCTAAGACTGACTGGTGGATGACAGGTTTGCTAAGATTGGGCCCAAGGAGATCGTCCTCCGCAAATTTGTTTGTCACACCCTCACTTTCACCCAAAATTTCAATCTTGGGGTACCCTTTCGACTATTGTACCATGAGTTGTGTCGTAAGCTCCTTCGTATTCCGAAGGCTTTGTGGTGATTGTTCTTCTGGTCGATCTTTGGCCCGACCAATGATGATGGATTCCTCCACAGTTGCATTTACACGCCTTTCCTTATTGAGTTCTTGCAGCTCACTCACCACAGTCCTCTCAGCCTTGATGGTGTTGCCCTGCAGTTTAATAACCTTTCCCAATAGCGAACAGATGTTATTGTAACTCTCCGTCGACTCGCTCTGAAACTGGCTCAGGCCAATCTGAATGTTGGTGACTGCAGTGGCCAGCTGTGCCATTACGCCTATCAGTTTCTGGTCGTTCTCTTCCGCACGAGCAAGAAATGCTTTTTGCATCTACATCAAATCTCTAGGTACTTCGAGATGTTTTTCCAGCAGGTGATTGGAAGCTGCCGGTGGTGGCTGGCTACTCTACCGGGTCATGGATGTTTGTTTGAGTCTTTGCTTGATGTCCGGAAGCATGTACACAGTACTGTTGCTTTAGTTATTAACGTGATAAAATGAGCAAGGGTGATTCAACCTGTGTTTCGTTCCTACCAAAACTGTTAATCAAGCTATTTCGATGAGTTTCCAATACTATCCAGATATCTTTAGTTGTTATTCCTATTAGCCGTTCAGGCTCAAACACTCGCAGCATTCCAATAAGTAGTGATAATCAGAGCCTCATAGGAATAGGTCGAACTGACCGCCTATGACCGTTACGTTGCTTGACCGAATTAGCTGATAGTTCTTTGTTAGCAGTTCACGCTCAGAACACACTTTAAGCTCGGAGCTGAGCTCCGAAGGCTCAGTTTCTAGGCTCTACAGCTTCAGCCAGTAGGTGTTCTAGCGGTAGGAGCTAGTCTTGTTGGTGATCTCATCCAAATTCTATCTCAAACCCAGCCTGGAATCGTCAAAGGGTAAGAGCGGGTCCCTCATTTTGAGATGCTCAGTCTTGTAGAGCCTGATGATGGACTTAGCAGTGGAATAGTTGATGCGTAACTCGAGGGCGGCCTAAGATATCCGTGGAAAGGCACTTAGAAAAATGTTTCGAAGGAGCGACTTACCTGCCTGATGGTTGTTTTGAGCATGACGACCTTGTAAATGAACGATTTTTTAGTGAGACTGCAGACCTTCGTGTACTTTCCCTTCACAATTTTTCTGCGGAAGGCCATACTAGCAGTAGAATGGATAATGAATATATTGGCACGTCATTAGTATCTCCTTTTTTGATAGCGAGCGACTGCAAGGTACCCTCGTGCTAGTCGACGGCGATTGTTGGTTGGGTTGGTGGTTGGGTTCCACAGGTAGCTTACCAGGCCATTTGATTGGGGCGGCCAGTAGCGCCGCAGATTGTCTAAATTAAAAGTTCCATTACTTCGATACTCGATGCAAAGATTAAGGGGATTGCTAAACAAACTCACTCGGAGCTCGTGTCTGAAGTCGACTTACTTTGGTTTTAGTTGAAGGATCGAATGGATTGGTTCCTTGAATGTTACGAGTTGATACTTAAATATTGATTCTCGCAGGATATGGCTTTATTAATGCGAGTCAATGCTCGCCGTTTCTTTGTCTGCCCTTTCCACAAAGAGTCATGTTGAATTCGCAGAATGTTGATTTGTCTCAGATATTCTTCATCTTTCAGCCATTTCAGATATTTATTACGAAGCAAAGACGATTGGGCAGGCATCAGCTGAAGAGCATTCTTTTACTCGAAGAACCCACATCAAAAGCATTTCAATAGTAATTATAAACCGGCTTATGGGTAACTCAAATCCCTCTTCATCGCTGGCGTCACTGAGCCCAGACGGGAAAACAGCAGTGATTGACCTCAGCAGGTACGATGCCTATCGAGGCTACCCCGTCGATTCTCTTGAGTTGCTTCGATCTCCACCAGGCCAATAGCCAATAGTCGATCAAGACGCAAGGGCTGCCGCTGAACAGTAAATAATCAGCAATGTCTTCTACGGACTGGCTGCCAATTACTTCAATGGTATAGCTCACTACTTCATGAAAGATAAGCTTTCTTCAGTCAAGCTCTACATTAAGCTCAAGCAAGGTGAGGACATTCTGTAATTTGTGTTGTCGTTCACTGAAATAGGGATGTGCATAGATGCTTCCGACCCTATGCTGCTCCTTCCGGCCTATAACGGTGCAAACGGGAAAATTCGTTAGAAGGTGGACATTAGACCAGATTTAACATGGTAACAGCTGCATCAGGCCATCGCCAACGTTCAGGATAAGAAGTTCAATGTACTCGGGAACCCAAGCCACTCCCATTTCCAGAGCATTACTAAACAGGTCCAGCAACCATGATTCACACCCTCTTCGTTTTGTTTGACACATATAAATAATTTGGATGACGAGAATTCATTGTTAGCTACGATGGGAGAGATAGCGGGATCGGAGTAATCTCAACGGCGCCAACTCAACCATCTAAACGATAGTGTTACAGCCGTAGCAACATAACACAACTGAGGGAAACAACTTCGAATTGTTCTCACCGTCGGCCAACTGTCGCATCTGTTTGGAGCCTTGCAGAGAGCCGCAATACTGTCGTTGCAGGGACGACCTCAAGGTGCACCAGAAGTGCCTCATCGAGTTCCTAAAGAAGAAACCACCGGGGCCGAACTACGACAAATGCGAAATCTGTATGGAGGTATTTAGGCTGGATGTTCGCGTTGAATACCAGTTGAATTGGAGTAACTATTGTTCAAAGCTCAGCAAGGCCAAATGCAAATGCGCAACATATGCCTGCCTTATTCTGCTAATGATTGGCTACCTTGGCTACTTCTCATACCTCATATCCACCATACCTGAAGAACAGACACTACTGAGGATCATCACGACCATCGTTGCAGTTGTGGCAGTCACGATATCTATTCTATTCTTTCTGCTGTGCACCTACGAATTTTTGTTTGTGCTTTCCAAGGAAATTCGGGCAGTGCTGCCAAACACTGGAGCACAATAGAGGAAGCCATCTCCTGCTGACCATAACCTCTAAGCCAATGGACAATTGCGTTAAGGCTTCGGCCCCACGGAAGCAATCGTCTTCTCTCTCTGACTCTCGTTCAGTTTATGTTGCTACTCGTAGAAAGGAATGTAGGCTGTTCGCCACACAATAGGAAAAATGGGTATTAATCAACAGTGAATGGTATCGTCGGTCATCAGCATTAGCTCGCGCTTTCGGCATTTTCTCCAAATCTCACTATTGGGTGCCAAGACTCTCACTGGTTGCCTTGTTTCGAGGAGATAATCCTTGATCCATACAGCTGCCATACCGAGCATAGCAACAATCGAGCAGACTGCGATGACTATCGTGATGGTGCGTAGCAATGCATCTGTACTTGGGTCTAGCTTTACCATCAGGTACCCAAAGTAGCTGAGGTAGGCCACCACAACTATCGACGTTATGGCATAACATGCACACTTACATTTCGTGTTCTTAATTTTTTAACAGGCATGGCCGCACGATAGTCGCCATCGGATGGCTTGCTCGAGTCGAAACTGTTAGCTGCATAGCTCACAGTATGCCTTGCGTGGGTGAATGGATCTCCTTTTGAGGAATTCCATTAAACAGAATGAGTGAACTTTGAGTTAGCCACTACACTTGCAGTAGGGTTGCTCATTGCATTCAGCGAGACAGATGCGGCAGTTCTCGATGAGATTGATGCTGTCGAGCGTGGAAGGATCCGGCGGTACATAGATGTTTTCCAAACCCGCAATATGATCATCTTTCATAATCAAAGGTGATTTATTATCCAACACTAAAGCTCCACAAACGAAGCCAATCGACAAATCCTGCCAGCAAAATGTCTTGGCTATCATCATCAGGAGGGTCGGAATCGAATGCACCGGTGAGTTAATTTCTCTCTATTAGGGTTCAAAAGAGGTTATTGAGCGCTACGAACGAGCGAAATTTCAAATTTAAATCAGCAACCAGCCAGCGCCCAATAATAGTAATTCATGACCAAAAGCAACAAACAGCAGCCTGATTGGTACACCGAGGAACAGCGTTTTGTGTTTCCAGCGGGGCTTGCAACTGGAAATACGTTCAATACTGTCGAGTAAATTCAAGACCTCATTGACAGGGAGGCTACCAGAACGAAATACCATGCGGGAACCAAGGGCTACAAGCTGAGATATGAGATCAAAGACCAGCAGACAGGTGAGTGGCGCAGGCTGAGGTTTATTTGCAACATCTGCGAAGCTCAGCTAAACTTCATCCGCGAAGGCGATGAAATCATGACGATGAAGATCAATGTCAATCACGTACACGGGCCGGTTCAGGCGGAAAAGAGAGAGAAGGAACTGGAGTACAAGCGAAACTACATGAAAATGCGCAAACGCGATCGCTCTTAACGGAAGAAATCCAAGGGAAAGAAGGAGTCCAGCGAAGATGAGTCTGAGCCAGAAGTTTCACCGGTGAAGAGCAAGACGACAAAGCTAAGCGAAAATATAAGCTCCGCCGTTGATCAGCAAATGAAGGTAGAGGAAGATGATCGCAGAGTGACTCAAAATAGTCAATGGCGTAGCTCGCGAGCCAACTAAAGCTCGACCCCCGAGAAGTCTGGCTATCCACACTAACCAAATAAGACCACCTCCGAGCTAGAGCTTTGGCTTATCTAACATGAGTATAACTTTTTGTTAGACTGGACGAATGAGGAGAACCAGAAGAGGCCACAGACTCTGCTGATTGTTTCGAAGACCATGAAGAAGAACTTCCTGGCATACAGTGATATGCTTTCCTTCGAGGTCATTTACGACCTTGTGAGGAACACATCAAGAGGTGGAAAAAGTTACTTGGTTGGTGTCTTTACAGTTGCCGATACCAACTCTAAATCATTGATAGCTGGACTTGCCATATTCTCCAACGATACCATTGCTACCTTTAAGGAGATCTTTTAGAAGTTGGTCGAAGTGCATTGGAAGAAACACCCTCAGACAATAATAACAAGCGATTCATCCAACATCTGTCAAGCTGTCGCTGAGCTGAGAAATCAGAAGAAGCTGCAATCAGACCACCTTGTTAACTCATGGCATCTTACTAAAGGTTTTCTGCAAAAGCTCAATGGGAGCTCCTCTGAAATTGCAAGAATAGCAGCTGATTTGCAGACTGCCGTTCAATAACGGGACCGCCGAAGCTACGATAGGTTAGTTAATTCACTTAAAGCCTACTGCGAAGATAAGGGACTTCTTTAGGACTTTATTCGATTGGAGCAGCTTGGATGTTTCTACTTAACGACCGGAAACGCATTCGTTGGGCTTGCAAGGAGCAACAGCCAAGAGCTAATGATGCTGATTCACAACCGATTTCCAAAGAAATTGCCGATGAGATAATTCTTGTAGAACTTCCATGAGTTCCATGAAGAATTGAGCGAAAGGTCACTTCAAAATTTCGACATGCACTTTCAAGGAGTCTCCTTCCTGGATAGTAAGCTTGACGAACTGCTTGTGAAGGTGGAAAGTGAAGTGGCCAAACGATTCATTGAGAACTATCTTAAGGCCATCCAGAACTATGCACTTTCTGACGCTTCAACATATCACAATATGGTGGTGACGCATAACAACAGCGGCGATAGCTGGAGCGTCAAGAAACTGAAATGCACTTGCAGAGAGTTCGAGAAGACAGGCGTTGCGTGTCCCCACCTCATCGTAGCTACGATGGAATGCAAAATGAAAGACTACAAGACTCTTATCAGCGGCAGATGGATAAAGCACCCCGAGAAGACCAAGAAGCACAAAGCGAACGAATGATTCAATACATTGGTTCAGTATTTCAAAAGCTGTGACAGATTTTTAAACTAAACGACATGAACTTGATCAGCACTTGCAGTTGCAAACACTAACGTCATCGCGATGATCGTTCCTGCTATGTTCCCAAGAAGCTTTGCCATGACCCTTGCGTTGATTCTCCCAGCTTCCATTGGAGTGGTCACGATCCCAGCTCTTTCCACGACCATCCCTTCTTCCTCCCTTGTTATCTCGGTCATCACGGCCTTCTCCTCGTTTGCCGTCACGACCATTCCAATTTCCTTCGCCTCGACCCTTTCCGTCTCTTCCGTTCCATTCTCTTCTTCCCTCTCCTCGCCAGCTATCGTTGTCGCCGTGCTCTCGGCCTCCTCGACCTTCGACACCGCGACCCTCACGTCGACCCTCTCCTCGCCCCTCACCTCTACCTTCACCACGGCCTTCACCGCGACCTTCACGTCCTTTGCCTCCTCCAACCCACTTCACATCAGAACGTGAGTCCCAATCCTTGCTGTGCCCATCGCGCTTATTTCCTTGGCCCTCATGATTTTCGCTGTGCTCCTCCTTCTTTCCTCCTTCGAGACCAGCAGGTCGTTTAATGATATCGGGAACGATACCGCCTCCATTAGTGCAGCTTCCATCGGTTTCAAGGCAGGCGAATCCGAGAGCAACGAGAGCAGAGAACGCAAGGAACTTCATTTGGTTTTTGAATTATATTCCCTGCAGAGCACCCAATATTTAAACGCGAAAAATAGAAGCTTTAGATATGGAATTTGATCGAACCAACGATTTGGGGCGTCTATCAATTGAGGACCCACTTTAGAGATCGCGGGTCGCTCTGTCAAACAAGAGATCATGGCCACAGATAGGAAGAGCTAACCCGGGAACCAACCAAACCCACAAATTGAAGGATTCAAGACAAGAGGAGTTGGCAGCAGTCCAGCGATATTTACTGATAATGAGAAGAGTGCAGGAGCATGCTGTGGGGAAATCCTCTGAGATTGCAAACGAGTAAGGCAAGCGGAGGTGCTTTTTGTAAACAATGTTTTGGAAGTTTATCGTCCAAACAGCCAAATGAGTTCATGAGCTCGCAATCAAAGAGATACTAACAATACTCTCCCTTGAAATGCCAATTTTAGCCAGAAACCTTGATCAACAAACAAGGGTTCACTGTTGATCATGCTTGAAGTTCAACATCCAACCTATCTCAAATTTGAGAGAGTGAGACGCTGATCCAGTTTTCCAATCCATTGCCAGCAGATCGCCAATTATATAAACTCGAAGCGGATCTTCCCATTCATATTGATTAATAAAATGTCGAGTGGATTCTGCAGAGCCTGTCAATGCCGCCCCTGCCAGTGCTTCATGAGCAAGGTCAAATGGACTACCAACATCACCGCTCCCAAGTTCGTGGCTCCCCGTCTTGACGGTGTTCAGGCCACCCAACAGACCGCCTTCAGGAGGTGATCAGTGATTGTTCGTCATCGTGATTAGTTTGGAAACCAGTTGGGAAGGTCGCGCACACTCTTTAAGCTTTGGTAATTTCGGGGTTGGCTGTTTGATGCAAGCATCAAAGATGCATGATCGTCGGACTGCAGAGTCTAAGCATCAAAGATGCATGATCGTCGACTGCAGAGTCAAGAAAGCTTGGGAGGATAGTACTTGGTCGACACTATTGTTGTGATAACCACGATGCTACTGCTCACCTTCTGCTTTCCGTCAAAGACAATGATGAACCAAAATCGTCAACATGTTAAGGTCCATCAGGCACCAAGGGTTATGAGGAAACTGATAGTCAGCTTTGGCAAGCGCTTATCCCAGCAATCAATATGTTTCTATGGCACAATCATCTGTTCGAGCATCGAAGTGACCGATACGATGATATTCAGTGCTCTTACCGACTATATAAAATCCCGCAACCAATAGGTCCAGCTCATCTAATACAGTGTACCCTATATTCGTGGGTCCAGGTAGATCCACCAGCAAAATAGTATCCCGAACAAATTGCATGTACCCTTCGAACAAGACTCTCTAAATGGTTTGTGCATACCACAGTCTCTACTGGGGATTATATCACTCATCGTACTCCACCCATACTTTAATTATACCTTGGATGAACAGCAAGGAGGGCAACGGAACACCATCCGCAATCGACAAAAATTTCAGCATCTACTACAACGACTACGTTGGCGAGGGTGCCTATGGAATCATCTACAAGGGCTACTCCAAGAAGGACAACAAGATTGTTGCTATAAAAAAACTCAAGAATGAAGCAAGGGACCAATGGATAAAAAACCCGGCAATCAAGCGAGAAGTGGAGGTAATGGCCAAGCTCAACCACGAGAATGTGCTGCACTTCTACGAGGCAGTGTAGAACAGCAGCGGCGTCTTCATCATCACAGAGTTTTGTAATGGCGGGGATCTAAAGCGAGTGGCCGCTCAAGCGAAGAGCCGTCAGAAGAAGACGGGCCAGGAAGACCCAACCCGGAGCGGACTCAGCTAGATTGAGGTGTTCAGATATTTCTATGAGATCGTTATGGGTATGGCTGAAGTCAACCGACAAGGTAACCGACTAACTTAGCTTAGGTTTCTTACATCGAGACTTGAAACCTGAAAACATCATGTTGAACGAACACGGGCAGATCAAGATAGCTGACTTCGGCTTGGCACGATAGATCATCGGCACCGACATCTACAAGCTGGAGAAATACTCTGCTAAGGGAACACCAATCTATGCGGCGCCACAGGTCATTCGAGGTGAGAAGTTTAGCGGACTATGCGACGTTTGGTCGTGTGGTTTGTTGATCTATGAATTGCTCACAGGCAAGAACTACTTCGAGAAGGCGACGGTAACTGGTAGGAATCATACAGAACATGTACAGTCTGCAGGGATTGCAGGATAAGCTTATGCAGTAGCCGCTGAGGTTGCCCTCACACTTCAATAAGATTTTCCAAGAAACTCTACCGTTGATGGTGAGCTACAACGAAGAAAGCAGAGCTTGCTTTATCGAGCTGGCGAAGGCACTCACTGAACGTCAATCATAAATTGTGCGGAGCATCGATCCTACATACAAACAGCCGGCGAACCAGCAAACCCAAGCGCCAGTGATAGCTGTGAAGCAGCAAGCATACGTCTCGGACAAGCAGACAACCACAAACTAGCGAATGATGCCCACTCAGGACATGGCCATGATGAAGCAGGTCGAAGAGCGCAATTACTTACTCATAGTTGAGGTATTTAGGTACATGGACTTCGTGTACAGTCGCGGCAGGTTGATGATAGAACTCATGAACAGGCTCAATAGCACAGCAAACTATCCGATGGACAGCGGTTGCAAGTACACTATCATCTTCCTACAATTGGGAGTGTTTGCTGCTACTGTCAACGGCATCATCAGTTATCTCAAGAAGCCAGTGCTGCCGATCCCCTCCGGCAACCGAATCGTCAAGGAGGAATTCGATGCGAAGAGCAAGCAAAACCTATTACGCTATATTGACGAGTATTGCCAAAAGGTGGAGGCAGAAAAGAACAATTTCAAAATAACTCTGCAGCAGATTAGCAAAAAATTGCTTTCAGAGGACTACCGAAAACGCTTCCCAGCATTGTACCAGCGTTACCCCATGATCTACGAGAAACTGCAGGTAATGATCAACGGACAAGAGGAATCTCTGGAATGGTTTGAGTCTCAGTACCGGTTCTTCTTCAACCAGGAGTGCAGGCTGCAACAACCCAAGTAATCCCTCACGGACGAAGTGCTGAGAGTCTACTGGATGTGCGTGACACTCTCGAAACTAAGAGAGTATCTCCCCGATATCCAGTTCACCGACAAAAACATAATCTCCAAGGTCAAAGAGAACTTCGATAAGACGGGGCGTGCAGTCATACTGCAGAACATTAACAACCAGTGATAGGTCAATGGATGAATATGAAACATTGTGCTAGTACAAACGGGTAATATTTGTGTCTCTTTCTCTATTCCTTGCGCCACGCTACCTTGATGGCTCTTATTAGCATCTTCAACCCGCAATTCATCATAATTTTAAATATTGTTGTACCATGATCAGCTACCATACGTGTAAGTTCAGTGGAAAGCCAGCTAAGAAGGTGTGCTATTCGGCCGATTGCAAGCACACTGCTTTTGCTTGTATGGCGTGTGAGCAATGCCAGGAGATGCACGATCATAATGGACTCACTACCCTTAAGAATTGGGATGCGCTACTGCCCGATATTGATGCTCTTCGTAACCACAAGCAACTTAACGGCAATGCCAACAGTTAACCCTTGAGGATGGTCGATAAGCTGATTGGTCTGCTGCAGAACATTGGCGGACAGTTCAGCAAGGAGCAGTCTGAGATTTATGCAGTAATGCCGTTGAAGCCGTCGATAGGCAGCATCTTGGGACGCATCAGCGAGAAGAACGCGAGCGTTACAGGCGCAGAGATTTGCGAGCTGACTGAAGCAATGGCGAAGGGTTAGGTATTTTTGAATAGGGATGGTGCTGATAAGAAGCTAGCTGCACTTAATGAACGTTACTGCGTATTTCTTGAGGATGTTGAGAAAATGGTGAATGATTTCAATTGCAAGAAGCCTGAAGCGCGCTCTTCCAAATTAATCTCTGCAGCTGATAATCACTATGCGGGTGGAGTGAAGGTCGCAGAGGTTAAGCCTAAGGAGGTCAGCGATCATGAACGCCAGAAGATATAGGCTTTGAAGTTGGGCAAGGCTGTCACTTCTACGTATGATACGCTTTCTAGTAGTGGCAAGGGAAAGACATCTGTGGTACCAGTCATTAACGCCACACCAAGGCGCCCTCAATATGAACCATCGCGACCCCAGAGGAAGATCGAATTTACGCCAATTTCAGATATTGTTCCAGGAGGTGAAAATTTTAATCTTTTAGCGAAGGTAACGGTCATACTCAATGTAGGTGATTAGTGCGGAAATTGAACGACAAGTGAACAACACCTTTGTGAGATGCACAATTGGTGATAGCACCGGGGTAGTGAACTGCCGACTCTTCTATCAAGAGGAAATCAAAAAGGGCGCGGTGCTGCAGATGCTGAGCCTCAGGGCCAAGGTGTATAATGGGCATATCATCATCAACACCATGAAGGCAAACACGATCACGCTTTCGGACGAGAAGATCGACAAGGTTGAGCTCACGTATAACGTCTCGGCTGAGTATTGGAGGGAGGATACCTCTTGATACAAATGCATAGTGCGAACAGCATGCGGCATATTACCCATTTACTATCAAAGCACCATGAACGACGCGTAGGCCATGGAACTAGCTAAAACGAGTAACTCGTTGTTCATGGCTGGCGGACCGCAGATTAGCAGCCTTTCGACTTCGTTGGGGTTCGCGTGAATAATGAGGAACTGTTAGCCGACGCGT
>ERZ724508.1775-NODE-1775-length-12199-cov-5.465580_pt1 | contig 12199 bp, 21 predicted proteins | sample MGYA00376041_ERZ724508 | MGnify/ENA primary metagenome ERZ724508 (study PRJEB28724, sample SAMN07190887) | wastewater metagenome | isolation source: effluent of sewage treatment plant in Hong Hong | place: USA: Christiansburg, Virginia | collected 2016-03-01 ... | reverse complement strand
GAATGCCGCCTGTGCTTTTCACCGTTCAGCACATTCTTGAGATATTGCCTAAGTTTATTTTGCTATACCTTCCATGAGTTACAGAATATTATTTCGTTCGATTCATTATCATGGGATGTGGAGATTCCCGGAGCCTCAAGCCTGAAGCTGCTGTGAGTTCTCTTACCAAGGCTGTGCTTACCCCAGAAGCCGAGCCCTTGGATATTAGCCAAAGTGTTCAAAATCGCACAGTCAAATCGTTTCAGGAGCATTACAAGCTGGTGTCGCTGCTTGGACTCGGAAACTTCAGTAAGGTATTCAAAGCATGCCACCTCCAGTCTGGCCAACAGCGGGCAGTTAAGATCATTGAAATGCCTCAGCTCAGGGCTTGCGATTCCCATCGAGCATGGAAAGAGATTGGGGTACTACGGTCACTTGACCATGCTCACATCATCAAAGGATACGAGTCGTTTACCGATCGAGGCCGTTACTACTCAGTGCTTGAACTATGTGAAGGGGGTCAACTTGTGAAGAAAATGCTGACTGTCGAACTATCTCCAACTAACTAATGGGTTTGCGGGGTTATGAAGCAACTGCTGTCAGCAGTCAGTTACTGTCACAAACAGCAAATCATACACCGGAACATCCGCCCGGAATCAATACTTTTGGCTTCGGAAGAAGGCTGGAATATTAAACTTGCCGGGTTCGTTTATGCAGTGAAGCGACCGGAGTTATTCAGCAACGATGACGAGCCCCTGCAAAATTAATGTGCACCACCGAAGGTATGTGAGGCTCGTAACCTAGAGCTGCTTCATTGCACCGTAGTGCCAGAGTATTGGTTACAGCGAGAAATCCGATGTCTGGGCTTGTGGAATGTTCCTATACTTGTTGTTGACGGGAGGAACCCGTAGCGAAGACAAGGAGAACTAACCAATAGTTAGGCAAAGCTCCACGAGAAAATCGTTGAGAACACCCAACTTCGAGGATCTTGAATCGATACCATGCGAACCAGCTCGAGATTTGATCAAGAGTATGCTGGACAGCATATACAAGAGACGACCGAATGCAGAATAGTGTTTAGAGCACCGTTACTTCAGCAAGGCCCCACCGATCACTTCGATTAGTCACGAAAATATCAAAGAGGTTGTCAAGAGGCTTAGAAATTTCCATGTTGAAAGTGTCATGGAGAACTTCATCATGATGTACAACTGTCACCACCTGGCCACCCTCAAGCAGAAGGATTCGTACCAACCCGAGTTCGAGATCATTGACGCAAACTCAGATGGATTTGTTACGAAGAATGAGCTACTCAATGCCCTGATTCGATTCGGAGTTGATAGAGCCTCAGCAGAGCAGCAAACCAACCACCTATTTGAGACGATCGATCGCAACTTCAACGGTGTTATCGACTATTCCGAGTACGTTATGGCAACCCTGTTATCTGATAGAAGAGTCAACGAAAGCGACCTTTAGTCAATGTTTCGGCTGATAAACACTAACAACAAGGTGGCACTTGACATCAAAGACATCACCAAAGTGTTAGACAAGAAGCAGACTGAAAGGTTTATGAAGGAGCTTTCGAAGATGAAAGGGGATACGTAGTGTAAGTCAGTCGACCTCGAGAGATTCAAGATCGTTATGCAGGCTCTGCTGAAGAGTAAGGGTCGATTGTCACTGTATGACGACAATTCTGTCTGCGAATGATGTTTTCCGAGTCTGTAATGTTATGTACTAAGTCTAAAAGATTAAGGACGCAGTGTTCAAGCAGTTAGAGGAATCGGGAGCCTACCGTAATATCACAGCGCAGCTGAAATCGCAAGTGCTCAACGTACAGCCGAGTGTCCAACGTAGATCGTCGAATCTCAGAGCTAGCAGAAAAAGAATAAGCTTGGCTTCAGCTACGAACACCCCCTTCTTCCGAAGCTGCTGAAGTACGAACACAGTAAGGAGTGTGCTATTGCAGCCGCATTGTGCCTCGACCTCATCCAGTAGTTCCTGGAAAGTTTCAAGTTCGAATACACTCTCAACGTCTTCCTAAAAGAAGTAACAGTGCGGTTACGCAGATCAACCGTACTCAAAAGATCAGCAGGCAGGATCTGACTCATAAGCTTGGCTTAAAAGAAAAAGCTCATCAACCGGTCCTGATCAGTCTGGTCAGTGCTGACGAGAAAGTTCTAAAACCATCAAATGCAACGACTTCAAAGGAACCAAATAAAGCTGCAGCAGTCTCCAGTAGTGCTGCTGCGAAATAACACGCACAAGAGTCAGTCAAGAAGACAGCGAATACCTAACAGAAGAAGGAGGAACCAAAAGAGGAACCTCAACCTGTTCAACCACCCAAGAAAAAGATTGCGACAATACCATCAACCGCACCTCCTGAAGTTAAAGCTGACAAGGAAGAGAAAAAGACTGCAGAAGACTTTCTGAGAGGTATTCTCAGCAAAGCACCTCCTCCACCTGAGAATAAGCCAGCTGAGAGAGCAGTCTCCGCTCCTCCGGCAATCCTAAAAAAGGAGCCTCCTCCACCTGAGTCTGGAGTGAATAAAATCAGAGGAGGAGTCAGCAATAAACCGAGCCCACTGAGCGCTTTGCTTGGATTAGCTGTTACTTCTGCGACAACGAGTTCTGTCGGAGGAGCAAAGGACCCATATGCATACGATTTGAAGAAAGGAGGCAGTCCATTTGGCAAAAAGAGTAAATCCTCAGTTAATTCAGAAGACGAAGATATCGAAGAAGAAATCGATGAGTTTCAGAACAGCCAGAACAGCTCGTATTCTCGAAGAAATCCACTTTTTTCATCAACAGAGAACAGCGGAATGTACGACCAGAGCGTAAATTCTGTGGAGATAGAGGATTACGACTACTACGAAAGTGTTCGCAGGAGGAAGAAGTGAGGCACCGTGTTGTGCTAGTTGGTCGATATCCTGCATATATTCATTAAACACTCGATATGCACAGAGATTGGACAACCCTCGAGTCGTCCGAGGAAGACAGCTCTCGGCACAATGATTCGGAAGAAGAAGAGGAAGTTCCTCAAACCAAGCCAGCAGAAGTTAAGGAGGAGCCAAAGAAGACTTAGGTCAGCAAGCCACAAGAGGATAGTAGCGGGAATACCAAAGCCGAAGTAAGCAAGGCTCCTGAGAAGAAGGATGTAAAATACGATTTCCCGACAGACTAGGAATTGATGGCGATGCTGGAAGCCAAAGCTGGACCGTGGATGCTGAAGATAGTGTTCAGCTTCGAATACGGCGAAGATGCACTCAAGGAGATGTTTCCGAAGATTACCAAGGTGGTGAATAGGCATCCAGGCACTTATGAAGTACACTTCGATCATCTTGAAGACGCCAAAGACTTCTTGGCGGAGAAGAAAGCCAAAAGATATAGATTCAGAATCAAGAATCCTGAGAAGGACGCTGCCTACGCTCAGAGGGACCAAAAGCGGAGTGGGGACTACGAAAAGAGAACCCCGCAACAGAATCGTTCGTCAGCGAACAGTAAGCCAAGATAGCCGCAGCCAGAAGAACCCAAACCCCATGTTCAACAGAAAAAGACAACGTTGTTCAAGCAGGAGAACAAGATCGTATTTGAGAACGAATTCCTTCCTGACAAAGTTAGTTCTGATGAGATAGTGAAGGAGATCAACCAGCGAGAGATCTTTAAAGAATTCTCAACAGTCGTGCTCGTGGCAGGGGAGGAGAAGGATGAACAACTCTTTCCACAAGTAAAGAAACTCGCTGAAGAAGTTAGTCAAAAACTTGGAAGGCAAACTCAGGAAGCGAAATCCGGAGGCTATAGGTGTATTAAAATTATGGAGTTACTTTCGACGGAAAAGAAACCCGAGACGAAGGTGCAAGAACCTTCCAAGTCGGAACCAACATTTGCTGAAGACTTGGCAAACAACAAAAGGTCCAACCAGTCCCGTGCTCCGGAGGGTAAGAGATAGGAAAGGCGTTCGAACATCATCCGCCACAATACTATTATGTTTAAGCGGGATCTAATCGATAAGGAAAGACTGTTCAAATAGCTCAGAGAGAGCAAACTGATCGAAGAATTCGGTTACTTGCGTATCAAAGCTTTTGAGGAGGATCTAAAGGGAGCACGCGAGCTTGCTTTGCTTATCGAAAAGGAATTTAATTGCGATGAAACCTCGACTTACTATGAAACAAATCTAGCGTCCATCGTGCTGCGCCGCAAGAGCTAATAATACATTGAGCCCAACGACAATATCATCAAAGTAGCAAACTCGCTCATCGTCGACGATGCTGTTAACGAAGTAAAAAAAAAATGGAACAGTATCAGTGAAAGTTTTAAGGGAGTGGGAGTTGAATACAATAAGGAGTCCAAGGTTAAAGCTGACGAATTGATCAAAGAGCTCAAGCGGAACGGTTTTGAGGAGATCGAACGTCGTGATAAAGGGGAGAGCACAAGACTTACCTTTGTGTTTGGGAAAAAGGAATAGTCGGCGCCAGTGAAGCCAGCGCCTGAGGCATCTTCAAAACCACAGCAGCGGGAGAGCAATGCGTCAAAGGCCCCAGCAAAGCATTCCCAGAAACCAAACAGTAACGAGCTTATGAATTTGGCCGAGAACAATCTGGTGTAAATCACAAAAAAAATTGATGAAAAGCAGCTTCTTGAGGAGTACGATCGTAAAAAGGAAGTGCTCTTTGAGCAATACAATGCCTTTAGGCTTCGCACTGAAGTCAAAGAGCTCTTCGAACATGTAACTATTTCTTTACGTAGACATCCCGTCTGGGAGAGCTGATCAGCGAACGCTACGATTTGCTGATGAAGGAGAGTGAATCCAAGACGGAGACTGGCATCCGGATGGACGTGATGCTGCGCAAGAAGAAGCTTGAGAAGGAGAAGACAGCAGTAACAGGAAAGAAGAAACCTGACACCACCAAGATCAACGAGTACCTTGACAGCTGATAAATGCACATTCAATCACAACAGGTATCGGAGCAGACTGGTAGTTTGTGCTTATCCTCTGCATTATTTGATTACTGGGATATCGATAGAATCGAATGGATCACGAAGAACATCGAAAAGAGCTGAATAGAGTCGAATCTAGCATCTATTAGAACTTCGAAGATAGCCCATGCTTGCTGCTATGCTGTCTGTGCTACTCATAGCGACTGTGAGAGCTGCACAGTTAACATTCAACCCTCAGCCGCCAACTCTGCTTAGAACTCCATCGATTATTACAACCGCCAGTAATAAAATGACACAGCCACCAATAACACCCGAGGAAATCGAAAGAATCACCAATCAGGCACGGTCCAACCCTAAAAGCCTAGTGCCACACATTCAAGCCCAGTTAAACAAATTCAAGGATGACATCCAAATGGAAATGGGACCAAATTTCTACTACTCAACTAACGAGGGAAGAGGGGCGTGGGTCGAGGCAATTCAGTTTCTCAACAATCAAAAATCACTACCTCCGATGTCCCTCCACAGCGGTCTCTGTAAGGCAGCAGCCGTGCATGCTGTCGATTTAGCCAATAACAATCTCATGGGTATCTCTCCTATTAGACTTAGGACACACCGGCTCCGACGGGTCTTCAATGCAATAACGCATCAAACGCTACTGTAATTACACCTCTGGAAAAATTGGGGAAAACATTGCGCAATAATTTACTTACAAAGGCCGAGACCATGCTCTGGAGTCGATTATTGGGCTGATTATCGATGATGGGGTATCAAGTCGTGGACACCGCAAGGCCATATTTAGTGAAGATTACCGCTACTTTGGAAGTGCTTCGACCCGCTCACCCGACTACATCATCACGGTTATTGACTACGCTTCGGTGAACATCCCGGAGAGGACTGGAACAAAGGCTCCTTAGAGTACAAGCCAGTACAACAATAAGGCTGATACCGATCTCCCAGGCTCCACAGGTGGTAGAGGAGGTTCAGGTGGAGGTTGGTCGGGAAGTTGGTCATCCTCGGGTGGAGGAATGCCACCAGGGTTTAGTGGATATGATGACTTCGGAGGATTTAGTGGGATGCATACTGGAGGCATAGGAGGATTCAACCAAGGGTTTGGTACTCAAGGTTTTGGTACTCAAGGCTTTGGCACTCAAGGCTTTGGCAATCAAGGCTTCGGTACGCAAGCGTTTGGTGTTGGAAATGGTTGGAATATGGTTCCGTCATCCAAATCTCAGCCTCAGAAGAACAGTGGCGGAGGTAGGTATGTAGTATCCTCGAATTCATCAACCCAAACAAGAACGGTAAACGGAGTACGCACAACAAAGACAGTGATCACAAAAATCTACAACGACGGATCGAAGGAAGTTGAGGAAAACGAAGAGACCTCAAGCTGATGATAGTGGTTATCGAGTTAAATGGATTTTTGCCAAAACACTTCTTCAATCACAAATATGAGAAACATAGCATATCGGCTCACAGAACAATCATTCAGTTCATACTAAAAAGTTCGTTAAGCTTGCAATCGAATCGCTTTTCCATTTCCGCGATGTTCAGGTTCTCCATACGCCGATCATAGTCCTCAGAGCTCACTTTGTCGATGCTGCCCTCTGCGAGATCCGTTACGAAGGCGATGAGTCTGATCAGCGTGCTCCTTCTCACTGTCGGAGTATTCCGCTATTCGTACAGCATGAAACTGTACGATTCCATATTGTCCTTCACAAGCTTGTCAAATTTAGGTGTAGCTTTTGACAGGTCAAGCTCCGCGTCTATCTCCCGATTCGTTGTTTCGACATCTAGCAATAGCGTCATGGCGTTGGCTTCGATCATTTCGAAGTCGGATTCCACCTGCCGTTGGATATTGGCGTATTCCTTTGAGGCTCCGAATTCAGCTAAGTATGAAGAAATTGAGAAGATATTGACCCTGTTCTTGATCTTCTAGTTGAAGTCTCTCATGGCAAGATAGGCCTTCTTGCAGATCAAGAAGGCGTAGAGAGAGTGACGAACTGGAAGCTGGTTGAGACCCTCATAGAAGATAGGGATGATCCCGTACTTCATAGACAGCATAATCTTGTTTCTTCTCTCGAGATACATGGCCGAGTATTTGAGGATGGCAGCTTCGATCTCCTTCTTCTTATTCATCTCCATCATCAGCATCTCGATGTTGGCAGACTGTTCCAGATTGACCTTCTTGAATTCAATCCCCAAATCGCTCAGTTCAATTTCAATCGCTGGCTCCTTCTTTTTCCCATAGAAATCCTTGTTTTTGTTGATGTTAATTTGACTTGCCAGTGCACCGATATATGTTTGCCTCACATTGTTTTTCTTATCAGCAAGTAATGGATGGTCGTAGATTGCTACCCACGAGATTCGCTGTTTCGGGTCCACCGTCAAGCATTTTAAAATGAAATCCTTTGAGTCGGCACTAATGTTGATAGTCGGCGGGAAGTTTGGAGGGCCTTTCTTGATCTTCTTCAGAATTTCCATATCGTTGATGGCATTGTACGGATAACTTCCCGTCAATAGCTGGTAGTACACCACACCGACAGACCATATGTCGCATTCGGAACCGTACCTTTTGTTCTCAAGTAACTCAGGAGCCATCGTCACACTCGTTCCGAGGATGGTTGCGGTCAGTGACTTGGCTATCTTTGCAAAACCCAAATCTGCGATCTTGGCAACACCATTGTGAAGCAGAATATTGGCTGCTTTGAAGTCGCGATGCATGGCATCAACCTAATGAAGCCCCTACCGTTATATCGACGAGTACCTTAAAGCCATTGAGAATCTGCTTCAGAAATTCTCTTGCTTCATCCTCAGGAAGGAAGCCTTTCTTCTCAAGATACTGCTCCATGTCTCCTCCATTACAGAACTCCGTGAAGATGTAGACGTTCTTGTCAGTATTCATGGAATCAATGAATCTGATGACGTTATCACTGTGGCATCTCTTCAGCACCTGAATCTCGGTCTGTACGAGTTCTTTTAGTTTCGGAGTTTCCTCCATCAGTCGCTTGGGAATGACCTTGCCTAAATATACTATTGGCTCTTACATGCACAAGATGTGTGCGTCATGTCGTCGTAGACCTCATAGACTTTAGCCCAAGCACCCTCTCCAAGCTTGCGGCTGAAGTTATAGCTCTTCAGCTTCAAGCCGATGTGGTCGTCTCTGCTCATCTGTTTCACGCGGATGTATATATCTAATAACATCCGGCCATTGGGTTTTAACCTTCAATTGAGACTCAATGCTACCGTTGGGTGGTGGTTTATATCAAGTCTTATACAAGGCTTCGACATTGGCAGAAGATGGGGTGAAGGAGGTACAAGTAGAGAAATTCAAAATGCTTCAGCACACATCGGTATGCAGCGAATCCACAGTCAATAATCGTCAACCTCGTCCTGCGGAATCTCTTTTTACTCCAGCCATTCCAGCCACTCCGATTGCTAGTTCAGCTTCTTTGAGTATAGGTTCGGGTTCGTCTTCTTGATTCTCGAAAACTCGCCATTGGCGGGACTATCGACATTATCTTCGTAGATGCATCTCTCAAGGGCCTAAGTCTACCCACTGTTACCATCAAGATCTCCCCGAGGGTCATAGAACTGACATAATTCTTCTGGATAGCCTACAAGCACAGCCTGCCTCGCTCAGCCTTGAAGACGTTGACATGCTCAAAGACTTGGTCCTTGCCCTTGCTGTCAGTTAGGTCCTCGAAGAAGATGAAGGGTTTTTGGGCGGGATATCCATCGGGGAAGAATACGTAGGTGATAATCCTCTTGAATTGGTACCAAGTATTCTATGCTGGCAACTGCGGTACATTGCGACCAGATATACTGACTTTGAGTATCTGAAAGTACTCCTTGTTGTTGATCACAGTGGGCTCCAACTTGATCCACTTGAGAATTGGATATTCATTCTTGAGCTTCGAGATATTGTTGAGTTCATTTTTGACAATGTTGATGGTATTGGTGTCACCTGTCTAAACCCAGACTTACCTGTACAGTGATTGCTGCCTTGACTTTGAGGATTGATGAGAAAATCCACGATAGTCTTGATGTTGTCTTTGTATTTGGGCTGCATATCGATATAGTTTTATTAGCAGATCAGCAACCATATGAGCGAACTATTTAGCCCTGGCTGCCATTGCCAGTACATCCCTTTTTTTCGTAAGTCGTTCGATATTATATCGGATTTCTAATACGGTCACTATGAACAGTCTCCGTGCCAACACTAGCCTTGTCGGTAACAGCTATTGTTATCTAGCTACCAAGGAACCAACATCCGGCAATGTCCTCACCAAGCAGGCAAGTTCAATAACCCAACCCAGAAGTTCAAGCACAAATGCTTCGAAGATGGGTAAGAGTGATGTAAAGTTCCCTGCTCTAAGTAACACCCGAGGCGAGCCAAACAAGAGACTGCCAACCGATACGCGTTTGGATTACTTCGAAGTCGTGACCAAAAACTGTTACACAGTACAGGCAACAAATAACTCAGTACTACCTGGGCACAGGCAACAATGAACAGCTCATTCGAAAGGTCATGAAACACCGCACGTGGTGGATAGAGACCAAGGAGAACAGTTCGATGTTTGTGAATTTCAAGTGGCAGCAGACCCAGCGGGGTTACAAATACGACCGGCTTATCGATAACGAGAGCTACAAGGAGGTCGTAAACCACTTTGAGAACAATAACTGCCTTACCAACAAGGAATAGCTGTTCCGCAACTTAGAGTCCTACTGTAGTGTACGTTCTTGCTGACCTCAGAAAAATAGGGTGGACATCACGCAGTTCGTTCCGCCGACCTTTGTGCTCAATGCCAGCGATGATTGTTCGGGAACGGCTGTCAACATCTTTGTTGACTTCTATTTCGAGCATTGGCTTGAAGCTGAAAATAGATCTTAGGATCAAAACAGGAAACTCATTAGCGAGATGAAGAGAAGGCTACGACAGTACTTCAGCTCCATCAATGACAAGCGGGTGCTTCACAAGCCAGTGATGCCGGACATCTTTGTCAATAGGCGTTCCAACAGCTCGTATCTTTGGATTCTAAAGCCTACATTCCTGAATCGAGGGAGAGGTATCCAAGTGTTCAGCGATTTGTATACCCTTGAGAAGATCATATCCGACAACATCGCTGGGTACGAGGAGAAGAGTCTTGCGCCGACCCAACCCACAAAACAGGAGCAGCTGAATAGCACACTCAAGGTTATCGACAACAAAACAGAATCTAGCAACAGCAAACCCACCTCAACGACCATCATGGAGGTCGACGAAATCAAGAAGCAGAGGGCAAATGAAAGACCCAAGAGCATCGTTAAGCCACAGACTACAGCACCTCACCGGGTATCCATCAATATTCCCAAAAGGCAGTCGCAAATTCAACCACCCTCGGATAAACCTGACCCAAACACATACATGCGAAGCCATCAGCACTACCCCTGCGTAATCAGGACTAACGCCTTCGTGATTCAGAAGTATCTTGAGAACCCTTTTCTCATCGACGGCAGGAAGTTCGACATCAGGGTGTGGGTGTTACTGACACATGACATGACATGCTACTTCTTCAAAGAGGGCTATATTCGGCTGAGCAGCTAGATATACAAGCTCGACGCCAGCAACGTCAAGAACCAGTTCATGCACCTGACGAACAACGCAGTCCAGAAATACTCCACCAACTACAACAGCTACTGCGAGGGCAACCAGCTTTCATTCGACTGGTTTAGGAAACACCTCAAGACGAAGAACCCTGAGCTAAGCTTTGATGATGCTCTCAAGTCCATGAAGGAGGCTGTGCGTACTACCATGCAAGCAGCCCAAAACAGAATGGACCCCTTCAACAGGAAGTACTGCTTTGAAATCTTCGGATACGATTTCATTCTTGATAGTGAGCTCAAACCCTGGCTGATCGAGGTAAATAACAACCCCTGCATTGAGGAGAGTAGTCCGCTGCTTGCAAGTCTGCTACCAAGAATGCTCGGTACTGTTAATGTGATTTAGACGACGCATTCCGAATGACCATCGACCAGCTGTTCCCAAACCCAGATAAGCTATAGACCCTACGTCAGACCCCGTTCAAAGTACAAGGGTACCCGAACGGGGAGAGCATGTGGGAGTTCATCCACAAGATGCCAGAACAGAAAAAGAAGAAGCGGACTGTGTTTGTGTGACAGTCTGTTAGCACTCTCGTATATGCGTCATTCAGGAGCATCAATTACACTTCTTGCTGTGCGAAGTCTTGTACTAGCAGATCTTTTCGCTGTTCAGTCGGATCTGCTCGTTGAGTTGCTTTAACCTGCCGATGTATTCGGCGCGGGCAGAGCTAGAAGTGCACTCCTAAGTTATTAGTAGTAGTACCTTGGAAGCATTCAGTAACTGTTCATGCTCTTCAAACAACATTATAGCCTCCTTCTCTGCTTCGATCAGCAGCAGCTTGCCCAGATCCTTGCTGTGGAATTATGGAGTGTCACTGTGCTACATGCACACATGCATAGAATTGGGGTGGTGAACTTCGCAGAACTGTGATTGGTGCATTTCACGGTCGAACTCATTGATCTCGACCGGCTCGAGCATATCGGGGGCAGCTCCTCGTGGTTGAGAAGAAGCATACACCACACGTCTGCTACTCTTCTTGTTGGAGACTCTTTTGAAAGGGTTCTCGAAAGTAACCAGGTTTTAATTCTGAGGAGAATGCTGGTGTTGCTGGTGCTTTGGTACTGCTTCTTCAGCCTTGGACGATATCATACTCTTGGTATCGCTGAGCTTGCTTTTAGGTTTATCCAACGATCTCTGTTTACTGGTCTTGTTAGAAGGGAACGACACTACACGCATTCTGTCGGCATTTGAATTCAAGTTGATGTTCGGTGGCTCTTCGAATCGACTAGTTACCTTTTCCTCGATTGCACTGCGATACCCCCATTCAGATTGATGCTCTTCCGCATAAGGGACTTCAGTGTTCTCTTCCTGAACTGCTTTGGCGTTGGCTCCTATTTTGGATCTCTTGTTACGGCTGGAGGCAGTTTTGTACTCCTATAAAGCCATCTTTTCGCTAGCCTTATTGAGCATACCCTTCATCAGTTCCAGCATTTATTGACTCTTCTTTTCCAGCTTTTCTCTCAGCTACTGTTCGATAAGTTCGTGCTGCTTGAGCTGGTTTTAAAGTGTGTCCTTATTCCGCTCGAGCTCTGTAATCTGTTTACTCTTATGACTGGCGTCTGATGTGCTCTGCTGTTCCAGCCTTCTCATCTCCGTTTTCAGAATTTCCCTCTCTTTTGCAAACTCCTTTTGATTCTTCTCGATGAT
>ERZ724508.1774-NODE-1774-length-12200-cov-5.351503_pt1 | contig 12200 bp, 19 predicted proteins | sample MGYA00376041_ERZ724508 | MGnify/ENA primary metagenome ERZ724508 (study PRJEB28724, sample SAMN07190887) | wastewater metagenome | isolation source: effluent of sewage treatment plant in Hong Hong | place: USA: Christiansburg, Virginia | collected 2016-03-01 ... | reverse complement strand
ATAGGCTGCCTTTCCGAAGCTATATACGGTCTTATTTTCTAGCATTAGTTACATATTTACCGTCGAGGACTAGAGTAAAGGACTATCCACAAGCCACCTGAACTGGTCGTCTTCGATCATCAAAGTATTCAACTTCGACAACTGGACAGTGCCTCTACAGTTTATCGTCATCGAATTTCCGGCTGATGGGGCTTATGAAGACAGCACCAACCATCTGCTACGTAAGGTGGCACCCCAGCTGTCCAGAAGTTCCATCACCACCAGCAAACAGTTTGCCTTCCCTTGTGATAACACAAGTGTGATTCACACCAAGCGATACCTGCACAACACCAAGCAGGCTATTTTTCACGGGACTCAACACATCCTTATCTTCCTCGTTCGGTAGCATCAGCCGGCAATCGATGTTACATCCAAAAGTATAAAAGTTGTTATAGTTGTCGATGAGGCCTGAATGTGAGTGCCCGGCATAGATATGGCTAATATCCTTGGCTTCGCATATCCTTGTTGGTTTGCTCAGAGCCTATCGATTTCCATGGCCAAGTTGCCCATTCTCGTTGCAACCGAAGCTATACGCAACAGCATCCGAGTCTAACAGCAGGGTGTGTCCCCAGCCTGCTGCCACTTTCACTATCTTGGCTTTTACTGCGATTCTTGTGGGAACCGACACTATATCAGCTGCGTTACCGAGTTGCGCTGAAGTGTTCCTGCCCCAGCCATATACTTCTCCGTCTTCGGTTATTGCAGTCGTATGATGGGAACCCAAGGCAACGGCTGCAAATCTTAGTTGAGGAATTTCATAGATGGAAGTTATATCGGTGCTTGAGTGGCCTAACCTCCCGTCTTTGTTCGAGCCCCACATCAAGAGTTTGTCATGCCGTTTTATCACCGTTTGTTTCGATTCATAGTTATCCTGTCTCAAGATGCTTTGAACAGGTGATCTCGAATTAGATGTAGGTTACGGCAAAGACTCCAATATTGATTGATAGTGTGCCTTAACTGTCGAAGCTAACACTTTGTCGAGCTTCTTTTACGACTCCAGTTCCCTCAATCCCCGAAGCTTCTCTTCAGCCAAGATTCTCGCGAGAATGGTTTGGTTCAACTTGGGAAGTTATTCGGAAGGCCTTGAGCAAAACATGCCAATATTTAGGTAGCACTACTTGGCAAGTTCGACAACCAAATTCAGTTCGGCCTTTTTCATGGATTTGAGGTAGGTCTCTCCAAGGTACTTCATAGTCCTCTGGCAGTAGATCTCGTAAGTCTAGTGTAGCTGGTTTACAAATTCCTCCTTGATGCTTTGGTAATCTTTCGAGGACAGCAATCGAGTTATAGCACTTGGGTCTAGATACGTACTATCAGCCTTCAGCAACACCTCCAGCCAATCCTCATCAACAATACAGGTCATATCGTACCTTACCAGCACAGTCGGTACTGGCTCCACAGCAATATTAGGATTCTTGTTTTCCTGTTGATTATCGTACAACCGATGCCTCAATTCTTCCATCTCCTCCTGCAGTCTAGCGTATTTCCGTTATAAGGCGACGTATTGGTCTCTTTGCTTTTCAAGCTGTCTCTGCAGCTTGGCGATCTCACCCTCCTCGAAATTCTATCGTTTCTAGTTCTCAACTTTCTTGGCTCGGAGCCCGAATCTTAATGTTGACACCGTTTCTTGGAAGTTTACGAGAGCGGGAGATACGCAACATACCACTAAGGTGCAGCTGTTGCCGCCTAGCGAATTCTCCAGCAGTCTGGTCAGTTTAGAATCGCGGTATGGGATGTGTTGACTGTCTCCCTCTGCGAGTCTGCTAATTACATTCGACAGGAGGAATAGTGATTTGTTGATGCTACCTGTCTCCGCAGCATTGTCATACTTGCTGTCGTTCAGACGTTCAGAGCCAGCTAGATCGACTAAATTCAGAAGTGAAAAACGACGAACAAGCTTTGCTTTGGACAGTTCCATATTGTTTGATTGCAGGTACAGTCGGAACACGGTGTGCGAGCGAGATGACCTTTCGTGGTTGTCCTTCTTCCGGTATGAGCGGTTGGACTCTCCACGCTCCAATACTTAGACAGCCTCGTTGAAGGAGTACACTTGTACTTTGCTAATGCCTTTTATGTCGATTCCCCATGTTGGATCGTCCTGTAGTTTGTGGCCTGTTGTGGTCGGGTTCAGCAGATCCACTAACTGTTCGTTGTAGATCTACAGGTAAGCTATTTCGACGGAATACTCCCAACCATCTTCCGAGGAGACTGTTTTAAATACTTCCCGTAAGGCACAAGGTAGAAATCCAGGTGCCTGCGGTACTCCTAGCATCGTATATGTCTTCCCCGAACAAGTCTGCCCATATGTGCAGATCGTGCCGTTGATACCTTTCAGTGCTTTCTGAACAATCCCTGAACACTTCTGGCGGTAGATTGCTTCTGAACGACAACTGTCATCAGCAATGTAGTCGTATTCAAAGCTCAGGCGATTGAGCTCAGCCTGGACCTGCTTTTTGGTAGTCTGGCGATCGCCACCGTACTTATTTGCAATCCTACCATTAACCATGCTGGTAATTGACGAGGCTTTCGCATTGACCAACCAGCATTCCTCATCCTCAAAGGGCAAGATCGGTCGCATTCGCACTGCCACTTCGATGTTGCTCTTCTCGGTCATTTAAATTTAGTATTGTATGTACACCTAGGACAGTCCCATTCTGGAGGATCCTCACGAACGAAAACACTTTTACGAACACTTGACATCGCTGATGAACTATACGCAAGATACTGGGCACCTTTATCGCTAGCATAGCTTGCAATCAGTACTCAACGACCCGTTCTACCTTGAGTTGCTCAATGGCAAACGTAAACGGGTTCGGGAGCTCGTACAGCTGAACCAAAATATGCTGGATAAGCTGATACCCTTCAGGCCTGAAGCAGCCATGGACCAGCCAACAAGCCAGCTCAACAAAGTTAAGCTCATGAGTACCGTCAAACAGTTTTATCGGGAGTGGAGCTAAGAAAGCACCGAGAAACTTCTGTACAGTCGATTGGCGCAGCGATTGAAGGACTTTATGCCTACTGGCCGTGTTCTTCTACCTGGGTGTGGGCTCGGTCGCAGTGTCTTGGAGTTTATAAAAGCAGGCTATGGAGCACAAGGCAACGAAGTATCATATTTTATGCTGCTTGGGAGCGACTTCATCCTTAACCAAGTCACAGAAAGGAAGAGTGTTGAGTTGGCACCGTTTGTGCACTGTACTGAAGGTAACATTGACAATTCGATGAGATTGTCAACAGTGCTCATCCCTGACTGCCTAGCATGCGAGGATATTCCTGCTGATAGTGACTTCTCCATGACCTCTGGTGACTTCTTGGAGGTCTACGGCCAGCAACGCTAATGTTGGGACTGCGTCACTACCTGCTTTTTCATTGATACTGCAAACAATGTGCTCTCTTACATCGAGCTGATCGCGCAACTGCTTCCTAAAGGTGGCGTTTGGCTCAACTATGGACCCCTTCTGTACCACTACCACGATTAGCCCAGCTAAGTTTCAGTGGAGCTAAGCTGGCAGTCTCTCCGCAAGTATATTCTGCAGTTCTTCGAACTAGCTTCATAAACAATTGAGCAGGCCACCTACTGCCATGTCCCTGGCAGCACCTCGATAAGGACCTACCAGTGCATATACTTCACAGCATTGCGCAAATGACCAACGTAGCGCAATATCAATTGTCCATGTAAAGCTGCTCGATAAGTTCTTCTGGCGTATCGAACTTGGTGTAGTGGTGCAGTTTGAAGGTGTGACGATTGAGCTCCCTGACATCCTTGCACGAGGTGAGCTTGTCCAGGTAACGCTCGAGTGCTTTGAGTTAAAAATCTTGGCCTTCATAATAAGAGAGAATTGGTACGCCATTCTCTAACTGAAAAGCATAACTGTAGGCAGCGTTGTCGATGAGCACCATATCGTGCAGGTTACGGTTGATCACCCGCAAGTCCTTGACGTACACTCCTGACTCAGTCATGTAGCAGTGTTACCGGTATAGCCGGTGTTGAAAGAGTTTTCTGTCAGGATCAATATAGTCAAGCACGACATTGGCGTAGCTGCTGTGGCTCGCGGTGAAGAGAATCAGCTAGAATCGGTTGACCAGGTTGTTCAACAAGGTAAGGGCGTAGGGTCGGATGTTAATACCCGCTTCGAAGACCTCGCCAGTTTGCATTTTGATAGTGAGTTTGATGTCGCTTGGGACGGTTGGGCTTTCGTTGCAATGGATCAATGTTTAGTCGAGGTCGAAGACCAGCGTTTTCTTGTCTCGATAGAACTCTCTGCGAGACAATTCCAGTCGACGGTGGTCGAGTTCATCCACTGTAGGCCGATCAGCATTTTCAAGGATCTTCAGGATGCGGATAGCTGACTTAACATGCTCTTTGGCCAGGGCATTCGGCTAGCCTATCGCTCGGATGAGTTCAGAAACGTAATAGATGTTGTGACTTCGAGGACTATAAGGATTTGTTGTGAAGCCAACAGCCTCTTTAGGCTTCGGTACAGTTGATACCAATTTTGACAGTTCGGGAATCTTTATGGTTGCTTTCAGGTCAATTTGCTGCTTTTGTTTACCATTGGAACTTTGCCTTACTGACTGTTAGACTGTACGGAGGTCTTGACGTGACCTTGTCCTCCCCAATTCAGTACCGTTGCTTTGATACTATGCTTAGGTGTCTTAGCTGATTGATTTGAGTTAAGTGGGGAGGGGCTTCCTGGTATTTTTGCAGTTGAGTTCCTTGATGGCACGATTGACGCGCTGTTCCAAGGTACTCAGTTGTGATTCTATCTTTGAAAGGCCCTGCCCTGCTGACAGAACCTCCGACGGTCTCCTGATGGGGTTCTTAGGAGAGTAGCTGCTGATGCGTGCAGCTGTCTTCCAGGCTGGAAGCGCTGCTGGCTACATCTTCGACAACGGATCGCCTAGATACTTCGTGCTGAACGTAGCAGGCGAGTAAGTGCTGCGTAACCTCCCGGGTTCAGGTGATTATTTTTTGAGTTGTGCTCGACCAGGGCTATAGCGTGTCTTAACAGTATCATCTTGGTCAAGGTCAGTAGGCTTTCCGCTGGACATCGATTTCTCCAGCAGAAGCTTCTTGGTCGAGGCCGAAAAAGTTTCTCTGAGTAAACCACTACGCGCTGTTGCTGGCGTCAGACCACTCATTGATAATAAATGAGGAATGCTGTAATTTTATTCCTAGAAGGGAACAGTTTGATGGCTGTGGGGCCTACTGGATGTGAAAGCCCTCTTCAAATTAATAATTGAATTGGTTGCCTGCCTAGTGAATTGGGCGACAGCGGGATCTTTCATTGCCTCTGAATAAGGCAGGAGAGCTTTCAAGAATAGGGTGGCCGCTGCCACAATAAAATGAATGGAGTTGAAAACAATTCGGGTACGCTATCGGAGAAAATATTGTGGGAGAAACTTGAATAGAATAATAGTGTATCAGAGGCCAAAGGCCTCCACCTCAACGGGCTGGCTGTCGCTGCCCGCTGAAGCCTCAGACAACTCCTCGTCCTTCTAAGAAGCGACAAGGCGCTGCTTGAGTTTAGTGTTGAAGCGGTTCTTCAGGCTGGTCGGTGTTCGACCCTTCAGCACACCGCTCAGGTGCTTCCACTTGGGTCCATTCTGTAAGTAGTATTCGATGATTGCGCGATCTTCAAGGTCGGTGAATTCTGTTTTGAGGATTTGCGAGTCAAGTTTGTTGAGGTAACGCTCTCTGATCTGCTTGCTGGTCCGGTCGGGGAAATGCTTGGCGATAACTCGGTAGGGAATTCTCTCCTCAGAGCTCAGCTTCATCTCACGAATCACCTTTAAAATCTTTGCGTCTTCTTGCTTCGTCCATGTCTTGCGGGTATGGCGCCTACAAATCCCCTCCCTCTGCTGAGCCTCTGACTCGTGATCGCTCGATTGGGAGCGCAACTCAAGTACAGGACCTGGTGGCGTTGGCAGCAGATAAGGTATTTGAAGTGGGTATAACACGTAGGGTGCGCCAAAGTAAGTGGGGTAGCAGTCGCCATAGCCCAGCAAGACACCGGTAGAAAGCATTGCAAGATTAATAATTACATGAATGGATCGCCAGCAAACGACCTATATTATGGTTGTCTGTTGTTCAGTACCGATTTCCCTGATCGCCCTCCATACCTTGAATCGCAAGCTGCCGTAGCTTACCTCCACTTACCGCTCAATTCCAGATTCACAGAAAATCTATTCATACGTCAGCGAACGATATTTGCGACGATCGTAATTATCAGTGCTCCTGCTCTGCTAGCTAGCGTTGTTGGTTGATGTTGAAGGGTCATATGTTTAGCCAATGGCTCTCTTGATGATGATGCGTCCGCCCATTTCATAAAACTATTGGCCGCTGACTGACAGTAAACCACAAGGCATTCGTTCATGGTCTCTAAGTGACATATCAACCCACAACCCCCAACATTGCTCAGTTAACAACTGAGTCTGTACTTCACTCCACTGTCCTATTTATATAATGATTTGTCATGGCAGCGAAGCGAAGGCTGCTATCGGTCTTCGACATGGATTCGACAATCGCTAGCATGTTTCTGGAATCGTGCTTCTTCTTTGCCGTGCCATTCTAACAGAGGTTAGAATACAAGGAAAAGACTATGCCATGGCCTTACCGTCTAAGGCGAGCTATGGACAGACATCCTGTCACGAAGGTTGATGTAGATAAACAGCTATCCTCGATTTAACTAGTCGAAGGAATGCAGGAAGTGTTTGAACATCTACACGGTAACGGCCACTAACTGATCGTGCTATCCGGGGCCAATGACTTGCTATGTTGGGAGTATCTCCGCCTCAAAGGGTGCGCCAAATACTTCTCAAAGGTGATAGCGAATAAACTTACTTACGATCGACATGCCGATCGCTACCACCTGTAGCTACCACAGGTAAATCAATGCGGGCTGCCACTTTGCGGACTTGCTCCATGTAAAAAGCACTAACTTCAGCGATTTCTCGGACACCATGAACCGTACCATTCCATCAACTTCTTCGGAGATGGCGGTAACGATCTGTGCGGAATGAGCCATGTACCAAAGAGCGGTAGGGTATTTATCCGACAAGATCATGAACTGCATAATTCGATTCGCTAGCAGTAGGAACTGCTGAATCACTTTCAGCGTGCTCCGGAGTACTGGCGGGATGGTCGTGATTTGTTGCAGCTACTGCTCAAGTGATTCCATTCACGAATTATTTAAATGATTAGTACTCACAGTCAGCTGGAGAGTGGGAAATCCCTGGTTCGGCAGCGCAGCTAGTACTCAGCCACTAATGGTAGCATCTCGCAGAAGGAAATTGTGCAAGAGGAGCTGTGTTCTCTCAAGAAGGCCAGCATCGAAAATGCTAGAAAGAGCTCGTTCCATGAGTGGAAGGCTATGGTATTGCACGGCTAAACAAGGTATTCGAAGGGCTGTTGAGTTTCTGCTGCCTCGCCAATATTGTGCTGTGCCTTCTGCTGTACTACATTGCTAGCACGCCAGAACTTCACATGGTAGTCATCAGGCTCAAACTTATGGTGAGTCTGCTGACGGCACTGGGACTATTGTTTATGGTGCTGGCCAAGCTTACCATGGCGAAGATCATCAAGGATGCAGTTTGGAACTGGCGCAAACTCGCGTCTGACATCCTCGTCAAAGGATTATTTCTTCTGCCGCACCCCAATGTTTGGACTCACGGCATGCAGCTGGGTTCACATCCAGAGGGTTATTACCTGGACGATTTGTTGATGGTGTGTGTACTGCTTCGTATCGTCCTGCTGGGCAAGATTCTGTTTAAGTCGCTCTCGTACTATGGAACAAGGTAGAATCGTCACAAATTCAGAAGTATGCGCATCAGTGACATGTTCGGAAGCGATCTTACCTGCGACTTCGGCTACTACTATTCCCTCCAATGCTTCTTCAAGCAGAACCAAAAGAGTTCGTTGGGGTTGCTGTTTCTATTCAGCACACTCATCATCGGCCACATTGTGTACACCTTCGAGAGGTAGTTGGGAGTCTATGCAGTCAGACTGGCAACCGCATGAACGACTGGATATCAGCCCTGTACTTCGTAGTTATTTCTATGCTCACAGTTGGATATGGTGATATGACCCCCTTCACGAACATCGGAAAGGTGTTCACGGGTGCACTACTCATTCTCGGAGCTATTTGGTCGGCACTGTTTATCATCTTCTCACTTGGAGTGCTGGAATTCCGTGATGAGGAATTCCGATCGTACGCATGTAAGGGTTGAGTAATGCAGATGGGAAACGGTTATAGCACAAACAAAAATTATAAGCGAGGAAGAAGAAATATGTCCAAGAGGCGCTTCGCAGAAACTATTTTCATCCAGACCACAAACGAACACAGCTGCGCATGCCGAAGCTAAACACTCGTTTCGACCGCTGGAGGAAGCACGAGTATGATGGTACACTGTTTATCTCACTACTTCAAACTCTGAGCGAAAGACAGGTCATCACTAGCACGATGGTGTCAATAGTCATCGATAAGCTGAGAGAATCGGAAGTGGAAAATCAGAATGCTAAGGAAGATTAAAGGGTATGTCCCCATCGTCGTGAAGATAACTAACTGTACGCTGAGATGGACGAAAAGATCTTTGTGAAGTCTCAAAAACCAAAACGCGACTGACCTAATCTTTATACTCGTTTACTTTATTAGCAAGATGTCGTCGACAGCGGGAAAGCAGGGCAAATACGATGCGTACCCAAGTCGAAACCCCTATCCAGATGACGATCGGTATAAGTCAAGCAAGCGGTATAAGTCACCAAGTGGAGGAAGATAGGTGAGAAAGGATGAGGATTCGAGAAGAGCTCGCCAGCCTTACCGTTAAGAAAAGAATGCTAAAGATAGCCGTTAGCGACAGCATGATCAGCAGGAAAGATCGCGCGACTATCAAGGTTCCAGCCGCCAACAACAACCGACCAATTCGAAAAAAGACCCTATTGAAAGCGGAAGCAGTCGGTATTACAACGAAGACAAGAAATATCCGACTGTTCGGAGATCTAGGTAGAAGGAGCGGTCGCGGGATAAGCCACGGGATCGAAATGAAAGGTCAAGAGAGAAACATAGGTCCCGCTCCAGATCGAATCGTCGCTACCGGCGCAATTCTTCACATAGTCGAACCCCTAGCAAAAGTAGGAGACGGTATCGCAGTAGAAGTTCAAGGTCATATGAACGGTCGAAGGAACGATCCTACTCAAGGAGGTCCAGATCATACGAATCACGACGCTCGAACGACGACAGTCGACGAATTAAGCGAAGCTCTGGCTACGACTCTTACTACAAAGGAAGCGTAAGAGATACAAAAAGACCCGATTCGAAGTAGAGGAGGCCCCGTGATAGCGATAGAAATCCATCTCGAGACAGACGAGAGGACGTTAAGACATCGAAGGATACCAAGGACCAAAAGGAGCCGAAGGATCATCGAGAACAAAGGTAACAGCGAGATCAGAGAGATCATCGAGACTACAAGTAGCACAAAGACTCAACAAACAAGGATAGTCGATATCCACCAACTTCGAAGGACAGAGAGAAATCAAAAGTTGAATCAAAACCTTACCCAATAGAGAAGGATCGCCATTACTCATCGAACGATCAGAGAGAGCATACTACCTAACCTAATTCATCAAGGTCAAAGCACGAGAAAGATTCCCGATAGCTCAAAAGCCAGCCGTTCCAAGAAAAGGACCAGCCAAGCGGAACTGTAGTATCATCTCAAGGCCCGTTCCTGTCTAACCCTCAATAATCCAGACCTCCAATTCGAATAGATTTGGAGCAGCTCACTCCTCATGAAAATAGTTCCTCGCAGAATAACGGGGAAGACACCTCAAGACAAAACCGCAGAAATGATGCGAAGATGTACCCTTAGGAGTCAGTTTCAGCACGCTCCTCTGTCACCTATAAATCAAAACGAGAAAAATAACCAGAGCTTCCTCGTCACGATCCACCTAAACCCTTACCAAGCAAACCAATCAACTAAACATAATAGTTAATTCGTTCTGCAAAGGCCCTCACAACGTTCCGGTTACCGGAGTCTAACTTTCTCATTATCGAGTCATTTCGGAGGTTAGACGGCTACGAATTTGAGCTGGAAGGACTAACACCCGAGTGGAGAAGTAAACTTGAAGATGACAAGTCGAGCATAAACTTACTCCGTTCCGAATGGTTGAACTCCTCCAGTTCCAACGGCTCTAACAAGAACTCGATTGCCATCGAAACTAACACTGGCGGCCCGATGATTCCACCGCGGCACTTCCGTCTGGAAAAGTCCCAGTTTATCAACCCCGAGTTCGAGGATAGAGTAAGCCCATGATTTAATGCAGCTGGAATAGTTGGGTGACCTTATACGCAGCAAGGCTCGTAATGCGTGCGAGACATCTCGCCGTCTGATCCAGGCCGAGGTGGAGCTCCAGGCCCTTCTTGCGAAGCGTCTTCAAATTTGATATGCTAGCTCGGTAGACAACCGAAGCCGAGTTTAAACAACTAGCTATTAATTTCTTCCACGATGGCAAAGTCCAGCAAAAAACCAACCTACGACTACGTTGCGAAGGTTGTGGTGTTGGGCGATTCGGCTGTTGGCAAGACTAACATCCTGCTTCGCTTTACCGAGAACGACTACAAGCCCAGCCACATGGCCACGATCGGCATAGATTTCAAGAATAAGTCTCTGCAACTCGACGGCAGGGTCCTCAAGATGCAGATATGGGACACTGCAGGCCAGGAGCGCTTCAGGACTATGGCCTAAATCTACTACAAAAATGCTGCGGGAATTGTGCTGGTAACTTTGGTCAGTTACACAGGTATACTCCGTCGGCGATAGAAAGAGCTTCAATAACATAACCACCTGGCTGAAGCAGATCAGCTAACACAGCGACGAATCGATTCCAAAGGTACTGGTGGGCAACAAATGCGATTTACAGCATCCGCTGAGGCTGGTGAGCACATAGGACGGAAAACTGCTCGCTGCTAAACACAATTTACAGTTCATCGAATCGAGTGCGCAGGAGGACATCAACATCCAGGAGATATTCTCGATAGTAGGCCGGCAGATTCTCAATAACGAGCAGAGCAAGCTGCAGGCTCAAGACCCTAACCTCCAAATCGGCCATCCCAACCCCAACAACAATCGTACGAAGAGCTGCTGTTGATGTGTGTCACTAGCTGTTATGGCAGTTCAGAATCTCTTGTCTTAAGAAAAATCAAACACTATCAACTATGTTGATCTGGAGGCGCCCTCCCAAAGGGTTCGGGGCGCCTCCGTCATGAGCCGTTGATAATTGCCTGTTGTTCAGTAAGATAGCTCCTTCTCGATGATCGGAATCAACTCCTGTGGCTTGACCGTGGGATGAGCAAACTTGACCACTTTACCATTTCGATCGAGAATGAACTTGGCGAAGTTCCAAGGAAGCACCCCAGCTTTGCCAGTTTTCGGGTCGAATAGTTCACTGTTGTTGCGAAGATACTGGAAAAGTTCATCGGTATTATCGCCGTTGACCTCCACCTTGGCGAACATAGGGAAATGCACCTTAAAGTTGTCCTTAACGAACTGCTTAATGTCTTTTTCAGTGCCGCTCTCCTGGTTGAAGAATTGGTTGCACGGGAATGCAAGAATCTCCAATCCGCTAGCATGGTACCGTTCGTAGATACCCACTAACGCCTGATAGTTCTCGCTGGTGAGACCTCACTTGCACGCAACGTTAACCACGATAAAGCATTTGACGTGGCCCTGATATTGCCTGAAGTCCACAATATCACCATCTATGTTACGCTTCTTGAAGTCGAAGAAACTCAGCTACTTCTTCGGTAGCTGTTCCTTCCCCGACTTGAACACTATCTTGGCGACGAGTGCGCCCATGAATAAATTATATCCAGCACAAAAGTCCGACCGGCTTTTAATGCGGTAATCCAAGAACTAGTATCAAGCACGCGAGGAGGAGCTCCAGAAGATACTCAACCTCAAGCTTACTGAGGTTAAGCAGACGCACGACCGAAGCTATACGTATGCAAATGAGGTGAAGCAAGGGCAGATCGAACCAATCATCTACAGCAAACTTCGACCCAAGAAAGCCACAACAATGAACAAAGGGTACGTATAGCTCTTCTTTAACGAGGCGATCGACCGAAGATACTTTATGTACAGCCTGGTTCCCCTTATTGTCGAAGCTAAAC